>OLFW01001333.1_pt1 | contig 14922 bp, 8 predicted proteins | sample 1605351 | NCBI WGS metagenome assembly OLFW01 (sample SAMEA3888918, study PRJEB22519) | human gut metagenome | biome: human gut; feature: human-associated habitat; material: faeces | place: Denmark | collected 2010 | reverse complement strand
GCTCTGAGAAGAAGAAGGTATTGCTGTATGACTTCTGATTCTTGTCGATATCCTGCTTCTTTGCAGCATCATAGAGATAATCCTCATACTTCTTGTTGGCATCAGTACCAACGGCATCCATACCTGCGAAATATACATTCTGAAGCTTGAACTTGCCATCCTTGGCATCCTTCACGGTTTCACCCTTCTCACCATCAACAATCAAACCGATAGGCCAGCCTAAGGCTACAGAGTTGATGCAGTTGAGGTTAGAAGAACGACGAATCTGCATGGCTGACTGGAACTTGCCGAGAGCTGACCCGTTGTTTGGATTGTATGCTCCGGCAGTGATATAATCTGTGGTGTTCTGGAACTTAGAATCCAATACTTTAGGACCTACGAAGGTGATGTTAGAGAAGGTTGCCTTGGTACGAGGGTCCACGGTAGCACCATCTGCGCAGTTGTCGCTCTCGAAACCGTTGCTCTGAGAGGTATCGGCTATCTTGCTGTCGCGCAGAGAAAGACCATACTGCACCTTTCCTGAGAAACCGTTATCGGTATCGAAATCATCATCCCAGCCCTTGTAGGCTACGAGATACTTGCAGTTTACTGTACCGCCAAACCACTCGAAGGAATCATCATTGGAATAAGATACCTGAACGTGGCCAATCTCTGTGCCTGAACCTACAGAACCGAGAGTCAAACCATTAATCTCCTTATCCTTCTGGAATGGATAACCGGCAAACTCGATGCGTACATAACTCAAGGCTCCTGAGTTGTCAGCATCATCTGCGCCACCATGCTTGGTACGAGGACCACCCTCTATCTGTTGCTCAGTCTGGTTGTTCTTAGCCTTGCCGCAGAGAATGATGCCACCCCAATCGCCAGGTTTTCTGCTGCCGGCAGCCTCTTCAGATGTAAAGACGATAGGCTCTGTGGCTGTACCCTTGGCGATGAGCTTGCCGCCGCGCTCTGCGATGAGTGCCGCCTTGGTCTGCTTGTCGCCCTTGATGATCGTTCCCGGTTCGATGGTAAGTTCAGCACCATCTGCAATATATACCCATCCCTTGAGGAGATAAGTGCCTTTCTTCAAAGTCTGCTTGCCTGTGAAGACGAATTCCTGGTCGCCGTTGCCAATCTGTGTTCCGTTGGCGTTTTCCTTGTCATCTGTTCCGAAGAGGATGTGGTCGCAAGCCTTCAAGCCGCCATTGGTTGTCCACTTGTAAACTACTTCTGGTCCTGGATTTGGAGAAGGAGTTGGATCGTCATTGTCACTGCTGCAACTGCTCAACATGGCAGATGCTGCGAGGATGCCCATGCATCCTAAAAAATACATCTTGTTCATCATTGTTTTCTGTTTTTATTAAACAAACATCTAATATTTTCTTTCTTTAAAATTTATATATCGCCTGCAAGCCGATGTTTCTGCCCGGCTTGTAGCATCTTGCAATCTCTTCCACCTGCTTCTTGCTTCCGTCGCTATATGTTACATCAGCAAACTGCTTGTAGTATATCTTTTCGGCAAGAAGATCTCTTACGTTGAGCTTCAGTTCCAGATGATCTCCGAATTTCTTGGCCAGCGAGAAATCGATGGTGTTGCGGGGCATCTCGTAGCTGTGAGGCACTCGGGCATTGGAGTCATCGCCTGTGCTTCCCTCGCTTCTGCCCACACCGATGATTCGCTTGCCTATGCGGTTGTAGAGCAGGGCGATATCCATCTTCAAAGGCTCGTTCTTATAGAAGATGCCGGTGTTGATGAGGTATGGCGACTGACCCTGCATTGGTCTGTTTTCTTCCTTCGATCCCTTCTCAAACTGCACCTTGCTCTTAATCAAGGCACCATTAAACGACCAGCTGAAATCCTTCAATCCGATGAATCTGAGATTCTTTCTGATGTCCAGCTCCACACCATAGTTGTTGGCACTCTTCGCATTCTTGTAAGAATAGATGAGGTCTGTGCCGCCTGCCACCGTATAGGTCCACTCGATAGGAGAATCGAAGTGCTTGTAGAAGACTGCCAGCGAAATGAGCTCTCCACGGGATGGATACCACTCATATCGCAGGTCGAGGTTATCGACATAACAGTTCTTCAACTCAGTGTTTCCCAGCACATTGCTGGCAAGGTCGAAGTCGTAATACACCGACGACGATACTTCACGGAATTCTGGGCGGTTAATACTGCGGCCATACGACAGTCGCACCTGATGTTGGTCGCTGATCTTATATGTTGTATTGAGAGATGGAAAAACATCATCGGTCTTGTAATGGCGGCTCGATTCACTCTTCTCGTAGTCACGGGAGTTGGAGATGAGTTCCATATCATTATGCTCGAAGCGGACACCGGCGTGGATGCCGAGTTTGCCAAAGGGGAGAGACATCGCCAGGTATCCTGCGCCTAAGGTGTTGTGTCCGCGGTAGTTGTTGCGCATCTGCTTTTCCTCCAGAAGATACAGCTTGTCGTAACCCATGTTTGCCTCGCTGGAGAGCAGGGTTGGGATGTCGCTGTGGCGGAAGTCGGATGGCATGTTGTTATCTGAAACATTCCAATTGTAGATGAAGTTGCGGGTCTGGTATTCTCGGCTGCGATACTCCCCGTAGGCACCCACCTGCAAGTCTGGCTCAAAGTTGCCAAACTTGAAGTGGTGCTTGTCATTTACGCCAAGAGAGAGAATGTGTTCGTCGAGTTGAGTCCACTCGCGTGATATGTCGTTGCCGGTGCTCAGGGCATAAACGCCCGATTCTAGAGCATCGTCGATGAGGTATCTACGACGGTCAGGCAAATGGCGGTTGGCATACGCATACCCGATACTCCAGTCAAGGGCATCGCTAGTGAAGGTGTGCTTACCGGTAAGCTGACCGTTATATGTAGTTCTACTGCGGTAGTAATACTCTGCGCTTCGCTCCAGGTTCGACTGGGCGCTCACGCCATCACGCCAGGTATATCGGCTGGTAGCCAACTGGTTGAAGATGTTCTTGAGCTGATACTTGTGATTGCCGTCCTTGGAAAGGAAGGTGAAGTTGAGCATTGCTCCGAGTCTCACGTTATTATTATACTGATCGTCAACAGAGTGACGAAGATAGTTCGGCTTGTCGTTTGCCGCATCATAGATGCCATAGAGATTGTTCTCCATGTTCTCGTAGGTGCGGTATTCGTTGGTATAGTTCAGGGCGGCGAGCATGCCGAGTGTTCTTCCGCCGAGCATCCAGCGCTGGTTCAGGCTGGCAGCCAGTTTCAAGTCGCCCAAAGGTTTCTTGTTCTTGATGAGCCAATCATTATTGAATCCGTTGCCCAGGAGCGAAGTAGCATAATCGCCCACCGGTTTTCCGTTGGCATCGAGCTGTGGATTCAAGTCAGCATGGATGCCCCCATTCAGGTTTCTCAAGCCATTATCGAACCCAAGGAAATCGGTTCCGGAACCTTTTGAGTAAGAAAAGTCCTTGAAGGCAGAAGATGTATTCCAGTTTCCGCCCACGGCGATATTGAAACTGTTTTCTGCCGGAATCTCCTTGGTGTTGACGATGATGAAACCGCCCGAGTAGTCGGCAGGATATTCAGCCGATGGCGACTTCACGATGGTAAGGTTGTCGATCTGTGAACTTGGGATGATGTCGAAGGAGAATGCCCTGGAATCAGCCTCAGAACTAGGCACTGCTCCTCCGTTCACCCACACATTGTTATAACGCTGTGACAAACCACGAACCATCACGAATTTATCGTCGATGAGGCTCACGCCTGGCACTCGGCGTATCACCTCACCCGCATTCGTATCCTGAGTTCTGGATATTTCCTGTGCCGAAACATTGCTCACGATGACGGGACTGTTTTTGGCCACCTGTATCATTGCCGCATCCGTATTACGCCTTTCCACTGCGGTAACGGTCACCTCCTTCAGCTGCTGTTCATCAGGTTGCAGCGCAATCACCTGGTCTGCGTCCTTCGCCTGAACCCCGTCAATTTTTTGAGTCTTATATCCTACATAATTAATATATAGTGTATATGTCTTTTCTTTATCCAATCCATCGATCTGGAAGTTTCCGTCGATGTTGGTGATAGCCTTCACGTTGGTTCCATCCACAGTGACGACAGCACCGATGAGTGTCTCTTTCGATTTCTGGTCGATTACGACACCCTTAATCTGTTGCGCCCACGTTGGCATGCTAGCCGCCGAGAGCAATCCTAATACAATAATTCCCCTTTTAGCATTCATAACCTATATCGTTTGATTACGGTTGCAAAGGTACGGTGGTTTTATTACACTGGGGTTGCGATGAGGTTGAAAGGCATTGACGAAGCTGCGACAAAGATGTTACGGCATGTTTTTCCTGTAAAATGATATGAGGGTGAGCCATAAATGCATGGCTCACCCTCTTTTGAATTTCTTTGATTCGTAGTTTATTTGTAAGAAGTTTGTGTCATTTTGAAGTTTGATTGAATCCGGTTTTCTCTGCAGACCAGGTTTCTCATTTGCATTTTTCTACTTTCATCTCTGTAAAAGTAGCAGTAAATGAATGGTCTACAGGACTAGCTGCGTATAATCCGAACGAAATTTCTCCATCTCCCTTGACTAAATGAAATGCGCGCATCTGATGAAAATTAACACCGTCTGTACTGGTTTCTATATAGTAGTCACTTTCTCTGCGGCTAAGGCGATACCACATTTCCTTGATAGAAGAAGATATGTCGTGTGTGGCCCAATCGGAGTATCCGTTGTTTGTTACAACACTGCCCAATCTTTGATATTCCTCATTCTCGTATTCTATTGATGCCTTCATCCAATTATCACTATCAAGATAGATAGCAATACCGCATTGATCAAATAGGGCAGAACTATTGAACGATGTCTTGACGGTGAAAGAAAAGAACTTGTCTGAAGTCTTCATTTGCAACACCGGAGCATTGTCATTGCTGAACCCATAATAGGTACGCTGCCAAAGATCTGTGTAAGGTTCAGAAACGATTGTAATCAGAGAGTCTGTAACCGTATATTGTTTTGGCTCTCTAATCCAAAACAGGTTTTCTGCCACAAATGGCTTTAAAATTGAATCTTTCTTTTCCATATTTGATTTATTTTTTGTTGCAGATTGTGATTTCTGCGCATTTTGACATGATAACAGGCTACAGCATGCAAGCAGAAGCCATGTCAGTCTATTAATCCTAACCTTTTTGCTTTATGGCATGCTTCGGTGGTATTATTCACTCGAAGTTTGGCTATGATATTCTGTCTGTGACGATCAACGGTATGCTTGCTTATCTCCAATCTGTCTGCAATCCTTTGGAATGGGATGATGATATCATGCGGAAAAAGGTAAGTTCTTGCAGGCAACGCTTCTTCCAGTCATCAGGATGAATCCTACTGAAAATTTCTTCTTCCCATACGGAATCAAGCGTCTGTATTGAATTTGATTGACCTAGTCCCAATACTTCGCACGACTTTCCGAAGAAAATATAACTTTTATCAGTACGCAGATTGCTGAATACGGCAATGGAGTTTTCACAGATAGAATATCCCTGTGCAGCAAGACAAAGGCGCTGCTCTTCGTCTCGTGCATATACTCCATCTTTTTGTTGATGGAACTTCTTGATCAATTTATCATCTAATTCTATCATAATCATTCTGTTTGTTTGGCTGCAAAATTAATCAATATTCTTTTGTGCAGCAAATAAATGCTTATGTTTTTTATCATGTATGGTTATAAATCAGTATGGATAAGGTCGTTGTCCGATGTAGAAGTAAGGAAGTCGTGCATCAAAGAAGTGTTTGCCTTTTTCGGGAATTTGAATCTTGAAAAATGGCATAAATACGCTGATTTTGGGGTGAAATATATCTTTTTGCTATGCAAAACGGCAATTATTGTGATTTTTGTTTGGTAGTTAATGGATTTTATATTACCTTTGCATCTGAATACATATTTTATATAAAACTTGTAAAGGATAACTGGCTATATATAAAGAGGTGTATTCAAGATAAAGAGAGATAATAATTATAAGAAGAGACAGATATTATGAGAATGAAGGTTTTATTTGCTTCCCTGTTGCTGGCTGCTTCGGGGCAAGTGCTGGCACAGTCTTCCGCACAGGTGGGGGGGCAGGTCTTCGATGAGAACGGAGACCCTGTAGTAGGTGCCCAGATCATGGTGAAAGGTTCCAAGACCGGAACCGTGACCGACATTGACGGTAAGTTCAGCTTGCCAAGTGCTAAAAAGGGAGAGGCGATAGTCATCACCTATCTCGGTATGGATTCCCAGACATTGAAGGCGGCTCCAGGTATGAAGGTAAGCATGCACTCTCAAGACCGCCAGCTCGACGAAGTGATTGTTGTGGCTTATGGTGAGCAGAAGAAATCCTCTTTCACGGGTTCAGCAGGCGTAGTGGATGCAGATAAAATTGCCGTGCGTCAGGTAACCAATGTGGTAGATGCCCTCAATGGTCAGGTAGCGGGTGTGCAGATGATAAATACATCTGGCGATCCGTCTTCTACCCCTACCATCCGTGTACGCGGTATCAGCTCAATCAATGCAGGTCAGGATCCGTTGATCGTGGTAGATGGTGCACCTTATTATGGTTCCTGGAGTGACATCAACCCAGCGGATGTGGCATCTGTTACCGTGTTGAAAGATGCGGCAAGTAATGCACTCTACGGAGCCCGTGGTGCCAATGGTGTCATTATGATTACCACCAAGAATCCGCAGGTGGGCAAGACCGTCATCACTGTTGATGCCAAATGGGGCAGCAATAGCCGTGGCTCTCAGACTTATGATATGATTTCAGATCCCGGTCAATATTATGAGACACACTATAAGTCATTATATAATTACTATACCAATGGCAAGGGTATGTCAGCTTATGCAGCTCATGTGGCTGCCAATAACGCAATTGGTGGTTCTTCAGAAAAGGGCGGATTGGGTTATATCTGCTACAATGTGCCTGAGGGACAGTATCTCATTGGCGATAATGGAAAGCTGAATCCTAATGCCACATTGGGCAATAAAATCTCTTATAACGGAAAGGACTATACGATTAGTCCGGACGACTGGCTCAAGGCGGCTTACCGAAACACCCTCCGACAGGAGTATAATATGAATGTGAATGGTGGAAACGACAGCTCCCAGTTCTATGCTTCATTGGGCTATCTGGATAACCCAGGTATCGCATACGGATCTCAGTTTAAGCGATATACTGCACGCCTGAAGGCTACCTATAAGGCAAATGAATGGCTGAAGGTGGGTGGTAACGTAAACTATGCCCATACCGTTACAGACAATGCCACAGAGGTAGATTCTAATGGAAACAACAGTACTACCAATACCTTCTACATGGTCAATACCATCGCTCCTATCTATCCGCTGTATCTCAGAGATGGCAATGGCAATATCATGACCGATGATAATGGTAAGATATATGATTATGGTAACGGAATGAATGCAGGCTTGAATCGCCCTGTACTCTCTCAGCTCAACCTGTTGAAGGATGACCAGCTTCAGGCATCCCATTCTGTAGGCAATACTTTCGGTATCAATGGTTTCGCAGACATAACCCCGACATTTGTCAAGGGGCTGAAAATTACCTTGAACGGTACGGTAGATGACTATGAATATCGCTATCAGAGTACCAAGCAGCCTTATTATGGATTTGGTGCAACGACTTATCCTAATGGTGAGGTAACCGTAGGACATTACCGTTATTATACAGTCAACTTCCAGCAGTTGGTAAACTATGCCCGTTCTTTTGGTCTGCACAACATGACATTGTTGTTGGGTCATGAGAACTATAAGCAGACTTATGAATACGTATATGGCGGCCGTTCCAACATGTTCTCTTTCAAGGAAAACCATGAGTTGGCAGGTGCTATCACCAATGAGCCTACATATTCCAACCAGACCAATTACAACACCGAAGGTTTCTTCTTCCGTGGCATGTATGATTATGATGGCAAGTATTTCGGTCAGGTATCTTATCGCCGTGACGGTTCATCCCGCTTCTCTCCAGCCCATCGCTGGGGCGATTTCTATTCTTTCGGTGGTGCCTGGATACTGACCAAGGAAGATTGGATGGCAGGCACCAAGTCTTGGCTCGACATGCTGAAGGTGAAATTCTCTTTCGGTCAGCAGGGTAACGATGCCATCGGTAACAACCGTTATCTGGATACTTATGGCATCGGTAGCATGAATGGCGACATGGCGCTGACCTTTGCTTCAAAAGGTAATGATAAGATTACCTGGGAGACCAATACCAATATCAACGCAGGTCTTGAATTCGAACTCTTCAAGGGTCGTCTGACCGGTGATGTGGAGTATTTCTACCGCAAAACCACTGACATGCTCTGTTTCATCAGCGTGCCTATGTCAATGGGTTATGCAGGCTATTACTCTAATGTGGGTAACATGGTGAACCGTGGTGTAGAACTGAATCTTGCAGGAGATGTAATCCGCACCAAGGATTTTGCGTGGAACATCAATCTCAATGCCACACACTATACCAATGAGATAACGAAGCTTTATGAAGAGAACAAGAACGAGATGCTGAGCGGATATGCCGGTTATCATAACGGTTCTTATTATTATGGTGAAGGATTGCCTATCTACACCTGGAGATTGAAGAAATATGCGGGCGTAAATGAGAAAGGAGAATCCACATGGTATGTTGAGAACGAAGATGGTTCGCTGGGCAAGTCTGCAAAATGGTCGGAAGGCTCTTACTTTGCCTGTGGCGACCCTACTCCTGATCTTTATGGTGGATTTGGTACATCGTTGTCGTTTAAGGGTATTGATGTCGGTGTGAACTTCACTTATTCCATCGGCGGCAAGTCTTACGATTCAGGTTATCAGAGTCTGATGAGTGTTCCTTATGATAGCTGGACAGGTTTTAATTTCCATAAGGATATGCTGGATGCCTGGTCTCCAAGTAACAGAGAATCCAACATCCCTCGCCTCCAGTATAATGATACGGATGCAAGCTCATCTTCTGATCGCTTCCTGATTAATGGAAGTTATCTCAACCTGCAGAGCATCAATATCGGTTATACCTTGCCAAAGAGCCTGACACGTCGTTTGGGCTTGACTAAGGTTCGTGTCTATGGTGCGGCAGACAATGTCTATTTGTGGAGCAAGCGAAAGGGATTCGATCCTCGCACAAGTTTCACCGGCTCACCTAGCAACGAGCAGTATGCGTTTGTTCGTACCATCTCTGGTGGTATTACACTTCAATTTTAAACTGTTAGATAACGAGATTTTTATATAGATAAGGAGAATTTTATATGATGAACAATATATTTCGCAAGGTTTCTCTGTTCACAGTAGTGCTCTCTTCATGCTTGATGATGCAGAGCTGTCTGGAGGAGGAACTGCCAAAGGATTATGCAACAGGCAGTCAGGTGCAGGGGTCTGAGACGGCTCAGCAGGGCTTGCTGACCGGCTTGAGTGCCTATATGGTAAAGAGTGGTGTGTATGGCGACGGTTCGGCTTACGACAACGGTTATCCCAGCCAGATGATTATCCGTGATGTGATGACAGAGGATTTTCCGGTTTACAATGCAGATTACGACTATTTCTCATATATAGAGAATGGTAAGGGACTCCGTAGCCCATTCAATTACACCTATTTCTACTATTATGGTTTAGTGAACAATGCCAACAGTATCATCTCGTCGCTCGATGTGGAAGGAGCATCTGAATCAGCAAAGGCGTCTGCCGGTGTAGCTTATGCTTACCGTGCTTTGGCATACCTGGATATGGCAAGAATGTTTGAATTCAAGAAGACCGGATACTCTGACTTTGATGCCAAAGCAGCCAAGATAATGGGACTTACCGTGCCTATCGTGACCGAGAAGACTACAGGCGAGGAGGGTAAGAACAATCCTCGTGTACCTTATTATACCATGTATCGCTTCATCCTGCACGACCTGAATAAGGCTGAGGCATACTTGAAGGGCTATAAGCGTACGGGCAAGGAGCAGCCGGATGAGAGCGTGGTAGATGGTTTGAAGGCACGCTTCTGGTTGGAACTGGGTTCTCGTTTTTATGATTCGGCAGATGATCTGACAGCCCAGTTGGCTCATGAGAATGATGCTGACGGCTATGATGCCTTGGGCATTACGGCGGTTAATGACTGTTTTGCCAAGGCTGCCTCATATGCACAGGCTGCCATCGACAATTCCGGTTGCCAGCCAATGTCTCAGAGCGAATGGTATAATAAGAAGACAGGTTTCAATACTGCTAATTCTTCCTGGATATGGAAGGCTTCGCTGGGAACAAAGGAGCAATTGGGCAGCTGGTTCTATTCCTGGATGGGTACGGTATCTTCTGAATCTACCGCATTCTCCATGGGTGGTTATGGCAAGGCTTACCGTATGATAGGTGCTTCGCTCTATAATCAGATACCTGATGCCGACTGGCGAAAGAAGACTTGGGTTGCCCCTGAGGATGCTGGCAAGGCTGAGGTTCCGGCAGGCTATTCTACCTTGCTGGATGGAGCAGGATGGGCTAAACTGCCTGCTTACACCAACCTGAAATATCATCCGGGTTCAGGTAACTTGTCTGATCTCTATGTGGGCTGTTTGTGTGATATTCCATTGATGCGTGTAGAAGAGATGTATCTCATCTATATTGAGGCCATTGCCCATACAGAAGGGGTGGATGCTGCCAAGACCGTCTTGAATGATTTCATGAATGCTTATCGCTATACAGATGGCTCTTATGAGTGTCAGGCTACAGACATCGAATCACTTGAAGATGCCGTGCTGCTTCAGAAACGTATCGAACTCTGGGGAGAGGGACTGCTGTATTTTGATTATAAGCGTCTTAAGGAAGCTGTTGTCCGTACCTATACGGGTACCAACTTCCTGGAGAGTCACCGCTTGAATTCCAAGTATGGTTTCGTGGCTCCGTGGATGGATTGTTATATCCCTGAATATGAGAAGAGTTCTAATCCGGCTGTGGAACTGAATCCGGACCCTACAAGTGTGGTAGAGGCAAAGAGTGAGTAAATGAGGAGATTTTTCAATCTTTAAAATGGAATTGACAATGAAGAATATAAAGTTTTTTAGATATTTGGGACTTGCTGTCTCAGCTGGTCTCCTGTTGGGGTTCTCTTCCTGCAGCGATGACGATGATTATGCGCCAGGCAATCCTGCCCCAGACAATTGCATGGGAGTGTATTTTGATGCCGGCAATGCGGCAGAGTTTATTCTTACTCCAGACCAGGAAACCGTTGATGTGAAGGTTTGCCGTAAGGAAGCCGCTGAGGCTGCGAGTGTTCCTGTCAAGGTAGAGTATACTGATACAACTGCCATTCAGGTGCCTGCTACGGTTGAGTTTGCCCAGGGCGAGAAGGAGGCTACGCTGACCATTTCTGTAAAGGGCTTGACACCTAAAAAGAAATTTGGTTTCAAGATAGATGTCGATGAAGCCTATGCCGATCCTTATACCAAGCAGGATGGAAGCACGGTGCTGCAGTCAACGGTGCTGGTTTCTCAGTGGAAGAAAGTACTGGAGAATGTGCGGTTCTATTACGCAGGTTTCACAGATTTGCCTGTTACCTATTCTGATATCTACCAGCTGGAAGGTGTCAATCAGTTTTATATCACCAATATGTTGGGTTCGGGTGCTGATCTTTATTTCAAGATTAATGGCACTTTCAATGCCGATAATCTGGCTGATTGCTCCGGTGAACTGGTTCCTGTGGAAGGAAAGGGTGCTGCCATATATGACTATCAGACCTATAAGCAAAACTATATCGTAGCTGGTGTTGATTCTTCTACAGGCGACTATTTGTGGAACTGGACGGTAGGAGATGTAAATATCAACTCTTTCATGTGGTATGGTGGATATAGCTATAGTACCTATTCTTATATAGACTTCACACAGAAATACATCTATCTGAATGGATATATAGATTCCAGTGTTGAGCAGCAGTCTGTAAATGTGTATGGCGTTTGGTAGAAATACCGAATGATTTCCTAAAGATTTTGGACTTATGAAGAAGATTCTTATATTTTCTCTGATGTTGGCTTCTTTCCTTTGCTCTGAGGCAAAGGAAAGGAGCCTTCAGCAGAAATTGGAGATAGCCAGTGAGGTGCTGGGGGAGCGTTTGCCTTCTGTTGGCGGGAAAACTTCTCGTGGAGGAGTAGGTGAGAGCCTTCGGGTTATGCGACAGACGGATGCTTATACGGTTGTAGGACGCAACCGGAACGGATTTGTAGTTCTCGCCAATGATGATGCGTTCAAGGCTGTGATAGGTTATTCTGACGAGGGTACTTTTGGTGATAATCCTGCCTTGGGCTGGTTCTTGGCTAGAATTAATGACGCTTCACTTCGTGCTGCTTCTACGGGTTATCAGGTTATCCCTGCAGGTTGTAAGTCGAGTGTTGAGCATCTTATTGCCGTAAAATGGGGCCAGGATGCTCCTTTCAATAGCCAGTGCCCACAAGTAAATGGCAAAAATTGCTGGGTGGGTTGCGTGGCTACGGCTATGGCACAGATTATTTCTGTATACCAGTATCCATCCCGTGGCAAGGGTGTCGCTTCTTATAGCGTTGGCGATGAGAAACGTACTACTATGCTGAGTATGGGAGAGTATAAGTGGACGGAGATGTTGCCTGCTTATTCGGGTGATAACTACTGTTCGGAACAGGCTGCCGCCGTAGCCAAGTTGATGTTTCATTGCGGTTGTGTGGCTGGTATGAATTATTCTCTTGATGGCAGTGGCGCATCTTTGCAAGATGCTGCGGCTGGCATGAAGAAGCATTTCGGCTATCTTACCCAGTATTATGGCTATAAGGATTATCCCCAGACCAATAACTATGATGATGCAGCCTGGAAAAAGGTTATTTACCGGGAATTGAGCGCCGGGCATCCTATTCTGTATGCCGGTACATCCAATAAGCAGGGAAACGACAAGATGTCTTCCCATGCTTTTGTGCTGGATGGTTATGATGCTGATGGAAACGTAGGAGTAAATTGGGGCTATGGTGGTTTTGGTGATGGCTATTTCGACTTGAGCCTCCTTCCTCTGGAGTATACGGATAATGGTGTCTCCGTTGATGAGGAGTATCAGTGGTATCAGGAAATGGCGGTTATTCATTGCCCTGATGATGGTGAAATCAATTATGATTTGACTTCCGGCTTAACTCCTGTTACCGGTTTTACTAAGCCTTGCCGTTCCGATGTTTATGATATCAATGGCCGAAAGGTATTGCTCCCGGTGAAACATGATGGTATCTATATCCGTGGTGGCAAGAAATATATAGTAAAGTAGATTTCTCATCAATTGCAGATAATTAAAAAATCCCGACAGGTATGTTGTTGCCTGTCGGGATTTGTTATAAATATAGGTATCTTTTTCTTTCTCCGATCAGTCTGCGATAACCATACAGAGTCTGAGTACATTTTCTTCGAAGTGCTCCTTGTCGATGGCATTGTTCTTGAGCAGGGAACGGTAGTTGTATACGGTTTGTGGCGAATAAGACAGGATGCCGGCTATCTTTGAACTTTCGGTAATGCCTAATCTTAACAGGGCGCACACACGGAGGATAGGTGGCATTTCTCCGTTCTCTTTCAGCTGGATGTGTGCCGATTCTGTAAGCTGCTTGTTCAGCTCGGTTATAAAAGTTGGGTACAGGGACAGGAATGCCTTGTCGAATTCCGTCAGAAACTCCTTGTTCTCTTTCTCTGTATTGGTTGAGGAAGAAAGGAGGCTCAGCAGCTCCTTACTCTGGTTGGCCTTGATCTTTCTTACTGCCAAGGTGCGCAGTTTGCAGTTTCTCTCTATGTTCTTATAGCACAGGTCAATATACACCTTTATCAGTCTCTCGCGCTTCTGGTTGGTGTCCTTCAGTTCGTCGTTGATGAGGTGCAACTGGCTGTTGAGAACTTCCATTTTTGCCGATGTAGCCGTGATTTCGTCTTTCTTCTGTTTCAGAAGTTTGTTCTTCTTGCGGATGAACAGACTGCTAAGTCCCACTCCGAGCAAGAGCAGGAAAATGACCGACAGCGCGATGTAGAGCATGCTGTTGGTGGCTCTGATGTCATCTGTATAGGCATTGGTAATCATCTGCAATTTGGATGAAATCTCAATGCGGCGCAACCGGTTGTTGTATGCATAAGCATCTTCCAGGGATAGGTTGATGTATTCCTGGGCTTTGTTCAGACTTCTGGTCTTATGTTTGTAGATGAAGAGTGCGATGTTTTGCAGGGCTACATTTTCTTTTGTGGCAGAAGTGATGTCTGAGATGGCTGCAACCAGCAGGTAATGTTCCGTCAGTTTCTGGTTGTTGGCTTTCTGGTATACTTCGGATAGGGCAAAGGCGGTCATGGCATGGAGACGGCTGTCCGGCTTTTCCATACTCAGTGCTTTTTTGTAGTATTGGATGGTCTTGTTATTGTTGGAATGATTGCTGTAATAGTAAAACTCTCCTAGCAGGTAGTAATAGAATGCATCTTTCTTTGGCGACAGTTCTAATGTTTTCTTCAGGTATTCCACTTTCTGCTGGTCGTAAATCTTGCTGAATTCATTGTTTTCACAATAGGTTGACCAGTTGTTGTATAGTCCGTAAAGTGTATAATAGTATTGAAACTGATAGTCAAGCGGATCTTCTTCCTTGGGTTCTATCTTCTGCATGATGTTTTTTGCTTCAGCATAGAATCCACGTGTGATAAGCAGGCTGGTTTGGCTAAGTTGGAATCTTTTATGATATAAGATGTTGTTGCTCTTTTGGGCAAGAACAAGGCCTTTTTTTACGTAAGTCATCGCCGAATCATACTCGTAGGCTTTGTATCCATTGGCGAGTTGCTCGTAAAGCTTGAGCTTGTCCTCGTTGCTGGTTACATACTTGGCACCCTGCTTGATGTCGTTCAGACTTTTCTCTTTTACTTCTACATAATGCGCACGTTTTTCCAGGGCGGCATCCAGCTGTTTGTAGAGCTGGCTGTTGTCTGCTTTTACGTATA
>OLFW01001330.1_pt1 | contig 14974 bp, 10 predicted proteins | sample 1605351 | NCBI WGS metagenome assembly OLFW01 (sample SAMEA3888918, study PRJEB22519) | human gut metagenome | biome: human gut; feature: human-associated habitat; material: faeces | place: Denmark | collected 2010 | reverse complement strand
CAGTGTATGTAGACAAGCAAGGTACGCCAAACGTGCTGAGCTATTCGGCTGTGCAGATGATAGGCGTAACGAAATATGCATACGTAAAAACGAGCCAGAGCAAGGCGACGGTAAGCATGACGGTGATGTATTATCAGGCATCGCCAGACCCTGAAGGATGGAGCGACCCATGGCACCAATATGACATGGAACTTAACTTTGTGTCAGGAAACCAGGGATATGCCAAGGTTACAACGCAATATAAGACGCTTGTTAACGGTCTGCTGACAACGGTAAAGAAAGATGACCTGTGGTATTTCAAAATTGACAGCGATGAACTGCCAGACAAGACTCTGATTGACATCTGCATAGGCAACAGTGAAGGTAACGACGACGGAGATGGCGAAGGCAGCTCTGAAAACGTGGTAACATCAAAGGCACTGAAAACAAAAGTAAACTTTGTGCAGGACGGTGAAAGACCATGTATAGCCGTGGGGCTGACAAAAAACAGCACAACAGGACTGCCTGACAAAACAGGATTCTGCATTGGAACATCACCCAAACCCACTATTGAAAACGCAATAATAAAGCTGAACGAGAATGATGAATGTCTGAACGGTTTTTCACGGATTATCGGCAACAGCGGAACAACGCTGAAACGCGGCACAACATATTACATAAGACCGTATCACAAGACGGGCAACAAAATAATATATTATGAAGAGACATCGGTTGAGACACCGGGAAAGAATTATATACTGACCATTACGCCTACGCTGACAAAGTATTATAACCTTGACTATAACTTAAAGAAGGAAGGCACATACACACTGGGCATTACATGTAAAGTGAAAACGGCAAACGGCGACAAATATTATAGAGAAGAACTGAAAACCGTAGGCAAAGGCTCTGGCTCAATGTCTTGGGACTCTTCAAAATCCGGCTACGACCTTGAAGATATCTACTACATAGAATTTAATGCAAGGGACAAAGCTACCGGAATATTGTATATATCAGACATGGCATCAGGAAGAGCCAGCGCAAAAGCGCAACTAAAAACTAAAAATTAAAAGTGAAAAACGCCTGACGGAAGTGAAGAGTGAAGAGTGAAGAATGAAAAATCCAAATGCTAACGTAGTGCGTGCGAAAAGAACCAAGAAGGCTAATGTGCCGGCTGATTTGCACGAGTTGTTGAGCACAGCGAAAAATCGGCCGGAAATGAATATCAGAACGGAAGGTCAGCGCAGCTAATTTTTAATCCGATTACTTCCTATTTAGCATCATCTTATACTTTTAATGCAAACATAGCATTAAATTTTTCATTACTCACTTCATAAGGCAGCGGTATTTTTAGCGGATCTCAGATCCTTATATTATATTCCGGCGGAGCGCAGATCCGCCGGCACATTACCAAACGTAGTGATTATGAAGTTATGATAAGAATCAACAAGGCATTTGACTCTAACTACCAGCTCACCTAAGTGAGCGATAACTACTTTAACTCCCGCCTCGAAAGCACAGATCCGCCGGCACAATAGCAACGTAGTGCGTCTTACGAAAGTGAAAAGTTAAAAGTGAAAAACGAAAAATCCAAATGTATTGTGGTTTCTACTTGTAAGCATTACGTTTGCAATTGGATTTTTCACTCTTCACTCTTCGTTCTTCACTTAAATATGCTCCTAGCCAACTCCGTTGGCGATAACTACTTTAACTCCTGACAAGAAGCTCATGGAGCGCAGATCCGCCGGCACAATATAATTGGCGAAACAAAAGCCTCCCCACGGGGGAGGTTTGGAGGGGCTCTTATTTTTCCCTCTCTACCACCATATACATCCGTCCCCGACTGGTTGTTTTCTGTTTAAAGCCAAGTTTTTTCATGGCTACGCCCACTTTGATGGTCGAGAGGGCACGTTTGATGAAGATATTGATATGCTCAATGATATTCGTGGCGTTCACCAGCTTATACGGCTCGTTCTCCAGCGGCAGCCTGTAGTAGGTCACTATCAGTTCCTCTTCAACGTTAGGCACCTCGAACGACTTTATGTGGCGCGCCATGGTGTTAATCTCCGACCCGTTAAACCAGTAAGCCATGCCGCTGCGCCATAGTGCCAGCGCCTGACTGTATATGCCCTGGTAGTCATACCTCACGGTGCGCGGGTCGTCTATATAGTCAGCCTCAAAGGGCAGCCAGCGGCGGTTGCCCGTCTGATCCGTCAGAAACTGCATGTTGTTGCCCGTGCCGCAGAACGAGGCTATGTGCGCCCTGTTCTCCTTATACCTGCTGTAAGCCGCCCTCTCGTTTATCGTCTTCGTCGTTACGAGAGCCTTCAGTTGGTTCAGTTCCTGCGCATCGAGTCGATCTCTTCAAGACAGATGATAGCATATTCCGCCAGCGACAGCCTGTCGTCCTTCGTCATCGTGTCGCTGTTGGTCTTAGTATAAAAATACGGCCGCAGCTCCTCCGGCAGCAGATAGTTGAAAAACGTGGTCTTGTATATGCCCTGACGGCCTATCAGCACCATTATCACGTTGTTCACTACATCCTTGTCGAGCAGCGACGCCACCATGGCCACGAGCCATTTTCTGAAACACATGTCAAACAGGCCCTGCGGGTCTTCGGTGTCATCCCATAAGTCGCCCTTCCTGACGTGCACCATAGCCGTCAGCGTGCCTATATGGTCAGTGGTGCCGTCCCATTCGGGCAGATTGTCAAAATACTCTTTAAACGGGTTCCATTCAGCCACGTAGTCAGACAGAATCACGTTGTGCAGGTCGATGCTCCTTACGTGCAGTCCGGCCTTGTTCATGGCCGACCACAGCGAGTTCTCCAGCCTGTCGGTTACTTCCAGCCATCTGTCGCTGCCTTCTGTCTTATATTCAGTCTTGCGTGTAATCACGTTAAACCTGAACGCTGCGTGCTCATCCAGAAACTTCTCGATAGCAGTTATGTCCACGCCCTTGGCGCGGTCGTTGGCATCGCTTTTCTCAATCTTCTGCACCCTCATCGAGGCGTGTTCGGCAGTGTGGGCAAAGCACGACTTCATTATCGCCCTCACGCTTGTGCTGTCATAGTCGCTGAAGCGCTCCACAGCCCATTGCGTGGCTTCGTCCTCGTTCACGCCGAGTCTGTTGAGATAATATCCCGCCTTCGACACATATCTGTTGTATGAACCCTTGCAGTATCTCACGCCCTCGCGTTCCAGCTGCTTCTCTACAGCCCTCACGGCACGCTCAAGCGTAGTGTGATACTTTCTGTCGGTGCCCTTCTTTGCGGCAGCCTTCTTTTCGGGCAGCTCAATCGCTATAGGCTCGCTGTCCGTGTTCAGCGCCGCCTCTGCGTCATGACATATCACCGACAGCCGTCCAAGGTTCTTACACTGTCCGTCGGCCTCGCATCCCAGCAGGCGCGCGAAGTATTCGTTGCCCGTCCTGAATGCTGCGCCGTATATGGTGCTCATCTCGTTGGCGGTCATTTTGTCGGTCAGTCTGGTGCCCTTCACCTCATATCTGAACAGCACCCTCAGTCCGTTGCCCGATATCGTCTTATACACCATCATGGCATGTCCGTCGTCAGTCAGCGTCTTTCTGGCGCTCTCTACGTCTGCCACATGGTCAAAGTCGCACATACCCACGCCTGTCAGACAAACAAAGTTCTCCGGCCTTCTGCCGCCGTCGCATATCACGGCAGGCGTAAATGCCGGCATATGTTTCTTTATCTTCTGGGCGTCATCCTCCAGTTTGCAGCTTTTATAGTATCTGTATTTCTCGGTGTTCTCTGCCAGTGTGCTTGTGGTAACGATGTTAAATATCTCTTGCCATTCAATGCTCCGGCATTCCTGGCTGTACATGTTTTTGAAGATAGTAGATTGCATATTATTCTTTTAGATTTAGTTTTTTGCCACGCAGACTGTCTGCGATGGCCACAAATATATAACAACATTTTGTAGCATTAACAAAATTGTCCCCACGGGGACAAAAAGTTTTAAAAAAATAGGAGATTTATAAATAAAGACACAAAGGAGAAGCTCTACAAGGCTATTGTGCCGGCTGATTTGCACGAGTTGTTGAGCATAGCGAAAAATCCGACGGTAGATATTATCAGAACCGAAGGTCAGCGTAGCTAATTTTCAATCCGCTTAAAATACCGCATATTTAAGTGAAGAGTGAAGAACGAAGAGTGAAAAATCCAAATGTCTTGCTATGAAAAGAATCAACGAAGCATTTGACTCTAACTCCTAGCCAACTTGTTGGCGATAACTTCTTTAACTCCTTTAACTCCCGACTCGAAAGCACATATCCGCCGGAACAAAGGTTAATACAAACTTATAGCCCGAAGGGCTACACTTCAGTAACCGTGGGTGTGGCACCCACTGCCTGTAACAAAGCCAACTATGAGCACCCGAAGTGGTGCTATATTGTAGCAACTACCGGACATAAGAGCAAACAAGGAAGCAGGCTTGCGCAATTAAAAATTAAGAAAGTTAGTCCTGCAGCTGGCGCGAAGCAATAAAGGCACATGGCTAAACAAAAGCCTCCCCACGGGGGAGGTTTGGTGGGGCTTTTTAATTCACGCAGTGATAGGCTAGTAACCTTCTCTATAAACTCCTTACGCGCGCGCCCGAGGAATATAAGTGTTAATATCCATTTTGGATGAGACAAAAAACAAATATTATATAAAAGTTACGAAACCTACTTACCACCCTATCACACCCTAATGCCTGTTTTGTCGTAATTTCGGAACTATTATCTGGTGTAAGGCGTTGATAATAAATGACATAAGATAATGCGTGATGATGAGGTGTATACCACTGCAACCTTACAGACAAGGTTGTCACTTTTATGCGAAAATATGCCTAAAAAAGCGAGTAAAAAAACGTTAACAATGTTAATATCCAAATTTTGGATGACAAAAAATTAACATTCATTATATGTTGAAAATCGACTAAAATGCGCAAAAACGTGATAAGGTTACAGTAAGGTGATTATCTTCTAGATATGTAAATATAAATTACTAAGAATAGAGGTGAAAAAAGAAGGACAGATGCAGAATCCGGATAGGAGTTAAAGAAGTTAAAGTAGTTATAGGAGTTAGAGTCAATAGCAAACGCAGTGCTTGCGAAAAGATCCAACAATGCAATTGGATTTTTCACTCTTCACTCTTAACTCTTCACTTCCGTCAGGCGTTTTTCACTTTTAACTTTTCATTTTTAATTCACGCAGTGACAGGTTTACCACCTACTTTATAAACTTTTTATATTATATACGCGCAAAAAAAATAAAATGAATATATATACATGCCGATAATTTATTTTATTGCATATATATAAAAAGTTTTGAAAACAGCTTACCACCCTATCACTCTTATAGTGCTCCGGAAGGCTGAAAATGGCATAAGAAACAAACGTAACACACATATATACAGCGACTTGCATCTGTGCAGTTGTCCTTTGACAGAGCACTGCAGGCTTTAATCACTACCTGTCGTAAAAAACGCGAAAAAGGCCAAATCTTTTTTGAAATAAAAAAATAAAACCGAAAAATAAAATGTAAATATTTATTTTCAAAATCTTTTTCAAAACCGAAAAAAGATTTTCTAATATAGAACAATAAATGTTACATAACAAACAAAATATATACAACCTTACTACAAGGTGATTATGCTCTTGATATGTAAAGATAAATTACTAAGAGCAGGAGTAAACAACGAAGTTATGATAATAATCCACAAAACACATGGCTTAACTTCATAACTCCCGAAAAGCAATTATTTCTATATAGAAAATCATTGTTTTTCCCCTCAAAACTCACTGAGTTTTACCTCGCAAATCAACACGTTATAAAAGAAATAATAATAGCAAAAAAAAGATTCAAAGCTCTATGATACAACATTCAATAGGTACAATCAACAGCATTATAATTCAAAAAATGCAACGGTATTTAATTTTTAACTTATAACAATTCATTTCCGCTAAAACGTTTAACTTTTAATTTTTAATTAATAATCGCGCAAGCCCGATTGTGCTTTGCGCCTGTTTCTCACTAAAAAAAATGACCGATACATCTCAAAATAATAAAAGAATAGCAAAAAATACGTTGCTACTATATATACGAATGTTACTTCTAATGGTTATAAGCCTTTACACAAGCCGTATTGTCCTTAATGCTTTAGGAGTAAATGATTATGGAATATACAATGTAGTAGGTGGCATTGTAGTTATTCTTGCATTTTTAAATAATGCAATGGCAGGCAGCACACAACGGTTCCTGAATTTTGAAATGGGAATGCAAGACAGTAACGCTCTACAGAAGGTATTTTCAACCAGTATCCATATTCACGTAATTGTTGCATTAATAGTCTTAATACTTGGTGAAACAATTGGATTGTGGTTTCTGAACACCAATATGAACATTCCGGAAACACGTATTACAGCAGCAAATTATGTATATCAATTTTCACTTGTTACGTGTATCGCTAATTTTTTAACTGTACCATATAATGCAACCATTATCGCACATGAGAGGATGTCTGCATTTGCTTATCTCTCAATCCTTGAAGGTGTATTAAAGTTTTCTGTTGCCATAGCTATTTATTATTCACCATTTGACAAACTGGTGTTTTATGGTTTATTAATGTTGTTTGTCGGATTAATAAATAATATTTGTTATGCAACGTATGCTTATAGGCACTTTACAGAATGTAAGGGTATATCAAAGCAAATCAATAAGGATAAAATGCATAAGATGTTATCATTTTCAGGCTGGACTATTTTCGGTAATCTTGGATATATTCTGCATACACAAGGCATTGCAATTATAATAAACATGTTTTTCACAGTGGCAGTAAATGCAGCACAAGGTATTGCAAATCAAGTGAATGGGGTTGTCCAGCAGTTCTTGAGCAATTTCTTATTGGCATTAAATCCACAATTGGTGAAGAGTTACGCTTCTGGCGATATTGAGGCTATGCACAAACTTATTATCCGTGGTTGCAAATTTGCATTCTGTCTTGTTGCTTTTTTCATAGTTCCGTTAGTTTTAGAAACTCCAACAATACTCCAAACATGGCTAGGAGTCGTTCCTGAATATACCGTGATATTTGTACGTATGGTTTTATTTATACTTTTAGTTAATTCTCTATCAGGCATATTTTCAACATCGAAAGGAGCCACAGGAAATATAAAAATTTATCAGATAACATTAACAATTATTGGTGCATTCCATCTTCCTCTAGCATGGGCGGCTTTTGCATTGGGATACGGACCTGAATATTCTATGTATGTGTATTTGGTTATTGTAATTATACTACAGATTGTTAGAGCCGGGTTCGTTTGTAACTCCTTACAATTATCAAAAAGACGTCTTTTTTCAGAAGTTGTAGTCCGTTGTTCTTTGGTTATTTTAATAGGATCCATATTACCTGCTCTATTACATATGTACTTACCTACTTCTTTGGTATCCTCACTTATAACATGTATTGTTGGGATGATATCTGTAGCTGTTTCATCTCTGTTTATTGCTTTGACGCCACATGAACGTCAGGTAGTGAATGCTTATGTAGAAAAAATAATTAAACGACACGAAAGATAACCTAGGATCTAGGTTTAAAAACAAAAATTATTATTAAGAATAATATATTTATTATGAAAATCTTACTTCTTGGTGGTACAGGGGCAATGGGTGTTCCATTATGTCGACTGATGAAAAAAGAAGGGCATAACATTACTGTTACATCCCGGAACAATCATAGAATGGAGGGAATCTCTTTTGTGAAAGGGAATGCCATGGAAATCAATTTTATATCAAAATTACTTGAAGTCCATTATGATGCAGTTGTTGATTTTATGATACGATCAGAAGAAGGAACAAAAGCTGTAATGGACATTATACTGCGTAATTGCGATCAATATATTTTTTTATCATCATCAAGAGTTTTTGCGCCTATAAATATAGAAGATGGAGAACGTATAACAGAGAATACTCCACGGCTTTTAGATGTATGTGGTGATAATAAATATACAAGTAGTAATGAATATGCTATAGAGAAAGCAAGAGAAGAAAATTTATTTTTTAAATCAAATTATAGAAATTGGACAATTGTACGTCCGACTTTGACATACAATATAAACAAATTTCAATTCGCTTACGGAGAAAAGGAGGACTGGTTGTTCAGGGTATTAAATAATCATAGTATTGTTTTTCCAAAAGATATGGTAAATGTAAAGACTACTATGGTATATGGCGATGATGTTGCTATGGCTATTTCTAAACTTATTGGAAATAAAAAGGCTCTTGGCAAAGCTGTTAATATTGTGTCAGAAGAATATATGACATGGGGAGATATACTAAACATATATAAAGAAGTAATTGAAAAAAAAACAGGTAAAAAATTAAAAGTAGTTTATATCGACAACATTGAAAAATTAACTAAATTGACAGAAAACTATTATCAAGTTAAATATGCCCGTGCTGTTGATAGATGCTTTTCAAATAAAGGCTTAAAAGAAATTGTTGGAAACTCTGATTTTATATCTATTAAAACAGGGCTAACCAAAAGTATGACAGAATTTTTAGAAAATATCCATTTCCAAGAAATCAATTGGAAAAAACAAGCTTTATATGATAAAATATGCAATGAAAAGTTTTCATGCAAAACAATGTCTTCTATGAAAGATACATTACGTTATTTATCTTATAGATATATAGCAGATTGGATTTTACTGATTATACGAAAAATTAAATTTATTCTTAAAAATATAATAAATAAAAACAATGGATTCAAGTAAAACAATTATTCATATTCATTCTTTGTTAAAACAGTTTGGAATCAAGAATGTTGTATTTTGTCCTGGAGGACGCCATCTTCCACTTATTCACGCAATAGAACAAGACAATTACTTTACAACATATCGTGTTATTGACGAACGTAGCGCAGCATTTTTTGCATTAGGTTTAATACAAAAAACTAACAAGCCTGTTGCAGTATGTTGCAGTTCAGGTACTGCTGTAATTAACATGGCTAGTGCTGTTATTGAAGCATTTTACCAGCGTTTACCATTACTTGTCATAACAGGTGACAGAATGTCTGAATATCTTAATCAGAACGAAGATCAGCAATACGATCAAATTAAGTCCTTTGAAGGATATACTAAATATCAGGTCAAACTTCCACGTATAGATACAAATGTTGATGAATGGTATACTAATAGACTTATTAATGAGGCTATGATTGAATTAACTCATCATGGCAATGGCCCTGTGCATATAGACTATCCTATACAAAATCCGTTCAACGAGATTTTTGAAACAAAAGAAGTACCAGAAGTCCGAAAGATTAATCTACATCAAGCTGATATGTTAGAGCATGAGTGGAAAGAATGTGCATCTTGGTTGAAGAATAAAAAAGTCGCTGTTCTTTGGGGACAGTCCGTATTTAACACGCCTGAATTGGAACATGCCGTGGAAATGTTTGTAAAAACATTTGACGCAGTGATATTGACTGATCATATTTCAAATTGTCATCATGTAAATACAATTAATAATATTCCACGTATTCTCAGTACAAGCTTCACGGTACAAGAAGAGCAAAATCTTATGCCAGATATTTTAATTTCTGTCGGCGGAAATACCATATTTAATGATTCTATTAAACACAAAATGAGCAGGTGGAACACGGCACATTGGCAAGTTGGGAAAGAAGATAAAGTTATTGACGGATTTAGACGCTTAACACATATTTTTGAAATGAATGAGACATTCTTCTTTAAAAATATGGTAAAATATGCAAATACTAAAAATGATGCAGGATATTATGATTACTGGAAAAAAATTGATAATGAAATACCAGAGCCTGATGCTAATGAATTCAATGAATTGGGAGTGATAAAAACGATATTAAAAAATATGCCTGATGATGCTGATTTACAAATAGGAAATAGTTGGAGTATAAGAATGACCCAATTGTTTAATATGCCATCAACTGTAAACCAGTATTGTAATCGTGGTGTAAATGGTATAGACGGCTCTTTATCTACTGCTGTTGGATATGCATCAGCAAATTCTAAATTGACTTATTTAATAGTTGGCGATTTATCATTCTTTTATGACATGAATGCATTATGGATAAGTAGCTTACCATCTACAATGAGAATTGTCTTAATAAACAATAATGGTGGGTCTATGCTATTTAAGCCATTCATGAAAGATATGATGGAAAAATACCCTATGAGTAATTTGGGAAAAGATACGAAACAAGTAACTGCTGAAGGTTGGGCAAAAACTTGCGGCTTTGATTATTACAGTGTCCACAACTTGAATGAAGTAGAGAATTGTTCTAAATTAATGGCTGATAAAAATTCTGACAGGCCTATATTAGTTGAAGCTTTTACTGATTATTTTGAAGATGCATATTCATATTTAAATAAGAATAATGTTGATCGTAGAAACATTTCTGAAAAAATCGAAAGCAAAATTGTCCGTTTGAAACAACTCATAAAAAAGTAATTTATTTATAAAATTAAAAAATCATTTATGTTATATAGATTTTGTACATATTGGAAAATGATTTTCAATATATTATTTTCTTTTGGTCATAAAGTTTTCTTAATGCATCAGGCCACAAATCCTAATCTTGGCGACCAGGCACAACGAATGTGTACTCTAAATTGGATAAAAACGAATTATCCAAACTCAAAATGTATAGAAATAGGCAATTTTGGTCATACAATTTATTATAAATACAGTAAAAGTACCATTATTGAAATTATAGCCTGTTATATTAAACTGCTATGTTTAAAAATAAAAGTAAGAAATACAGATTTATTTTTAGGACACAGTGGTTATTTCATGATTGACCATCACACCGGTTGGAAGATGTTTACAAATATGATGCACTATTTTCCAAATAATAAAATGGTAATATTGCCACAAACTGTAAATTTCTATACTCCATGCATACAAGAACATGTTGCTGAATGCTTTTCAAAAGATAAGAATGTTTTACTTTTATGTAGAGACGAGGTTTCTTATAATATTTCAAAGAAATTATTTCCAACAACAGATTTATTACTTTTTCCTGATATTGTGACATCACTTATTGGTACAAAGAAATATGAATGTAAACGCGAAGGAGTTTTATTTTGTATTAGAGATGATGTAGAAGCTTTTTACAAACCTGAACAAATCGATGACTTAATATCTCGTTTTGGCGAAATAAGAAAAGAAAAAATAGATACTACACTTCATGGAGTAAGCCTAAAATATGTCAATGAAAATCGCAACAAATTGATTTGGGATGCTATTGATAAATTTGCGACTTACAAAGTAGTAATAACAGATCGTTACCATGGTACAATATTTTCTGCAATAGCTTCAACTCCTGTTATAGTCATAAACTCAGCAGACCATAAACTCAGTAGTGGGGTTAATTGGTTTCCTAAGGAGATATTTGGCGATAAAATACAATTTGCGAAAGATCTCAATGATGCTTATGCTAAGGCAAACCAAATTCTTACAAAACCATATGCAGATTGTAATAACTCATCATATTTCAAAGATAACTTTTGGGATAAACTAAAAGATTTGATTAAATGAACATAATATTTATTATTACAGCATATTTAGTTATTTTATGTTGATAATACTTGAAATATTTAAAAGCCAATACATTTTAAGAATAATTACTGAAATCTAATGTTCGACATATAAACAATGAGCACATCCAGTAAAACAAGAAGTTCTATAAGAATAGCAGCATTTACATCACTTTTCATTTCATCGTTTTGGGGATTATATTTCATGGCGCCAAGTAGCGTAAAGGCTTTATATTCAATGTGTATGTGGATTAGCTTTGCTCTGTTTCCTTATGTACTTATAAAGCATAACGATTTTACTAAAACAGGAAACTATTTTCTTGGTTCACTTATCATTATGGCCGTTATACAAATCTTGCGGTCTGTAGTAAATTCAGATCCAGCCCTTGATGCTTTAGGTAATAAATGGGTTACCTTGTTCGGAAATGAATATACTGCATTATTGATGTTACCACCATTATTTACCTATATTGGAACATTAAATTATGGTGTTAATTTATTAAAGACAACAACATATTTCTATCTAGTTGCCGGAGTTGTACTTTCTATTTTCATGAAGTTTCCTTTATCAATGATATCTATTTTTGTAGTAATTTTTTATCCATACGTAAATAAGAGGTTTCGTATACTTATCATTATTGCAATTATTGAAGCTTTTATTAAAGCAACAACAGGAGATAACCCTACACGAATGTATATCATTATTATAGGCTTTGCTCTATGCAGCTATGTTTTAGTGTATATTATTAAGAATGTAAAATTGTTGAAGATTTTTTCTGCTGGAGTATTAATATCACCATTGTTACTATTTGTCCCTATTCTGGATTTTGCAAATCAAGATGAAACCACATTCCAGAAAATGCAAGAATACATCATTCAAAAAAATAATGATGAAAGTTTTTCAACAGATACCCGTACTTTCCTATATACAGAAATGGCAGAAGATCTTACTGCAACTGATTCGTGGTTTTTTGGCAAAGGAGCATTTTCAAGATATTACTCAGCATTTTTTGATAATTCATCAATAGGTCGTTTTGGACGTTTGTCATCTGAAGTACCGTTTCTTAACTACCTTCTACGTGGTGGAATTTGTTATGTTATATCATATTTTGGGTTATTAATTTACGCCATATACCTTGGTATATGGAAAGGTAAAAACAAACTTGTGAAGTCTATCGCGATTATTGCTTCTGGATGGTATTTTAATAGCTTTATTGGAGACATAACAGGATGTAGATTTTATCATCTGGCATTTTTCATTTTATTAGGTTGTTGTTTGTCACGTAAATGGCTAAATTATACAGATGAAGATATTAAATTTATAGTTAAATAACATATGAAAATAGCTATAGTTCATGCAGGTAATATTGGATTTTTTCCAAAGTATTACAATGCTATTTCTGCTTCTATTGAAGGGCATAGAGATGCTGTAAAACTTTTTGTCCCTAACTCAGGTAGGAATAAACGAAATACATTAAGTAATCAAACAACGTTTGGAACAAGATTAAATTGGTTTATACATTACTACTTATATAAACTGACAGGTGTACAGGATATCTTTTCTTTGTTAGCTACCTTAAATCTTATAAGGAAAATGAAAAAATATAGTCCAGATGTTATACATTTGAACGTAATAAATGATAAAATCATAAACATTCCTTTATTGGTAAAGTATATCAATGCAAAAAATATAGCAGTAGTATGGACAATGCACGACTGTAGAGCTTTTACGGGGCAATGTCCTTATTTTGACGAGGTAAATTGTTTTCGTTGGAAAACAGGCTGTGGTAAATGTCCTATATGTGAAGCAAAAATAGACAATACTCATATAACTTGGAGCATTAGGCAAAAATGGCAAACGCGAATAAAGCGAATGGTTATTGTTACTCCGTCTAGATGGTTAGCAAGTTATGTAAAAGAATCTTTCTTTAAAAATTATCCCGTTAAGGTTATTTATAATGGTGTAGATATTGATGGGTTTTCAATGCAAACAAATCTTGATGTAAGAAAAGAATATGGTATAGCTGAAGATAAAAAAATTGTTCTTGGCTGTTCTATATTTTGGGAACCTCGCAAAGGATTAGACTATTTTGTTCAGTTGTCAAAGACATTGCCTGATGATTATCAGATTGTATTAGTTGGCAATATTGATGAAGGAAAAAAGAAAGAATTAATACAAAATAATATAATTTGTACGGGTAGAACCAATACTTTTGATGAAATGGTAGCTTGGTATCAAACAGCATCCGTATTTTGCAATCCAACAATGGCAGATAATTTTCCTACGGTAAATATTGAAGCATTAGCAGCAGGAACACCAGTTGTAACATTTAATACTGGTGGAAGCCCAGAAGCGATAGATGAAAGTACGGGTATTGTTGTAGAACAAGGAAATATAGATAAACTTTATGAAGCTGTGATAAAAGTTGCTGAGAATAGGAATATTTATACAACCGAGAATAGTATCAGAAAATCTTCGATGTTTTCAAATAATCAGTATGATTTGTATGTAAAACTTTATCATGAATTAATTTCATAAATATGTATTTTTTACTATTGAGTTAAATAATGGTTTGTTATGAAGAGGTTAATAATATCAGATATTAGAAGTTATAATAATAAAGGAAAATCTGTTGGTCATTATATTGCGGTTGCACAAAATTATATAGATTTATATAATAATTATTTTGATGTATGTAATTTTTAATATAACGTCAATTGGTTTAATTTTTTTGATTCACAAATCTTCATCAACGAAAAATACAATGATGGATAAAACAAAGATATATGTTAATGCGTATTTAAATAGAGCAATTGAATTAGGGGTTATAGATGAGAAAATGTTGAAAAATGCAATTGACGAACTAAATCCTGAAAAGGATATGATTATAAGAAAATTTTTGTAAAAAAGTTAAGAATTTTGAGAAAAAAAGAAATATTTTTTTATTGCAAAACTTTTATTTTTGAACTTAATTTTGTATTCAGAAAATATATGACAAATTATGTTGAATAATATAACTATATTATTGATTACAGAATAAATATAAAAAGAGAATGAGTTGGAGGTTTGATTTTGTGAGTGATATTACAGTTGTTGTTGGATATATTATAATTATCTTTATAATGTGCAAAGCTTGGAATTGGCATGTAATGAAGCAATATACGAAGCAAAAAGAGAAGAAATTAAGTTTTGCAAAGATTTTTTGTGAAAAATATTTAGAAAAAATAGAAATAGTTGGAACTGGAAATGATGGGAATAGTGATTTTGATGTTTTGGATGCTATAGGAAAAATAGAGTTGCCTAATAATGTGAGGATTAAAGTCTAATGAACAAAGTAGTTTATAAATTATAGAATAAAGTAGTAAAAATAAATAGGCATATTAGATATTAAGTTATCTGATATGCT
>OLFW01001318.1_pt1 | contig 15091 bp, 11 predicted proteins | sample 1605351 | NCBI WGS metagenome assembly OLFW01 (sample SAMEA3888918, study PRJEB22519) | human gut metagenome | biome: human gut; feature: human-associated habitat; material: faeces | place: Denmark | collected 2010 | reverse complement strand
AAATAGCTCAGGTTACCTATTGCAATTCTGACTATTTGGAAATATACTTGTAAGTATCAAATTATTTCACTGTATGGGAGGAAATTATTATGGCAAGACCCAAGGGAAGCAAGAATAAGACCCGTATTGTAAATGCCAACGTTGATTATGCAGCCGTCGTTGCAGAAAAGACCGCCGAAAAGGAAAAAATCGAATCTGAGGTTGCTGCGCTGACTGCAAATCTCGATGATCTGAAGACGCAGCTGAAAGCCAAGAAAGCAGAATTGAAAGCCGCCACCAAGGAACTTACTAAAGCCGAAAACAAAAAAGCTGCCGCCGAAGCAAAGGCAATGGAAGAAGCAAAGAAAGGCGAAGCAGAAGATGTGCTGAAGAAGCTGCTGGCCAGCGGTATGACGGCTGAGGAAATCCTTGCAAAACTCCAGTAATGCAATGCCGAGAGGAGGGAACACGATGACCGAGCAGGAACAGCCCAAAAACGATTTTATGCACAAGCTCGCGCTGCAAATTGTTGAGCGGCGCAACCTTGTGTTCCTCATCGTCATTCTGGGAACCATCTTCACCATCTTCTCCCGCAGCTGGGTCAAGGTGGAAAGCGACCTGACCACCTATCTGCCCAAGACCAGCGAGACCCGCATGGGCTTGGACATTATGGAAAAAGAGTTTACCACCTACGGTTCTGCCGATGTCATGGTGGCAAACATCACGCCGGACGAGGCAGACCAGCTGAACGACGAGCTGGCGGGCCTCAGGGGCATCCAGATGATCGAGTACGATGATACCACCGCCCATTATAATAATGTATCGGCGCTGTACTCCATCACATTCGATTACCCCGAGGACGACGACCAGTGCCTGGAAACGCTGGAAAGCGTCAAGGAGTACCTGAAAGACTACGATATCTACGTTTCCACCTCGCTGGGCAATACGCAGGAGGAGACGATTGAGCGTGAAGTCAATGTCATCATGGTGTATGTTGCCATCATCATTGTGGTGGTGCTGATCTTCACCTCCCAGACCTATGCGGAAGTTCCCGTGCTGCTGCTCACTTTCGTGGTGGGCATGATCCTCAACATGGGCACCAACTTCCTGCTGGGCACCATCTCGTTCGTTTCCAACTCGGTCACGAACATTCTGCAGCTGGCCCTTTCGCTGGACTACGCCATCATCTTCTGCAACCATTTTAAAGAAGAACACGAGACCCTGCCCTTGAAAGAGGCGGTCATCGAGTCGCTGGCCAAGAGTATCCCGGAGATCAGTTCCAGCTCCCTGACCACCATCGGCGGTCTGGTGGCCATGCTGTTCATGCAGTTCAAGATCGGCCCGGATATGGCCATCTGCCTCATCAAGGCCATCCTGTTCTCCATGCTGTCGGTCTTCGTGGTCATGCCCGGCCTGCTGATGCTGTTTGGCCCTTACATGAGCAAGACCAAGCACCGCAACTTTGTGCCCAAGATCTCGTTCGTGGGCCGCTATGCTTACAAAACCCGCAAGATCGTTCCCATCGTCTTTGCAGTGGTGCTGGTGTTTGCCTACCATTTCCAGACACAGTGCCCCTACGCCTATGGCTACGGCCCGATCAAGACGCCAGTGTTGAATGAGACGCAGATCGCCGATAACATGATCGACGAAAACTTTACCAAGTCCAACCTGGTGGCTCTCGTCGTACCAAAGAACGACGATTACCGGGTGGAAGCAGCCATGATCAAAGAACTGGAAAGCCACGATGAGGTGGACCACACCCGCGGCCTTTCCAACATTGAGGCCATGGACGGCTACATGCTGGAAGACCGGCTCACTTCCCGCCAGTTCTCTGAGATGGCGGGCCTGGATTACGAGCTGGCCCAAGTGGTCTACACAGGCTACGCGTTGGAAAATGATGAGTACGGCCAGGTCATTGGCAACTTCTCCAACTACAGTGTGCCGCTCATTGATATGTTCCTCTACGTCTGTGACGAGGTCGATTCCGGCATTGTCAGCCTGGACCAGGATCAGATCAACGACCTGCATGATGCCCAGACCCAGATGCTGAGCGCAAAGGCCCAGCTGCAGGGTGCGGATTACAACCGTATTCTGGTCTACCTGAACCCCAGCCTCCAGAGCGGGGATGAAATGTATGAGTTCACGGACCAGATGCGCACCATCGCCCGGAAGTATTACCCGGACGGCGACATCTATCTGGCGGGCGACGCCACCAACGAGTACGACTTCCAGAAGTCGTTTGCCATCGACAACATCGTGGTCAGCGTGGTCTCCGTGCTGATCGTGCTGATCGTCCTGCTGTTCACGTTCCAGTCGGTGGCAATGCCCATCCTACTGATCCTCGTCATCGAGGGCGCGATCTGGGTCAACTTCTCCGTCCCCGCTTTTATCCACACGCCGCTGTACTTCATGGGCTACCTGATCGTCAGCTCCATCCAGATGGGTGCAAACATCGATTACGCCATCGTTATTGCAACCCGCTACAACGAGCTGCGGGATAAGATGGACCATAAGACAGCCATGATCGAGACGCTGAACTTTGCGTTCCCCACCATCCTCACTTCCGGCACCATCATGACGGTGGCCGGTACCCTTATCGGTCAGATGACGTCCGATGCCTGCATCGTGGGCATCGGCCAGTGCCTGGGCCGCGGTACCATCATCTCCATCTTCCTGGTGCTGTTCGTCCTGCCGCAGATCCTGCTGGTGGGTGGCAAGCTGGTGGATAAAACTTCGTTCTCCATGCATCATGTGGTGCTGCACACCAACACGGCCAGCGGCCGGGTGCGTGTCAATGGCATGGTGCAGGGCGAGGTGAACGGCTCCGTGGCCGGTACCATGAACGCCGTTGTGGATGGAAACGTACATCTTACCGTTCTTTCTGGTAAAATCTCACAGGAGGTGCAGGATGAAAACGACTCCCATGCGGACGAATGAGTCTGCGGCGGGCAGCACCCGGCTGCTGCACCGCCTGACCGCTGCGCTGCTGGCACTGGTGCTGGCGGCTTCGGCGGCGCTGCCGGTATTTGCGGCCGACACCGCGCCGACGGATACCATTTACATCAACAGTGTTTCGGACCTGCTGGCCTTTGCCGACAAATGCGGCTTTGATCAGTGGTCCAAAGGCAAGACCGTGATCCTGCAGGAAGACCTCTCGCTGGAGGATACGGAGTGGGCCCCCGTTGCGTCGTTCAGCGGCGCGTTCAAGGGCAACGGCCACACCATCTCGGATGTCAGCCTCGTGGGGGCTTATTCTCCAGCCGGCTTCTTCGGCATCCTGGAAGAGGGCGGTTCCATTCAGGACCTTACCATCAAGGGTGTGGTCAATCCCGCTGGTACCCAGAAGACCGCAGGCGGTCTGGTGGGCACCAACTACGGCACCATCATCAACTGCACGTTCTCCGGTGCTGTCCACGGCGAGGAGGAGGCGGGCGGTCTGGTGGGCCGCAATGAGACGAGCGGAACCATCGACCACAGCACTTCCCGTGCCATGGTCAGCGGTGCGTATGCCACCGGCGGCATCGTGGGCTACAACCTCGGTGTCATCACCGGCTGCACCAATGTGGGCGCCGTCAACTCCGAGTATCAGGAGTCCGCCCTCGATATGGAGGGCCTCCCGGCCACCCTGCTGGAGCTGGTCAAGAAGGATATGGGCGATGACCTGAGCAATAACATCTCCAATGTCTCCTCGGATACCGGCGGCATTGCAGGCCGCTCTTCCGGCCTGATCCTCAGCAGTGCCAACGCGGGCGACGTGGGCTATGCCCATGTAGGCTATAACGTGGGCGGCATCGTGGGCCGGACCGATGGCCTGATCTCCGGCTGTGTCAACCAGGGCCTGGTACAGGGCCGCAAGGACGTGGGCGGCATTGCCGGCCAGGCAGAGCCCTATGTGGAGCTGGACCTGGACCAGAGCACCATCAACCGTCTGCGCACCGAGCTGGACACGCTGCACACCATGGTCAACGGCGCGGCCGATGACATGGACGGCAGCACCAGCCTCCTCAATACCGACCTCAACACCCTGAACTCTCAGATGGACACTGCCGTGCAGGCAGCCCGCCGTCTGCAGGAGCAGGGAGGCGATTACTTTGACGAAGTGGCGGACGAGGTGGACCGCACGGGAGACCTCATCTCCGATACATTTACCCGGCTGGAGCCCGTGATGGACACGGGTGTCGACGCACTGGATAAGATGACCACCGCCGTGGGCCAGCTCAAGTGGGTCACCGCGGAGATGGCGGCCGAGATGCTGACCGCCTCCACGGCACTGGCCAAGGCTTCTTCCGGCGCGCACAAGGCCAGCGACGCGCTGGATTCCAGCAAGCAGGGTCTGGAGCAGATCAGCAAGGGCCTGGACGACCTGATCGCCTCGCTGCCGGGCAAGGATGACAGCGGCCTGAGCAGCGCCATCAGCACCATTCTGGGCGGCTATTCCAGCGTGTCCGGTGACGCGGTGGACGATCACATCAAAACAGCCATCTCCCTGCTGCAGGTGGCGAATTCCGCCATGAGCATCCTCTCGTTGGGCTCCGGCATGAGCGGCCAGATGAAGCTGCTGACCACCGGCCTGGGTCTGCTGCGGAGCGCCACGCTGCTGGCCGATGACGGCCAGCTGGCTTCCGCCGGCAAGCAGGTCACCCGCGCCGTGGGCAATATGGCAGGCCTGGCCACGCAGATCGGCGCGCTGCTGGGCAACACCGCCAACCTCGTTTCGGAGCAGGGCAATCCCCAGATGGCTTCTGCCCTTACCAGCATGTCCGGCGCGCTTGGCAATGTGGGCGACCAGCTGGGCAATCTGGAAGATATTCTGGATAAGCTGGGCTTCAACACCGGCAACATCAGTTCCGGCAATGCCTCCATTCAGGCGGGTCTGGATTCCCTGAGCGATGCCGCACAGGATCTGGGCAAGGCTGCGGATGATTTTGACAAGTCTCTGGATATCCTCAAGACGGATTCCGCCCTCACCAGCGCAACGCTGGGCCACATGTCCGCCAGCCTCGGCATCATGGCGGAGGGCATGAGCGGCCTGACCAGCATGACCAGCCAGGCGGCGGATATCGTCCACTGGCTGGCGGAGCAGGATCCCATCCATGTGCCGCGCCCCTCTTCCGAGATGACCGCGACCAAGGATGAACTGTTTGACGCTGTGACGAACATGACCGACCAGATGAGCACCCTCAACCGGGATATGCTCTCGGCCAGCAACACCCTCACCAGCAACCTCCGCTCCATCAACGACCAGATCAATGTGGTCTCCAACCTGCTGCTGGATGCTGTGGAAGAGATCAGCGACCCCGGCAGCAAGAACATCTTTGAAGATGAGTCCGAGAACCTGACGGCTCAGAACGAGGGCAAGATCGAGGGCTGCACCAACCGCAGCACCGTGGAAGCCGACATGAATGTGGGCGGCATCGCGGGTACCATGGCGGTGGAAAACACCCTTGACCCCGAAGACGACGATAAGGATGAGAACCGTTCGCTCCTGCGCACCGAGTACACCATCAGCGCGGTGGTGATGAACTGTGTCAACGAGGGCACCGTTACCTCCAAGAAAAAGGCGGCAGGCGGCATCTGCGGCGAGATGGATCTGGGCTACATCACGGGCTGCGAAGCTTACGGCAAAGTGGATGGCAACAACAAGGTGGGCGGCATTGCAGGCCATTCCTCCGCAAAGCTGATCTCCAACTGGGCCAAGTGTGAGCTGACTGGCAGCAAGTACATTGGCGGCATCGTGGGCCAGGGCGCGGACAGTGTCCTGACCGGCAACAGCTGCATCATCAAGGATAACCGCGCCATGGTGGAGATCCATGAGCCGGACGATGACGGGGATGACTCCGAAGTGGCCCTCTCCACGAGCAGCAGCAACACCGACGGTCAGTATTGGGGCGCCATTTCCGGCGGCCAGGATGGTACGTTCACGGGGAACCTGTTTGTCTCCGATACCCTGCGCGGCGTTGACCGCATCAGCCGTGCCGGTCAGGCAGAGCCCATTGATTACGATACCATGCGGGCACTGGAGGGCGCGCCCAAGGGCTTCCAGAAGCTGACGCTGACCTTTATGGCCGACGGCCACATCGTGGACCAGCGCACCTTTACTTACGGTGCATCGTTTACCGAGGCGGATTACCCCGAACTGCCCCAGAAAGACGGTTACCTTGCCGAGTGGAACACCCCGGTGCTGGATGACCTCCATCTGGACACCGTGGTCACGGCGCTGTACACCTCTTACACCCCGGCACTGAAGAGCATTGATGTCCGCATCAACGGCCGTCCGATCTTCTATGTGGATGGCCTGTTTGGCGGCTCCAATGCCCTGAGCGTTACCTCCCAGACGCCGTCCGGCGTGGCCAATGCCACCGAGCAGTGGCTGCTGGACTTCTCGGACGACGGGCAGGAGACCCACACTATCCGCTATCTGCCGCAGGGCAAGCAGGGCAGCGTCTATGTCCAGCAGGATGGCAAATGGATCAAAGTGCCTACCGATACCTTTGGCAGCTACATCACCTTTACGGCTGCCGGGACCGAGATCGTCATGGCCTTTGTGCCCAAGGGCATCCCGCTCTGGGAGCTCTGCGGCGGCACGGTAGCCGCGCTGCTGGTGGCAGCATTCCTCGCACGGAAGCTGATCCACAAGCGTAAGGCCCGTAAGGCCAAAAAGAACGCTGCCCCCGTGGAGGAACTGGATACGCCGATTGAATCGGACGACCAGAGCACCGAGCAGCACACCAAATAAAAACCAGCCCTTGGGCTGAAACGGAAAAGGCTCCGGGCTTGCCTCCCTGTGAAAGGGGAGTGCAGGCCCGGAGCCTTTTTTGCGTATACGGAAAACGTGTCAGACGCTCTTTTTGTAGACGATAAGGGAAACGATGGCGGAGAGCACTTCCGTGGCCCAGAACGCGTTCCAGACGCCCACAGGGCCAAACTGTCGGCAGAGCACCCAGGCCAGCGGCATGATGAAGACGATGTAGCGGCACAGGGAGATCACCAACGACTGCGTGCCCTTGCCCAGACCCTCCAGCGCGCCGGAAGAGGTGGTGGAGATGGCGGAGACCACAAAGCCCAGGCAGATGATCCGCAGAGCAACTTTTCCGGCTTCCACCGTCTCCGGGGTAGAGGTAAAGAGCCGCATGAGAGGCTCCGAGGCCACCAGACAGCCAAGGGTGCCCGCTGCCATGATGGCGGCGCTCAGGATGAGGGTGATCTGGTAGAGCCGGCGTACCCGTTTGTGCTCCCCGGCACCGTAGTTGTAGCTGATGAGGGGACGCATTCCCTGCACGATGCCGTTGGCGGGCAGGTAGAGGAATGTCTGTAGTTTGTAGTAGATGCCCAGCACCACCACATAGCTGCCTGAGAACGCGGCCAGCAGGCTGTTGAGGAACGTGACCAGCAGAGAGGGAAGCGCCAGGTTGAGGATGGCCGGGATGCCGATGGAGTAGAGCCGGGTGTCCAGCTCTTTGTCCAGCTTCAGGCAGGCGCGGCGCAGCCGGACGGGCAGCTCCGTGGAAGCATACACCACGAGGTAGATACCAGTGCTCAGTGCCTGGCCGATACCGGTGGCCAGCGCCGCGCCTGCAATGCCCATGGCAGGGAACGGCCCGATGCCAAAGATGAGCAGCGGGTCCAGGATAATGTTGCCCACACAGCCCACGATGAGGGCTACCATGGTCACTTTCATCCGGCCCACGGACTGGAAGATCTTCTCAAAAGCCAGGGAGGCCATGTTGACCGTGGCAAAGCCAAACACGATGTAGGAATATGACATCATCAAGCAGAATGTGGACGGCATCCTACGGACAACACCGGGAAAGGAGCAGATGCAGGAACGGTAAATCTGCACAAAATATTGTTCGGATTTTTGAATCCCAAACGCTTAGACCGGGTGGCGTTTCCGCCCGAAATCATGTAAAATAGACTTAGACAACGAAAGCGAGGAACCCTCTATGGCAGAAGTGAACGATAACAGCTCTATCCAGCTTTTTGAAGATCAGAAAATCCGTACTGCATGGGATGCAGAAAAGGAAGAATGGTATTTTTCGATTATTGATGTTATTTCTGTTTTAACTGGAACAGCCAATCCACGGCGTTATTGGAGCGACCTTAAGCGTAAGCTGAAAGCTGAGGGGGCAAATGAGTTGTACGAAAGAATCGTACAACTGAAAATGTTGTCCTCTGATGGAAAACGGTACAAGACAGATGTCGCCAACACCGAACAGCTTTTGCGTATCATCCAGTCCATCCCGTCCCCGAAAGCTGAACCGTTCAAGGCATGGCTGGCAATGGTGGGCAAGGAACGCATCGAAGAAACCATCGACCCGGAGCTGACCATTGAACGTGCGTTAGAAACCTATCTCAAGAAGGGCTATACCCGTGAGTGGATCAACCAGCGGCTGCAAGCCATTCAGGTCCGTAAGGAACTGACAGACGAGTGGGACGCCCGCGGCGTTCAGAAGGGCGTGGAGTACGCCATCCTCACCGATGAGATCTCCCGCGCGTGGTCGGGGATGTCCACCCGCCAGTACAAAAACCTGAAAGGCTTGAAAAAGGAAAACCTTCGTGACAACATGAGCACGCTGGAACTGGTGTTGAATATGCTGGCGGAGGCCACCACCACGGAAATTTCCAAACAGAAAGCACCGGCAACCCTTTCGGAAAACATCGACGTGGCCCGTGCCGGTGGCAAGGTGGCTGGCGACGCGCGGAAGGCCATTGAGACGCAGACCGGCGTTCCTGTCATTACTTCCAAGAATGCTGCGCAGCTTAATGAAGTGGTGACAAATCTGCTGGAAGATACAGCGGATATGGATAAATGATAACTGCGCATGAGAGAATGATGCCATTAGTCAAAACATTATAATCGATTTACAGGATAGCAAGGAGGAATGGCAGCGTGTCCAAGAACGATCAATACAGGCAGTTGATCGCTGATGTTCGCACAGCCTATCGATCTGCGCAGCGTGAATTGAAGTGGTGCGATGAATGCCAAGAGATCAATCTGTGGACTTATTGGCAGGGACGCGGACATTTAGATGCCCGGATCATGCTGGTGGGTCAGGATTGGGGTTGCCCATGGGATGCAGGGGCTGCGGAGGTTATGCGGAATGTGCAGGCCATGAATCGTGGGCAATCCATCGGCTATATGCGTGAAAATGAAAACCCAACAGATAGAAATCTCATTGAACTCTTTCACTCGATTGGATTCGACATTCTAACGGACGATTCACGCCTATTTTTTACGAACTTCGTGATGGGCTACCGAGTCAAGGGAACCAGCGGAAATTTTAAGAAAAGTTGGGCGGCGGCAGATGCAGAATATTTCCGCCGACTGGTTAAGATCATCCGTCCGCGCATCCTTTTGTGCTTGGGTAAGGACACATGGAAAAGTGTACTCGGCTGTTTTGACAGCACGATATCACACAAGATGAGTTACAACCGTGTTATCGAAAGTGAGAAGAACCCCGTGGTGGTAAAACTCTCAAATGGAATGCCGGTGTATGTGTTTGCCTTGGCGCACTGCGGTGTAATGGGGACGCTCAATCGAAATCGGGGCAGTGGTGATAAACTCTCGCTGAATCGGCAGAAGAATGACTGGGCAAAAGTGCTTCCGGTATTTTGGAGCGATCCGCAGCTCATGAATACATATTGGAAACCAGCTATTGAACTGTTACGGGAGATTGAAACATCAGAGGAAAAGCGAGATTGGTGTAAAGAATAGTCTGCCTATGCGCCACAGGCGGACAAGCATGGGCTGATGCGAGACATTGAGCGGTTTATAGAGGAAACATATAAAAATGGCGTGGTGATTGGAAATTACCATGAAATAATGAAAAGCCTAAATCTTAATGAGCGGCAGATTGTTAAGGCAGAAAAAGTATGGATAGATACACTACCGCTGTATGGTGCGGCAGCTGGTCTTGCTTATCATTTTCGCCGGGATCATTTCTGTGAGGGCAGTCTCATAAGTGATAGCATTGCGAATGGATGCGTGCTGCGACTAATGGAACGGCTCTATAAGCTGCTTACAGCAACACCGTGATTAAATGCGGGCGGGTTAAAATCTGCCTCGCTATAGACAAAGAAAACCGTGTGCTGACCTTGCGGTCAGCACGCGGTTTTTCATTTGGATTCCTTCAGCCACTGCTGAAATTCCGCTAACGAGATAATATCTCGGTCACATTTCTGTTTCTCTTCTCTAGCTTTTTCGCTCCATGCATAGAATGCCTCGTCCGTGATGCGCCCCGCCTTGATCCACGCAAAGCGCCGCTTATACTCTTTGCGGTATGCCTTGAAGATTGGGTCATCCGACTGCTTCTTTGTCCACTGCTTGAAAGCCCCGATCTCCCGACAGACCTGCTCTCCTCTTGGAACAGGCCGCTCGCAATACTCCGCGCTGACCCGCCCGGTCTGCGGAAACCATCGTCCGCAGTTCTTGCAGCGCCGCACGGTGATGTTCCGTTCCACGCAACTCCGCAGAGAGTAGTCGATCATGTCCCGGATGCTGGAGGAATACAGCACCGGCGAACACCGCCCCGGCTCCACCGGCTCAAAGCTGAGCGGGATGGGGCGGAACGAAAATAGGTCGGGATCTTTCGGAGAGTCGTGAAAGTAATTTTTTGCCGCCTGTGCCTGCGGCTCCCGTCCTGCGCTGTCTACATTCAGCACCAACTCAAAAAATCGCTGGATCTGCTGCTGATACCGCGGAAGCTGCTCGGGGAGCTGGCGCAGCTCGTCCAGTATCTGCGCATCCTTTGCACTGCCTCGGTCATTTTGATTGTACATCGCCGACTGGCGGTAGCGGCAGTGAACATAGAGAAGTCGAAAATAAATGTGTATGGAGGCTAACCTCCCCAGTTTTCTCCTGACATTCTCAAGTGCGTCCCTGTCATCCTCTGCGATAAACCGGCTCCAGTTATCCGTGATGCTTTGCAGTATCGGCGTCACTTCCGCGCAGTCCAGTTCCTGAAAGGAAAGCAGGCTTTCCAGAAAGGGAAACTCCTTCTGGACGTCCGGAACGCCTTGCGTACCAAGGGAATCATACTGGAAAATCTCTCTTCCCTCAGAGAAATACATTTTGGCATACCACATGGCAGATCACCTCAAAATAGACAATCGTAATATAGAAATACAGACAGTCTTGACAAGGGGTGAAAAGTATGTTACCATACGATCACGGAAAGACTGTCAAAAGTAATTTAAAGTTAGTCTAACACGAGGACTGCGGATTGTCAATGAAAAAGACGGTCACAAATCCGAAAAAGCACCTCGACAACTGAATACCCATCACCGGAGATGATACACGCCGGAGAAGTAACGCCAGGACGCCGCGGCAAAGCGGTCGAGCGTATCAAGGCAGTGAAAACGCCGTGCAGGTCAAACAAGGCCGCGGGGCAGGAACGGGTACGGTGCGTGGCACGAAACCATTATGGAAGGGGGAAGAAACATACATCGTTCCTACAAAAAGGAAAACCGCTGAACTGTTGCAGCAGTCCAGCGGCGCGCCGCGTTTCGGAAAACGCAGACTCCATCTGCAAACAGTCTAACAGAGGGACCTCCGAAACGCAAGTAATTTTTCTCTGAATTCTATTGGAGGTAACGATTTTGAAAATATCAACCTATCACAGCTACGATGAATTGCCGCTGTTCCTCAACGCGGAACTGGTGGCAAAGGTGCTGGGCGTGTCCATCTCCAGTGCCTACGAGCTGATGCACGAAGAAGTATTTCCGTCTGTGCGCATCGGCAGTCGGTTCGTGGTGCCCAAGGATAAATTCCAACAGTGGGTAGAGCGGCAGACTGGAGGTGCCAGATGAGAACCTGGACAAAGCGCGATCCGGTCAAGAATTATTTTCCTCTGCCTAATGAGATCTATCAGCTGGGCTTGTCTCACGGCGCGATCGCTGTCTACGGTTACCTGCTCCGCATCGAAGACCGCAGAACCTATCAGTGCCATCCCAGCTACGCCACCATCGGCAAGGCGGTGGGCATGAGCAACAACACCGTGCGGAAGTATGTGCAGGAGTTGGAGGAACGCGGGCTCATCCGCACAGAGCGCACCAGCATTATCACGCGGGACGGGCGCAAGCAAAACGGAAGTCTGCTCTACACGATCCTGCCGATCCAGTTTTCCATCGGGGAATTTTATCAGCGGCAGATGGATGCTGTGGACAGAGCAAAGGAACGGCAGCGAGTGGCAAGACGCATGGAGCAGACCAGCGTGTGAAAATAGCGATGCCTTTCTCTGCGCTTTGTTATCGCAGCTAAAGGAAACCATGGAAACCCATCGGTGCGAAGAGAGGTATAGCAACGGGGCTACGCGTGCCTGCGGGCCCGCGGCGCCGATGAACTGCGTCAACCCGCCCTTGGCGGGCAGCCGCAGTTCATCACCGTGCAAAACGCTCCGAGGGTAGTGATACCACCCCCATCCAAAACGCCCCGTGTTTCGCCGTGTGAGCCCTTGTGTGCGATTTTTCTCCGAAAGCCGAGTGTGTACCCGCTTTCGCCCATGAAGGCAAACGTGGGCCGTTTGTGCGAGTGTGATTTGAAACCGCTCTGGAGAGGATTTTCCCTCGCCATATGGGACGCACCTTCAGCGTATCTCAGGCAGGTTGGGCGGTTAGTGGAGGAAAACAGGTCTCCCGCCGAAGCCCAGCGAAGCGGGTTCGGTGGGAAGAGGAGACGCAGCGGAATGAGTGAGTTTTCGCCGTTTTCGGCGGAAACGAGCGGTATGGAGCTTGCGGTGACGAATAGCAGGATAAAGGGCTGGCGTCTTAACCGACACTCCACCCGGTCACTTCTGCCCGCAGTGCGGGCAGTTGACGGGGGTTTCAACGCAGGCGGTTGTGGCGTCTATTCGGAAGATTTTTTGTGTAATTGGCGTCTGACGTCCGTGAAAAGCCGATGAATACAGGCTTTTCGACGGCGTCTTAGCGAGAAAGAAGGCATTTTATGAGTGATAACAAGGATCGCTTGACCTACCGGCCAGAGCCGGAGACCAAGCAAAAAATAGAGCGGTGGTATCAGGAAGATAACTGCCGCAGCAAAAACGAGTTCATCGAAAAGGCGGTGAACTGCTACGCGGATATGCTCGCCGCAGGCGAAAGCACCACGCTGCCCCGTGCGGTGCAATCCGCCATCGACAGTCGGCTGAAGCTCTTCGAGGATCGCATCGTGGCACTGCTCTACAAGCAGACGGTGGAGATGGACATGGCAATGTCCATCCTCCTGCAAAGCCTCAACGTGAGCGAGGAAGTGCTTCGGCAGGAGCGGGCCAAGAGCATCGCCGCAGTCAAGCGCACCAACGGTCAACTGCGGTTGGAACAGAAGCTCCGTGAGCTGGAGAGCGAAGCATGGCAATGCTGATCGTCAAAAGCCCGTACATCAAGTGCGGCGGCGAGAAAAGTGCCGGTGGGTATCTCAAGTACATCGCGACGCGGGAGCGGGTGGAGATCATCCCGGATGACCGTCCGCCCACCAACAAGCAGGAGCAGCTCATCGCAAAACTGGTGGAAGATTTTCCTGACGCAAAAGAGCTGATGGAGTACGAGGACTACACGGCGCACCCAACAAAAGCAACGGCGTCCGCGCTCATCACGCTGACGCTGGAGGAAAACTGGGATCGGGTACAGGGCATGGAAGGCTACGCCAAGTACATCGCCCTGCGGCCGAGAGCGGAGCGGCTGGGTGAACACGGCCTGTTCGGTGATGACGATGGTGTTGATCTCGCCGCTGTCGCGGACGAATTGGATCACTACACCGGCAACGTGTGGACGCACATCATCTCCCTCCACCGGGAGGACGCGGAGCGGCTGGGGTATGACCACGCGGAGGCATGGCGCACATTACTGCGTACCCACCGCAATGATATCGCCGCGGCGATGAAGATCCCGCCGGAGGACTTTCGCTGGTACGCGGCGTTCCACGATGAGGGCAATCATCCCCATGTCCACATGATGGCGTGGTCGGCAAAGCCGAATCAGGCGTACCTGTCCAAAGACGGTATCCGCCAAATCAAGTCCACGCTGACCAACCAAATTTTCCGTCAGGAGCTGCTGCACGTCTATGAGCAGAAAAGCAAATCACTAGACGAGTTGGTGGCGGAAACACGAAAAGCCATGCTGGAACTGGCGAAGGCCATGCGGGAAATGACCTGCATCCACCCGGAGGCAGAGCAGATGATCTGGGATCTGTCGCGGCAGCTCGGTCAGGTCGGCGGCAAGAAAACCTACGGCTATCTGCCAAAGCCAATGAAAAAGCTGGTGGATGAGATCGTCGACCAGATGGCGCGTCTGCCTACCGTGGATGCGTGCTACCAAACGTGGTGGGAGTTGCAATGTCAGGTGGAGGATTACTATTCCGAGGGAAAAGAACGGCTGCGTCCTCTGCTGTCTCAGCAAAAGGAATTTCGCCAGATCAAGAACGCGGTCATTCGTGAGGCGGAGCATATTCGCATGAACAAATTTTCCTTTGAGGATGAGGAAATGCAGGATAACGGTGAGCAGATCAGCACCTACGCCATGAGCTATGAGTGTCAGGATCTGCAAAGCGTGGCGAACGATGACCGTTTTCCTCTGGAGGAGCGTGACGAGGCGGCGGAGCAGTTGGAGCAACTTGCGGAGGACGGCGACGCTCACGCGCAGTACATCATCGGCACGGCGTACCGTGACGGCGGACTGCTGATACCGGACACAGCCAAAGCGCAAAAGCTGTTGGAACGCGCAGCCGAGCAGGACTTGGACGCGGCGCAGTATGCCCTCGGCAAGCTGTATCTCTCCGACGATGCCGACATTCACGATCCCGCCAAGGGAATCTATTGGCTGAAACGCTCTGCTGACAACGGCAACGATTACGCCGCCTACCGGTTGGGAAAGGAATATCTCAGCGGCAAAAATGTATCAAAAGACACTTCGACTGCGGCGGAATACCTGCGGCAGGCCGCGAACAATGGAAACGCCTACGCCCAATACCTGTTGGGCAAGCTGACCCTCATGGGTGAGGGCGTTCCGAAGGACATGGACGCCGCCTACGAATGGTTCGCGGCGGCGCGGGATAACGGCCACGCCTACGCGGAATTTTTCATGAAACGCATGGAGCGCGGCGAACAGGAGCCGCCCTCCG
>OLFW01001306.1_pt1 | contig 15179 bp, 18 predicted proteins | sample 1605351 | NCBI WGS metagenome assembly OLFW01 (sample SAMEA3888918, study PRJEB22519) | human gut metagenome | biome: human gut; feature: human-associated habitat; material: faeces | place: Denmark | collected 2010 | reverse complement strand
TAGCGCCGACTGGCGCAGCGCTAGCTTTTTTGTGCTTCGACTTCTTCTTTAGGATTGTTAAGGGCGTGCAGCCCTTGACCCGTTGCGGGGTGGGTGGAGTCCAGAGGTAGGGAGGGGGGACTCGGAACACCCCTCCCTGCCTCTGGCCCAGCGGAGCGTCTTTGCACGCTTGCGGCAAGCAGATACCTTTACCCGCAGCGCCGCTGCAAATGCTGCTATTCAGCCGCAAAAAAATAACGGAACGTCCGCAGACATTCCGTTACGCTGAAATGTATAATGATTTTTAGTTCTGGTTCGGCTGGGGACGGAAGGTGATCTCGCCGGTGGTGCTGTCCATGGCGTCCACGATGGCAAGGCTCTCCAGCTGGATGCCCTTGCTGCGGATCAGCTCGCCGCCCTGCTGGAAGCCCTTTTCCACAGCAATGCCGATGCCCTCTACGGTGGCACCGGCTTCCTCGGCCAGTTCCAGCAGACCCATCAGGGCGCAGCCGTTGGCCAGAAAATCGTCGATGATCAGCACATGATCCTCCGGGGTGAGGAACTTTTTGGACACGATGACGTTGTAGATCTTTTTGTGGGTGAAGGACTGGATCTGGGTCTTGTAGTTGTCGTAGTCCAGATTGATGCTCATGGATTTTTTGGCAAACACCACCGGCACGTTCAGCTCGCTGGCTACCACAGCCGCAATGCCGATGCCGCTGGCCTCGATGGTGAGCACCTTATTGATGGGCTTGCCCGCAAACAGGCGCTTCCACTCCCGCGCCATCTCGCGGAACAACGGGATGTCCATCTGGTGGTTGATAAAGCTGTCCACCTTGAGTACGTTGCCCTCGCGCACAATGCCGTCCTTGCGGATACGATCTTCCAGCATCTTCATAAAATATATCCTCCAACCCTTGCAGGTGCGTTTTCTGCCTCCGGCTCGCCCGCCGCGAAAAGCGCCTGCCTGTTTTCCATTCCCGGGCGCGCGCCACACGCACCCATCATATAATGTTTCACCTAGTATACCGGAAGCATCCCGCTTTGACAAGGGGTTTTCTTTCCAAAATTCGTAAAAATACGGCACCAAACCTCTTCGTTTTTTCTAAAAGTATGACCTTGTCCAAAAATACCGAAACTTCGTGAGGTTGTCGGGTCATTTTTGGTTTATCCTCCCTTGTTCTTTCGCGGTTTTTGAGTATACTATTCTTAATAGGAGAAGGGTCATATCCGGGTTTTTTGACCGGACGAGGAGGAAAATGGTATGAAAACAGGACTTGTGCTGGAAGGCGGCGCTATGCGCGGGATGTTCACCGCCGGCGTACTGGATGTGCTGATGGAGCACAACATCCAGCTGGACGGTGCCGTTGGTGTGTCGGCGGGGGCAGTGTTCGGCTGCAACTACAAGTCGCACCAGATCGGACGCACCATCCGCTACAACACAGAATACTGCAACGACAAGCGCTACGCCAGCTTTGGCAACCTGCTGCGCACCGGTAATCTGTACAGCGAGCAGTTCTGCTACCATACCGTGCCGGAAAAGCTGGACCCCTTTGACACCAAGACCTTCCGGGAGAATCCCATGGACTTTTTTGTGGTGTGCACCGATGTGCGCACCGGTGAGCCCATCTACCACAAGTGCCGCACCGGCGACGCCGAGGACATCCAGTGGATGCAGGCCTCGGCATCCATGCCGCTGGCGGCAAAGATCGTGAAGATCGGCCACTATCAGCTGCTGGACGGCGGCGTTGCGGATTCCATTCCCGTGCGCTTTTTCGAGTCCATCGGCTACAAGCGCAACCTGATCATCCTGACCCAGCCCAAGGGTTTTGTAAAGCAGAAAAACAAGATGCTGCCCCTTATCCGGGCAAGGTATGTGCGCTATCCCGCTTTTGTGGAGGCCGTGGCAGACCGGCACCAGCGCTACAATGAGACGCTGGCCTATATTTCCATGCTGGAGCAGTCCGGCCGGGCCTTCGTCATCCGCCCGCCCATCCCGCTGGAGATTCCCTCCATGGAGCGCGATCCCGCCCAGCTGCGCCGCGTATACGAGACCGGTCGTGCCGTGGCACAGATCCAGATCGACAAGATCGCAGCCTATGTGGAGGAGTCCAAGGCTGCACCGGAAGAATAATACGAAAGGCTGCTGCACAGGTTTGTGCAGTAGCCTTTTTTTGAGCGGAATTTGATTTTAGGCTTCAGAAACGTCTGTGGGCGTTTCTGAAGCCTTTTTTCACGGAGAGATACAAAAAGAGGCCTGCACCTTGCGGTGCAGACCTCTTGATGTTCAAGAAAGAACGGTAAGAGAAGGGGTTAAATTACTTAACCTCAACCTTAGCGCCAGCCTCTTCCAGCTTCTTCTTGATGTCGTCAGCCTCAGCCTGGGAGACCTTCTCCTTGACAGCCTTGGGAGCGCCATCAACGATAGCCTTAGCCTCCTTCAGGCCCAGACCGGTGATCTCCTTAACGACCTTGATGACCTGCATCTTGGTAGCGCCAGCCTCAGCCAGGATGACGTCGAACTCGGTCTTCTCTTCCTCAGCGGAAGCAGCAGCGCCAGCAGCAGCGGGAGCAGCAGCAGCAACAGCAGAAACACCGAACTCCTCGCAGTAGGTGTCGATCAGTTCCTTCAGCTCCAGAACGGTCAGGCCCTTGACGGACTCGATGATGGCAGTAATCTTCTCAGAAGCCATGGTAATAACCCTCCAATATCAATGGTTTTAGTTTGTTTCAATTTTTTGTTAAGCGGCGGTCACGCGGCTATTAGGCAGCGGGCTCCTCCTGCTTGTCGGCATAAGCCTGCATTGCAACGGCCAGACCAGACAGGGTGCTGGTGAGGGCGCCTGCAAACATGGACAGCATACCTTCGCGGTTGGGCAGCTTTGCGATAGCGTTGGTCTCGGCGGCGTTCATAGCCTTGCCTTCCATGAAGCCAGCCTTCACGACGAACTTCTTGGACTTATCGCCATCCTGATACTTGCACAGGATGCGGGCAGCAGCCATGGGGTCATCCTCGTGAGCAAAAGCAACAGCGGTGTCGCCCTTGAAGTTCTCAGCCAGACCCTCCAGAGCGGTACCCTTAACTGCCAGACGCAGCATGGTGTTCTTCACGACCATGTAATCAACGCCTGCCTCACGCAGCTCCTTACGGAGCTTGGTGTCGTTCTCGACGTTAATGCCGCCGTAAGCGACGACGCAGCCGGAAACCGCACTCTCAAACTTTGCCTTCAGATCAGCGACGTAAGCCTGCTTTTCAGAAAGAATCTTTGCACTGGGCATTCGGTTTCACCTCGTTTCAAAAACTTGTATCGAAAGCCGGAGCAATGAAAAAAGCCTCTCTCCCGCGCACTGCGCCGAGAGAGAGGCATAAAGCAACTTTACGCACGTTTCTCGGCAGGCGGTCAAACTTTACACTGGACTCCAGCGCCTGCTGTCTTAAAAACAGCATGATTATAATACCGCAAACGTGCGGCGTTGTCAAGTACTTTTTTCAATTTCCGACAAAATTTTTCTGCCATTCCGCAGAACGGCAGAAAAACATCAGAAATCTAAATTAGACACCGTACTTCAGGGTGTTCAGACGGATGCCAGGGCCCATGGTGGTGGCGATGGTAGCGCTCTTGAAGTAGGTACCCTTTGCTGCAGCGGGCTTTGCCTTGGCAATAGCCTCCATCACAGTGTCCAGGTTGGTGTACAGCTTCTCTGCACCGAAAGAAGCCTTGCCCACGGGCACATGGATGATGTTCTGCTTGTCCAGACGGTACTCGATCTTACCAGCCTTAGCCTCGCTGACAGCCTTGCCCAGATCGGGAGCCACAGTGCCGGCCTTGGGGTTGGGCATCAGGCCGCGGGGGCCCAGAACCTTACCCAGACGGCCAACGCGGCCCATCATATCGGGGGTAGTCACGACGACGTCAAAATCCATGAAGCCGCCGGCGATCTTTGCGATCAGCTCGTCATCGCCAACGATATCAGCGCCAGCAGCCTCGGCAGCAGCTGCTGCGGGGCCCTTAGCAATAGCGCAGACACGGACGGTCTTGCCGGTGCCGTTGGGCAGAACGACAGCGCCGCGGACCTGCTGGTCAGCGTGACGGCCATCAACGCCCAGACGGACGTGCAGCTCGACAGTCTCGTCGAACTTGGCGGAAGCGGTCTTGCAAGCCAGCTCCAGAGCCTCGTTCACATCGTATGCCTTAGTAGAATCGACCAGCTTTGCAGCGTCGACATAGTGCTTGCCATGTTTCATTGTATATCCTCCTGTGTGGTCATGCGGGCAGTGTTATGCCCTCCCACTGTTTATGTCTCAGCCCTCGACGGTGACGCCCATGGAACGGCAGGTGCCGCGGACCATGCTGCAAGCAGCTTCCAGAGAAGCAGCGTTCAGGTCGGGCATCTTGGTCTTGGCGATCTCCTCCACCTGAGCGGCGGTCAGAGAAGCAACCTTTTCCTTGTTGGGCTTGCCGGAAGCGGTGTTGATGCCAGCGGCCTTCTTGATCAGAACAGCTGCCGGAGGAGTCTTGGTGATGAAGCTGAAGGAGCGGTCAGCGTACACGGTGATGACGACGGGAATCACATAACCCATCTGGTTCTTGGTACGCTCGTTGAACTCCTTGGTGAACGCCATGATGTTGACGCCCTTCTGACCCAGAGCAGGGCCAACAGGGGGAGCCGGAGTCGCCTTGCCGGCCTCGATCTGCAGCTTAATGTAGCCAGTAACTTTCTGTGCCATGATAAATGCACCTCCAAAAATCTGTGGTGAGTTGCGGCGCAGTGTCTCTGCGCCTCCCACGAGCGCGTGCACGCTGCACACGCTCTATAAGAACCGCACTGCGGTCTTACCTTGGTAAACGGAACTTGCCGGTTGGTTACGGCAGCTCGACCTGACCGATCTCCACCTCTGCGGGGGTCTCGCGGCCGAACATATTGACCTTGAGCTTCACCTTGAAGTTCTCGGTATCAATGGCCTCCACAAGGCCCATAAAGCCTTCCAGAGGACCGGCGGTGATCTGCACGGTGTCGCCGACAGCAAAATCGACGCTGAGCGGTGCAGCCTTCTCCACGCCCATCTTCTCCACTTCCTCAGCGGTCAGCGGAACGGGCTTGGAGGCGGGGCCAACGAAGCCGGTGCAGCCGCGCGTATTGCGCACGACATACCAGGTATCGTCGTTCATCACCATTTTGACCAGAACGTAGCCGGGGAACAGCTTGTGCTCCACCATCTTCTGCTTGCCGTTCTTGTCGATCTCAGGAACCATCTCGACGGGAACCTTGATGTCGCAGATCAGCTCCTGCAGGTGACGGTTCTCCACCATGGTCTGCAGGTCGTTGGCGACCTTGTTCTCGTAACCGGAATAGGTATGCACAACATACCAAAGAGCCTCAGTGGACTCATCTACCAGCTTGGTTGATTCTTCCATTTTGGTTGACCCTCCGTTTCAAGATGATTCTCAGGCGCCGATGATCAGGCCCAGAATACCACCAAAGATGGCATCCAGCAGGATCATCACAACCGCTGCGATCGCGACGGTCACAAGCACGACGATGGTGTTGGTCTTGACGTCCTGCTTGGACGGCCAGACCACCTTCTTCAGCTCGCTCTTGGTATCGCGGAAGAACTTTGCGACCCGTGCGCAGAAGCCCTTGACAGCGGCTTTAGCTTTGGCCACAAAGCCCGGCTTTTTCTCGGTTTTGTCTGCCATTATGCTCCGCCTTTCTTTTACTTGGTTTCGCGATGAACGGTGTGCTTCTTGCAGAAACGGCAGTACTTCTTCATCTCGAGACGATCGGGGTTGTTCTTCTTGTTCTTCGTGGTGTTGTAGTTGCGCTGCTTGCACTCGGTGCAGGCCAGAGTGATTTTAACGGTCATTTGTTGACACCTCCATTATAACGGTTGTTTTGAACCTCCCTCGGGTGCGGGTGGCAGCTGTAAAAACAGGCGCACTTAATAACCCCGCAAAAGAGGTGATATCATTGTACCACGCGTTTTTCAATCCGTCAAGCAGAAAAAAGCGATTTTGAGAAACTTTTTTCGCAGCCACTGCCTTTTTGTCCCAACGCAGCTTTTTTGCATTCTGCTTGCATCGCGGGCGTAGATATTGTATAATGAATCGAAACGGCATTTTACCGGTTTGAAGCCGCCCCTTTACCGGGGCTTTATAAATAGGAGTGAGATATCATGCAGTCTGCAAATAAAATGTGCGTGGCTCTGTTGTTTGGCGGTATGTCCAGCGAACATGAGGTCAGCTGTGTCTCTGTGGGCAACTTTGTCCGCAACATCGACCGCAGCAAATACGAGGTGCTCACCGTGGGCATCACCAAGGAGGGCCGCTGGCTCTATACCGAGGCCACGGCGGAACAGATGGCCGATGGCAGCTGGGAAGAGCTGCCCGGCAATATGCCCTGCGTGATCAGCCCGGACCGCGCCGACCACGGCATGATCCTGTTTACCCCGGACGGCCGGGTTGAAAAGATGCACCTTGACGTGGTGATCCCGGTGCTCCACGGCCTGTGGGGCGAGGACGGCACCGTGCAGGGCCTGCTGGAGCTGGCAGGCATCGCCTATGTGGGCTGCGGCGTGCTGGCAAGCTCTGTGTGCATGGACAAGGCTGTGGCCAACGCCCTGTTCGAGGCCAACGGTGTGCCCCACACCAAGTGGGTAGCCGCCAACCGTTGGGAGATCGAGAAGGATCTGGAGGGCGTTTGCGCCGGTGTGGAACAAAAACTGGGCTGGCCGGTGTTCGTCAAGCCCGCCAACGCAGGCTCCAGTGTGGGCATCTCCAAGGTGTCCAGTCAGGAGGAGCTGAAGGCCGCCATCGCCCTTGCGCTGGAAAACGACCGCAAGGTGGTATTTGAAGCCTTTGTGGACGGACAGGAAGTGGAGTGTGCCGTCATCGGCTCCGACCCCGCTGTTGCCACCCGTCCCGGTGAGATCCTTGCCGGTGCAGAGTTCTACACCTATGATGATAAGTACAAGAACGGCGTGAGCCAAACCGTCATCCCGGCACATCTGCCGGAGGCCAAGCTGGACGAGGTAAAGACCTACGCCGCCATGGCCTACACCGCACTGAACTGCGAGGGTCTGGCACGGTGCGATTTCTTTGTGGAAAAGAACACCGGCCGGGTGCTCATCAACGAGATCAACACCTTCCCCGGCTTTACGGCCATCAGTATGTACCCCAAGCTCATGGAGCACGAGGGTCTGCCGGTGCCGCAGCTCATCGACCGCCTGATCGCACTGGCGGTGGAAAGGACGGAAAAGCAGCATGGATAATCGCCCCATCGGTGTGTTCGACAGCGGTCTGGGCGGCCTGACCGGTGTGCGGGAACTGCGCAAGCGCCTGCCCCATGAGGATATCATCTACTTTGGCGATACCGGCCGGGTGCCCTACGGCAGCCGCAGCCCGGAGACCATTCTGCAGTACGCCCGGCAGGACGTGGCCTTTTTGCTTTCCAAAAACGTCAAGTGCATCATGGCGGCCTGCGGCACGGTGTCCAGCACCTACCCGGCTGCGGAGGCAGCCCAGCTGCCGGTGCCCTACCTTGGCGTAGTGGATGCCGCCGCCCGGGAAGCAGCCTTTGTCACCCGCAACCGCCGCATCGGCGTCATTGGCACAGCCGCCACCATCCGCTCCCGCAGCTACGAAAAGCTGCTGCGGCAGCTGGTGCCCGGGGTGGAGATCACCGCCCGCCCCTGCCCGCTGTTCGTACCGCTGGTGGAGGCCGGGTATGTGGATCACAGCGAAGCCGGAAAGCAGCAGATCACGAAGCTGGTCATTGCCCAGTATCTGACCGAGGTGCGCGAGGCCGGAGTAGATACCCTGATTTTGGGCTGCACCCACTACCCGCTGCTGAAAAGCATGATCGGGGAGTTTATGGGGCCGGGCGTCACGCTGGTGGACCCCGCCATGACTGCCGCCCATCATCTGGAGCGGATGCTTGCCGAACGCGGGCTGCGCGCCAGCCACGAGAACGGGCAGGCACACTTTTACGTCAGCGATGTACCGGACAGCTTTGTGCAGACGGCAGACCTGTTTCTGGGCGAGTACAAGGGCGGCCCGGTGGAGCAGATCGCCATTGATAAATATTGATAAGGAAAAACAACGTGAGCAAGCCACTGAAGGAAGACTATATCATCCGCATCAAAAGCCGCATTGAGCAGCGGCTGGACGAACCGGCTGCGGAGGAAGAAAAAGAAGAATTTGTGGAGCTGATGACCCGGGGCAGCCTTGTGCTGAAGGGCGGCAGCTACTATGTGACCTACCGCGAGACCGAGACCACCGGCTACGAGGGCTGCACCACCACTCTGAAGATCGCCGCAGACGGCAGCCGGGTGGCGATGCTGCGGTTCGGCAAGGGCGGCGGGGCTGGTACCCAGCTGCTGATCGAAAAAGGCCGCCGCAACCTGTGCCACTACGAGACCGGCTTCGGCTCCATGACCTTGGGCGTGACTGCGGACGAGATCGACTGTCAGCTGACCGAAAAGGGCGGCACCGCCCGGTTTGCCTACCTGCTGGATGCCGACAGCGCCGAGCTGGTGAGCCGCAACCGGCTGGAAGTTACCGTGACCCATGTGAATTGACGAAGTTCCCTGAGACTGTGAAAGGAATCCGACCCATGACTGATTTTGAAAAGACCTACCAGAACTACAACCCCCGGCAGGCTGCGCTGGATGAGGCACGCGCTCTGCTGACCGCAGCCGCTAAGACTGCCATGGCAGACGGCACCCTGCCCGAGGCAGAACTGCCCGCCTTTATCGTGGAGATCCCCGCCGACGTGAAGAACGGCGATATCGCCTCCAACCTCGCCATGGCCGGTGCACGCACCTGGCGCAAGGCTCCCAAGATGATCGCAGACGCCCTGCTGGCACACCTGCCGTCCCTTGAGAACAGCGTGTTCTCCAAGGTGGAGGTTGCCGGCCCCGGCTTCATCAACCTGTTCCTGTCCCAGAGCTTCTGGGCAGGTGTTGTGCTGGGTGCCTGCGCCAACAAGGAGTATGGCCGCACCGACCACGGCAAGGGCGCAAAGTACAATGTGGAGTTCGTTTCTGCCAACCCCACCGGCCCCATGCACATGGGCAACGCCCGCGGCGGCGCACTGGGCGACTGTCTGGCCGCTGTGCTGGACTGGTCCGGCTACGATGTGACCCGTGAGTTCTATATCAACGACGCCGGCAACCAGATCCAGAAGTTCGGCAAAAGTCTGGCGGTGCGCTACCTGCAGCAGTTCTGCGGCGAGGAGGCCTATCCCCTGCCTAAGGAGTGCTATCAGGGCGGCGACATCAAGGTGCTGGCCGGTGAGTTTGCCCAGCTGAACGGCGACAAGTACGTTGCCGCCTGCAAGGGTATGGACGAGGAAGCTCTGTTCGAGAGCGAGGCCTTTGCCGCCCTCAAGGACGCGCTGGTGGCCTACGCCCTGCCCAAGAACATTGCTGCCCTGAAGCGCGACCTGGGCAAATACCGCATTGATTACGATGTCTGGTTCCACGAGAGCACCCTGCACGAGTCCGGCGCAGTGCTGGCTGTGGTGGATAAGCTGCTGGAGCTGGGTGCCTGCTACAAGGCTGAGGACGGTGCCATCATGTACCGCAGCGCCCAGTACGCTGCCAAGTACGGCACCGTGAACAAGAAAAAGACCGAGGACGGCACTGAGGAGGAGGCCAAGGACGAGGTGCTCGTCCGCGCCAACGGCATCCCCACCTACTTTGCCGCCGATATCGCCTACCACTACAACAAGCTGGCTACCCGCGGCTTTGCCAAGGCCATTGACGTGTGGGGCGCAGACCACCACGGCCATGTGGCCCGCATGAAGGGTGCCATGGATGCCATCGGCCTGAATGGCGAAGATCTGGATGTTGTGCTGATGCAGATGGTCAACCTGATGCGCGACGGCAAACCGGTGCGTATGAGCAAGCGTACCGGCAAGGCCATCACCCTGACCGACCTGCTGGACGAAGTGCCCATTGATTCCGCACGTTTCTTCTTCAACCAGCGCGAAAGCTCCTCCACTCTGGATTTCGACCTTGACCTGGCTGTGCGCAACGACAGCGAAAACCCGGTCTACTATGTCCAGTACGCCCACGCCCGCATCTGCTCCGTGCTGAAAAAGCTGGAAGCCGCCGGTGTGACCTTTGAGGGTGCCGATGCCCTGGATGCCAGCCTGCTGACTGACCCCAGCGAGCAGGCTCTGCTGCGTCTGCTTTCCGCTTTCCCGGCTGAGATTGCTGCCGCAGCAGAAAAGTATGACCCGGCCCGCATTACCCGTTATGTTATCGACATTGCCACGGCGTTCCACCGCTTCTACAATGCCTGCCGCATTCTGGAAGCTGACCCTGCCGTTCGCCAGTGCCGCATGGCCCTGTGCCTGGCCGTGCGCAGCGTGATCCGCAACGTGCTGACCATGTTCAAGGTTACGGTGCCGGAGAGCATGTGAATTAGTTAGGAGTTAGGAGTTGAATTAGAAATTAGGAATGAGCAATTAGGAATTGGGGCTGCCTGATTACTGAATGCTTATTGTGATGATTTCTGGGGCTGACTTCTTTTAGCTTCTTTTCTCTAATACAAACTAAAAAGCGTGGGCCTGCCAACCGACAGGCCCACGCTTTTGCACACCCAACATATTTATTATACCACATTCGTCAAGGCAATATCTATCCATAACATGCACGAATAATTCATATTTTGTTTGGGATATCTGCGAATAGACAAATTCCTTAGGGTATTGTATAGTATAGTCACAGAAAGAAAACAGCCGGAGATAAGGAGCTAAAAGCTCCAAGCAAAAGCCACTTTCAATAGCATCGGAACAAGGCACGGCGGTTTTCCCGACAGCTTCAAGCAGATTTCGCAAAGGCTTCCAGAAAGAGGTCTAAATGGGAACACTTGAAGAACTCCGGGAAAGCAGGGACCGGGAGGCTACCGAAGGACTTGAAAGTAAGATGGCAAAGCCGGCAGGATTCGTAAGGAAGGAGGCTCAAGTCCAATGGCTAATTTCAAAGATCCCATTCATCACCGGCGGGCCTGGGCCTGCTGAAAACGCAAGAACCGCATCCGAAGCCGCAAGTCATAACTTGTAAAAGATTTAAAAACAGCGATGCACGGTTGCTTAGCAGTTATTTAGCAGACTCAGGGGCCGTCAAAACACAGACCCCCGCATGAGATATAGATTAGGATGAAAGAAGGCTGGTAGAGATGACCGTCACCACTCCGCCGAACAGGATGTACCTGAACTTCACCTGATCCATAAGGAGATACTCCAATGTACTAGAGTTAAGAGGCTTTGGTCCTCGGCATCAGACCCATTACCCCAAGAACGATCTTAATAACAAACATTACTCCGTTCCACAAATGCTTTTGAGCAAATAACGAACCAGAGGGTAAGTCCAATGAACAGTTAGTTAAGGTCTTGAAAGGGCAAACAAAATTCGCGTAAAGATAGGATGATTCCCATGACGATGCGGAAACAGTCCGAAAAATAACGAAAAGGGTTATGAGGCTATGACTCCGAAGAAGTAAGACCGCCGGGGCGAACGAAATGTTCGCCCCGGCTTTTTGTTTGGTATGGGTGGTTAAACGGCAGCGGGATATGACGGGAGGCTGCGGCTACGGAATGTAGTAAAGTGGGATGTAGGGCGGCCTGCCCCCAGGCCGCCGCGGAGGTTGGCGGCAATGAGAAGCCTTACGGGTCGCCGCTGTAGGGGGCGGCGTCCCCGACGCCCCGCGAAGGTGAGCGGCGGCGGAAGGTACGCGGGAGGGATGAATTTCTCCCCTACGGGTTATCCGTTAGCGGTAGTTTGCCGGGAGGCGGCGGAGGGGTCAAGACCCCTCCCTACGGGGCAAAAGATACATGGGCGGTAATGGCAAGGTGGAGGGCCGGGCATGCCCAGCCCCTACGGACTGCCGTTCCCGGTTTACGCATTCCACCTATACCCATACCCCCAAACCGTGAGGATATGCTGCGGGCTGCTGGGCTCGTCCTCGATCTTCATGCGCAGGCGGCGGATGTTCACGTCAACGATCTTCACATCGCCGAAATAATTTTTGCCCCAGACACCTTCCAGGATTTTTTCACGCACCAGCGCGGTACCCGGATTGCGGAAGAACAGCTCCATAATTTGGAACTCGACCTGCGTCAGGTCGATGGGCTTACCGGACTTGTACAGAATGCGGCTCTTTTCGTCCAGCACAAACGGGCCGCTGACCAGCTGCTCCGGCTCCTCGGCGGGCCTGGCGGCGGTACCGCTGCCGCGGTGGATGCGGCGGGTCAGCGCCTCCAGACGCGCGATCAGCTCCGACACCGAAAACGGCTTCGTAATGTAATCGTCTGCGCCGATGGACAGGCCGCGGATCTTGTCGCTCTCCTGCCCTTTGGCCGACACGATGATAATGCCGATGTCGCTGTCACCGCGGCGGATCGTCTCGCAGAGACTCAAGCCGTCCATGCCCGGCAGCATAATATCCAAAAGTGCTGCGTCGCAGCGTTCCCCGCTGTGCATCAGTTCCAGCGCGCGCTCGGCACTGGGGGCCTCGACGACCTCCCAGCCGGCCATTTTCAGGTTCAGGGCTACCATTTCGCGGATGCTGGCTTCGTCCTCGACTACCAAAACTCGTTTCATAAACCCGATTTCCCTTTCTGTATCAATTTGATCCCAGCAGCACCGTGTTCTGGCTGATGAAATCCAGGCTCAATCCATAATACGACGTTACAACGCGGGCTTGCAGCTGCTGGCTGCCAATGTTTGCAATGCGCAGATAGTTGCCGACGCCGGTGGCCGCGTTATCCGCGGGGTCAACGACGCGCATCTCGCAGTAGACCGTCGTGCCCTCGGCGTTGCAGATCAGCCAACCCGTGCCGCTCTGGTTGGAGCGGATCAGGATGTTGCCGTGCATAGACTCGGGCAGCTCCATAAAAATGTTATACTCGCTGTCGTAGACGCCAAACTTGCTGTTGCCGCCCGCCATCGAGGTGTAATCCTTCCAGAGCAGAAAGCTCAACCGCTTGTCCATCGGCGTTTGCAGCGTGCCGCCGTCGTCGATCTCCACAGGGATGTCCACCGTGCCGTTGTCGTCAAGGTCGCGGCTCAGCAGTTCGCGGTGGTAGCGCAGCGTGCTGCGCTGGATGTCGCTCATGCCGCTGGGACGGTAGGGCTGCAAAAAGCCCGTTGCTTCATCATACAGAATGATGTCCGATACCAGACTGCTTGTGCCGGTCCAGGCATCCATGACCAGGTACATGCCATCGTCGCTGCCGGTGCCCGCGTGCAGGGCCGCGCAGCTGCTGTAGACGCCCTCGCCCAGGTTCAGCGTCTGGGTCGAACGGAACTCGCCGTCGTTGGCGGTCAGCAGCTGCAGCGTCACGCCGCCCAGCTCAGTGTCCGGCGGCAGAGCCAGAACCAGGTCCTGCGTGTCGCCCTTGCCGGTGAAGTCCGCGACGATCATGTCGGTATAGCTCTTGCTGATGACCGTAGATAACGTATCACCGTCATATTGATAGACAACCAGATATTGGTCGCCCTGGGGCGAGACATACCCTGCCAGCAGCTGCTGGCTCGACGTGTCTTTGAGATGCGCGGCGGAAAAGCTCTGCACCTCGCTGGTCAGGCCCTCCACCACGCGGCTGACGCGCCAGCTGCTCTCCCCCGTCGGCTCGAGCACGGCCAGCCAGACGTTGGAGCTGGTCGTGTCGGTGGTGTAGAGGACGGCGGCCTCGTCTGTGCCGTCGCCGTCCCAGTCACCGAACGCAAACGGCGAAAGGAAATCGCCGCTGGCGGGATACTTTAAGGTTGCGCTGCCGCCCAGGTAGTTGTTCAGCGCCTTTTGCAGGGCCGCGCTCTCGCCGGAGAGCTGCGGCGCGCGCAGCAGGGTCTCGACATCCCCTGCCGCACTGCACCCCGCCAGCAGCACAGGCACAAGGAGCAGCGCCGCGATTTTTTTCAACATGTGGCTTGCTCCTTTCTTGCACAAATATACAGATATAGTATAGCACATTTACGGCAGCGCCGCAATGCCTAACAGCATGAGGAGGCAGCCTGCGGCGGCACCCAAAACGCCCGCGGTGCGGTGGGCGGGATGCAGGGCACCGGGCAGCAGCTGGGCCAGTGCCACCCAGACCATGACGCCCGCCGCCAGCACAACGGTGCCGTTCAGAAAGCCCGGCGTGAAGAGCCGACGCAGGAGCAGCCACGCCAGCACCGCCCCGAGCGGCTCGGCCAGGCCGGAGACGAGCGCGGCCAGCACACCCGCGGTGCGGCGGCGCGTTGCGTAAGCAAACGGCACGGCCACAGCAAGTCCTTCCGGGATATTGTGCAGGGCGATGGCCGCGGCGGTGCGCAGACCGAGCGACGGATCCGCCGTGCCTGCGAAGAAGGTCAGCACGCCCTCCGGGAAATTATGCAGCAGCAGCGCCAGCCCCGTGACAAGTGCCGTGCGCATGGCCGCGGCGCGGGCCGGGTCTCCGCTTTTGCCAAAGCGGGCGGCCAGTGCAGCTTCCTCTGGCAGGAGCCGCCCCAGCAGACCCGCGGTCAGCATCCCGAGCGTCAGCAGCGACACAACCGCTCCGCCGCAGGCCAGCGGCGGCAGGTAGCTCCCGTAAAACGCCAGGGCCTCCGGCATCAGGTCGGTCAGCGACGCCGTGAGCATGACCCCGCCCGCAAAGCCCGCGCTGGCCGCCAGCAGACGCTCCGACGGCGGGCAGAGCACAGCCAGCAACCCGCCCAGGCCGGTGGACAGCCCGGCGAGGGTGGTAAGTACGATGGGTGAATCTTGCATAGGTACGCCCCCTTTTATGGTTTATAAAGGTATGCGGCGCAGGGGGCGGGGTATGACCGGGGCGCGGGGTGTACTTTTACAGGAGAGTATGATATACTTAACCTAGTTCAATAAATCGAAATTTGATAAAGGAGTGATTGTATGAAAAAGATAGTATGTATAGTAATTTTGATTTTAGCAATTACAGGGTTATTGAATGGTATTAGTTATTTGATTTCAGGTATTAGTGCAAGAGGAATAGGTGGTGTAAATTATGGGAGGGTTATCTTTCCACTATTAGTTGGAGCTATTGCTGTTTATTTTTTAAAAAAGGAGAAGAAAAAATAGAAAACTTCCAGTTTGTTGGCGCGGTCATGTTTTTTTTCCCCCACACACCCATTTAAAAATAGATGCACACCACAAGGCAATACGCCCCTTGCGGCGGCCAGAGGGCTGGCC
>OLFW01001269.1_pt1 | contig 15506 bp, 6 predicted proteins | sample 1605351 | NCBI WGS metagenome assembly OLFW01 (sample SAMEA3888918, study PRJEB22519) | human gut metagenome | biome: human gut; feature: human-associated habitat; material: faeces | place: Denmark | collected 2010 | reverse complement strand
GCGGGGTGCAGCTCCGGCACAGAGAGAGGAGCCGTTGCGGAACAATGTTGCCGCAAACCAAAACTGACAACAACGAGGCACGACGCTCAAGGGCAAGTGCCCACAACATAAACAGCGACAGCCCAAGGCTAAACATCTGCTTAAGCAACACAGACAGATAGGCATCCGGGCTGGCCCGGCGAGGATAGACAGCAATGTCGCCGCGCAAAGACAATGCAACAATTAAATATGGATAAAGGAAATAAAAACAAAAAATATATATGCTTATGAAGTATCTTTCAATAAAGCGTCTGACTTGGCTGTGCATTGCGGCTTTGTCGACACCGGTGTTCACATCGTGCGACATGATGACCGAAGACAGAGACGACTGTCCCATGGGGCTGTATCTCAACTTCAAGTACGACTACAATCTTGAGCGCGCTGACATGTTCAACGACCATGTGGGAGCTGTAGATGTCTACGTGTTCGACGAAAACGGCAAGTATGTCACACGCCAGTCGGAGGCCAACGTGGGCAGCTCGCTGCCGCTGGCTGTGCCTACATACTCAATGAAGATGGACCTCGATCCGGGCAAGTATAAGTTCATAGTGCTTGCCGGACAAAACTCTTACTCTGAGCAGATGGAGTCGGGACGTGCACGCTTCGTCCGCTCTGACCTTACTGCCGGAGACGACATGACGGCACTCGACGTAAGACTCGAGACAACACAGCAGGGCAGCGACATGCTCCTCGTTGACAACCACGGACTGCCGCTCGACACTCTGTGGCACGGCATGGAGGTTGAACCTGTTGAGGTGTTCGCCGGAAAGCCTACTTACCACACAATCTCGCTCATGCGCGACACCAAGAAAATCAACGTGACAATGCGCGAGCTCGACGACCCCACACAGATGGACGTGGCAAACTATGACATGACCATCACCGACCGCAACTCGCACATCCTCTGGGACAACTCGCTCGATGAGACCAGCACCGTGGTCTACACGCCGCACGCAACATGGAACACCGACGACCGCACGCCGGCCTTCGACCATAACGGCGACCCAATAGACGGAGTGGGCAAGATAGCTCATGCCGACTTTATGACATCGCGCATATTGTATCATGCCGATGCAAAGGACGACGGCATACTGTCTATAGTGAACAAAAACACCAACATGGAAGTGGTGCGCGTCAACCTGCCCGACCTGCTCAGCCGTCTGCGCACGAGCGAGGAGATATACCGCTACTCGGAACAGGAATTCCTCGACCGCGGCTACGACTATCAGCTCGACTTCTACCTCAAGGGCGACCGCCTGGCTTACGTAAATATCAGCATCAGCGTGCTGGGATGGAGCAAGCGGGTGCAGTTTGAGGAACTGTGATTTAAACAGCCAACCAACCTAAAAATCACGAATGTCTATGAACAAGAATATATTACATACAGTTAAGGGCGTTGCGGGATGCCTGCTTATGGCATCTCTCGCGGCCGGCTGTGCGCAGGAAGACATCGACACCGCTCCGTCAGGCGGAGGCGGCATGTCGGCATCTTCTTATGTCTCGCTCAGCTTCGCATCGCAGCAAAGCACGCCTACGCGCTCTAATCCTACGGGAGGCGAACAGGGCGACGGAGATGAGACTGGACAAGATTATGAGAATGAAATAAAATCTGCCGTGGCCTTCTTCTATCAGGGAAATAACGGAGTAAACAGCGACGGCTCAACTAAAATCATGGCTGTAGCAACATTTAACGTTGGAAGCTATACCGAGCCGGGCAACGGCATCGACCGCAAATATACAACAACGCCGCAGCAGGTAGACCTCGACGACGGAACATACAACGTGCTCGTGGTGGCAAATCCGGGCGCAGACTGGTGGACAGGCCAGTCGCTCACGCTCGCCGACGTGCGCAATCATATACAGACCACGGCATGGACAGCCTCAGGCTCAGACTATTCTGACTTCGTAATGACATCAGCTGCCGACGCCACGCTGACGCTCAATTCTAACCCGGAAAATGATCCGGCAAAGGCTGAGGTAAACGTAGAGCGCATGGCTGCAAGGCTCGACTATAAAGCCGAAGCGTCTTATACTTGTACCGACCCGGCATATACTGGTGCCACAGTTGAGATAACCGGCGCAGCCCTGGTGAACAATCTTACTGCAGGCAGCTATATCATAAAGCGCGTTGCTGATGATGTTAACGGCACCAATCTGTCTTATCTCGGCAATGAAACTGCTGACGAGAACGACGCAGCAACAAATTACGTGCTCGACCCATGGACGGCAAGCAAGAATGGAAATCTTTACGGAACATGGTTTATGAACGGTTCTTCAGACCCCAACTGGTGGGCAGGTTACGTTCAGCCGGGCACTTCTGTCTCTGACGGAGCCGAAACATGGAAACGTATAGGCTATACCCTCGAAAACACTACGGCAGCCGATGCAGCAGGCAGCGACTATAGCACTGGCGTGGTGTTCAAGGCAAAGTTTAATCCGCAGGGCGTGGCAAATTATCAAGGCGGTGCAACATTCTTCGCCCTCGGCACTCACCTATTTGCATCAATGGAAGACATGATGACATACGTGTATGGTGCCGACTTCAGTCAGTTTGACGCTAAAATCGATGCCTGCGACAATTGGGCATCAGTAAAGACTTTTGCGGCATCGCTGCTCGACAACGACCCGTCAGGCTATAAGGCTTTCCTGCTGGGGCAGGACGAAGCACAAGACCTTGCACAGGTTAAGAAAAGTCTTAAATGGAGCGCATATATGCTCAGCAATTGCGGCTATTCGGCAAGTCTGAACGGAACTTATAAAGTTGAGCTCGACCAGAACGGCATTGTTACCCGTAACGCCTTGCAGTCTTACGGAGTGCGTACATACGAAGACGCCACATGCTATTACACATGGTGGGTGCGCCACAGCAATGACAACAATGATGAAACAAAGGGCATAATGGAGTATGCCATTGTGCGCAACAACATCTATAAACTTACGGTCAACAGCATCTATTCGCTCGGAAACTACGTGCCCGGCGAGGACGAGAACATCATTCTTGATGTTTACGTAAACGACTGGCTGCTGCTCGACCCGGAGACTCTGCCTATGTGATAAAATGACTTTAACGAAAAAACACTGACGTTATGAACAAAATGAAACAACATATATATAAGGCTATGTTATGGCTGCTGCCATGGCTGTGCGCCGTGCCTCTTGCCTCATGCTCGTTCGACGACGACATCGATCAGGGCGGCGACGGCACCGCTACGCTGCAGCTGAGCATTACGGCACGTGAGGAAAGCGACCTGAACACAAGGGCAGACGAAGTTGGCACCAATGGTGAGTATATGCACAACCTCTGCGTGCTAATTGTAGACGGCACCAATGTTGTTACCAAAAAACTGTTGCCCAACACCGATGATGAATTTGCCGGTAACACCGCAGCGCAGCAGGGCAATCTGAAGTCGTGGGTGTCAGACCCCTTCACGCTTCCCGAAGGCACTTACACCGTTTATGCCTTTGCCAACATTGATACTTATTATGATAATTTATGGGGCAGTCTTACAGGATTGCAGAGTGGTGCTTCACTCACAACTCTGAATGTGGATATAGATAATATCGTGCTTGAAGATCCTGCTGCAAAGCTTAACTTTGCTGAGGGCAAGTTTATCCCTATGAGCGCAAAGCAGCAGGTTGTGGTTACGGCTGCCACCAAGAGCATTTCTATCGGTCTCGACCGCCTGGTCAGCAAGATAAGAATGAGCATATCAGGTAAGGCCAGCACAAAGGTTACGGCCCTGTCGTTTGGCGGATATGCCGACAAGATAACTCTCTTCTCAGAGAAACCTTTGGAAGGTGAGGCATACTCAACGACAAAGACAATAACTGTTCCTGAAGGCGGTTGGTCTTTGGATAATGATGGTAAACTTATGATTCCTGACTTTTATGTAAACTCTTCACCGGATGGTCATCCGTTTAATGTCAGCGTTACTACTGACGAGATGAACGGAATTACATACGAGGCAACCACCGTAAGAGGCGAGCTTCCGCGCAACAGCATCTTCCCGCTTACGCTGCAGCTCAACGACTATGGTCTCGATCTCGCAGCGCAATGCTGGGTAAGCCCGATAGGCAGCCTGCCCGTGGAAGTTCAGATTACAGGCTTTGATAATACATATCAAATAGTAGTGCCCGAAGGATGCCAGTTTGAGTTTACCGTAAATGGAGTGAAAAATAGTGGAGGAACAACCACTGTTACTAATCCTGAATGTAATTGGAATATTCCAGAAGGTGTTGACGGCATAATCTTTGAAAGCCAAACTACTAATGTGAAAACTATTAAGGGCCATGTTACGGCATCTGCCGGCAAGACTTTTGATCTTAGCCTTTTGGTTACGTGGCAGGATAATGGCGCAACATATAACCGCACATATACAGTAAAGGTAGTTACCGACGACATTACTAACTTCCCGTTTAAGAGCAAAACGCGTACACCGGAGTTCGGTCTCGACTATCTGCGTCATGAAATGCTTAATATGTTCAAAAAATAAAAAGGAGGACATAAGATATGAAACAAATACATAATTTATATAAACTTCTCATTCTTTTCTGCGCAACATTCCTTGCACAGAATGCAGTGGCGCAGGTGTCAGGGAATAAGTATAGTGTGCCGGATGGTCCTACATATATTCCTGATGTTAGAGGGTCTGATTTAAGTGATAATGATAAATCTTTTGATGGTAATACAAGTAGTTACGCATATAAATATAATGCAAGAGATGCCTATTTTAATCTTGACATAGGTTCAAATGGCTTGTCAAAGATTGAGGTTCGTTGTCCAGATGGATGGTATAATAATTATCGTCCAAATGAGTTGGATATTTACGCAAGTGATGATGGCAATTTATGGGGTGATCCGATACAAAGTGTAAGTTTGAATAGTAATACGCAAACTATAATCTTAAACACACCGATAAATAAAAAGTATGTGCGTCTGCATTTTACTTCAACGAGTAGTAAAACTTATAGAATATCGGAGATAACTTTGACGGCAGCTGTTGAAGCGAAGATTAACCATAAAAGGTCAAAGTGGTTTGATTTGGCAGACGATTTAAATCTTCCAGAAAACAGTCTTGGAACGTTCAGATATGATGAGCCATTCTTTGAGACGGTTATGTCTACTGATTTAAAGCATATTCAGGCTGCGCACACCTATATGGACACTATCTATGTGCATAAAGGTTCAGAAGTTAGTTTGTCTTTGCCAACGAAAATGGGAGACAACTACTCTGTTCATACCTATCAACGTTGGTATAGTTATCGTACAGATGGTACGTTCGAGACAAATCATTCAAGCAATAAGGCATATGATTTGCTTACGCCGTCAGGTAGCGGTACCGTCTATCGTCTGGCAAACGGATATGTAGGACAGCCGTTGGGAAGTGCTGTTACGAGCATGGACTTTTATTATCCTACCGACGCCGAATTTAATTCCTGGTTTGATAATGCCGGTTCATATGATAACGACTGGTATGTTGTTGCCTGCGATGTATCTGGTTATACCGATTTTTGGGAAAGTTATCCCGGAGAACAATCTGATGCGACACCAGACAATTTGGCGCAGAGATTCAGAGAGAATGGTTATTATGAACCGACACTATCTTTGCGTGCCGTGTTTTATATAGTGGGAGTTGATGACCATAAGGAGACCACGGCTTGGCAGGTAGGACATAAGCGCTTGAAGTCTGATGATTATCAGGGTGGTGGTACTGATAAGAGATATCTCGAAGAGTACGATATAACTTTCCCCGCCAAACATTTGTCTAATCGTACGTCTGAGTTGGTCGCCTTGTCTAAGAATGCGAATGGATATGCCATACCTGATGTGTCTGAAACTGCAAGCTTATCTATTCAGGTTGTAAATAACAATGCTGGACTTCAGCTTGAGACAACACAGTTGTCGGGAGATAATCGTATTATAAAGTTCAGAAAACAAGGTGTAGGTACAAATACTCCTTGGGAGGTTGCAGATGGCAGTACCGCAACAATTCTTGTGACGAAAAGTGCAGGTGGAAAAATATATAACATAGCACGTTATAATCTTACATTTAAGGCAGATGCCTTACCTTTGACACAAACGCAGGTGTCGCAGCTCGGCACAAGTGATGCCCAAGGTAAGTCATGGAACTATACTTATCGCTCTCCGCAATGGATGAAGGACAACTTGGAACTGCTTACTTCACTTAATTTCGATTACGATCCTGATGTGGCTAGAATGTACGGACAAGACCACTATTTCCCTTTCCCAATGGATTGGGGACACAGCAGTTATGCTTTCTTTGACGGCTCAAAGAAAGGTGATTTTACCGGTGCGACACAGATAAAAGAACAATATTTTACTGAATGGGGATACTATGCTATTGTAGATGATTACATGGGATATGGAGAATTAAATGGTAACTTAAGTGCACTCCCGCCAAAAGGTGTCGGAAAAGATGATGACGGCTATTTCCTGTTTATTGATACATCAGACCGTCCTGGTATCATCGCCCGTTTGCCTTTCGAAGACCGCCTGTGTGCCGGTTCGGAGCTGTTTACGACAGCTTGGATTAAGAGCTCAGGTACATCCAGTAACGATGACGCCGCTGTAATGTTCACGATTATGGGTGTAAAGAATAATCCAGACGGGACAGTGACCTATACGCCTATATATCGCCATTCGAGCAGCCAGATACGTACCACAACGCTTCTTACAGCGGGAGATCCGGGTACAGGCTCAGGTCATAACGAATGGTATCAGGTTTATTTCTCGTTTATTAATAACGACCCGAATGTTGCCAATTATGACTCGTATATGCTTCAGATAGAGAACAACTCGGCATCAACGTCGGGAGGTGACATGTATATTGACGATATACGTGTTTATCTGATGCATCCAAATGCGGAGGTAAACCAGCTTGATGCTACTTGTGTTGGCGACCGTACACTAATGAACGTTAAGATAGACTGGGAGCGACTGATGTCGAGAATGGGTTATGATGATACGTCGAACGGTGTTGACGCCATCGATTTCTGTTTCATTGATAAAATAAAATATGACAACTATCTGGCTGTAAATCCAGGAAAATATGCCGAAGCCATAGACGCCTCGGTTGTGGAAGTGGGCAATAATGAAGATCCGGAGCAGGGCGGATATAATGAAAAATATAATACGCTCAACTTCAAACTGCCGTTTGTTGATAATATTGAGTATAACGAGAATAAGCATCCTAATCTTGCAGCAGACACATACGATGGCAGCAAGTATTATTTCTATAGAACTACGGATAGCGAAACCGGACTAAGAAGCCTTGTAGTGGATTTCTATTCTGCGTTGACTCCAAACCGGCCTTACGTGATGCTTATCAACATACATGATAATAGCGACCTGACTCTTGACGCAGAGGATTTTGCTGCTGTGATAAATGACCAATGCGCCATAATGACCGACTTCTATGTTACGTCAGAAACATTGTTGCGCGTTAACGGTGAGGTGGTAGATCCGTCAACAGATTTCTGTGCCGGACAGATATTTAACTTCTCAGCTCAGATGCGTGTGCCTATACCAAAAGAAGATGGTACTGAAGATTATATAATAATAGATAATGGCGTTTATTTTGACTGGTTCTTTGGCACAGAAGAAGAATTTATTGCACCAAATCAGAAACATGGTGGAGAGTCTTTGCAAAGTGCACTTACAACCTTCCGTGATATTTATATTGACAAAGAGGATTTGAGTGGTGTTACAGCAGGTGAACATGATGCTATTGATGGTCAGAAAACAACTTTAAAACAGGAGCAAATAGATATAATCGCTGAATATCTAAATGAGCAAAGTTCTGATGGTGGATTGCATAATCGTCTCGTATTGCATAAGGAAAATTTGGATATAGCTCTATTACAGGACGGTTTGCGATTGGTTATACAACCTATTCAAACTCTTGTGCCTCCTGCTGAAGGTGGTATTAGTGAAGAACAATGGGCTAATGTTTGCTGGTCGTATATTCCTTTAATTTTACATACAGATGGTGATGCCCCACAGCTTCATGCAGGCTTCAATACCGTAAAATATCCTAATGACGCGTTCAATCCTGGCTTGCGTATAGGTTTGAGTCAGATAAATTCTACGTCTGCCGACAAGCCGATAACCATAGATTTACGCGGTGCGGTATTGGTTACAGAGGGTACCGACCATATTGGTATGGTTAAATCTTTGACTCCAGATGTATTTGGTAAGATTTATCTCGTTGCCACGGACGATCCGGCTTATAACAAATTCTTTACAACAGACTTTAGCGAATATTCGTTACCTATCGGTGTGTTAAATTCGTTGTTTGCAGAGCCATATAAAGAAGGTTCTTCATATAAAGATAATATGGAAATCTATTTTGACACACAGTCAGAACAGTCTAATGGCTTCAAATTTGAACCAAAGGAAGGATATACATATACGTTTGCGGTTCATTTTGAGGAACTTAGTTCTTCAGGAGGTAACATCAGCAACGCATGTTTCGGTAAGTTCACAGTCGACATGAAGGTGGTTCCTGAAAATCTGGTATGGAGCGGTGCGGACGCTACAAGCAACTGGAATAATGATGCCAACTGGAAGCGTGCCGATGCTAAGGACTTGAAGAATACAGACGGCACATATACTGATAATGCTGAAAATACAACAGACAAAGGCTTTGTGCCGATGCTGTTCTCTAATGTCATCATGCCAGCAGGAAGCAAGGCTGAGCTTTATATGGCAGGATATGGCGATGGCGGCGCATGGACAAATTCGAGCCGTCCGGATTATATGGAACAGCCGACAGAGAATATTCAGTATGACTTGATGGCTTATGAGAGCAATGATGCGCTCACCACTCAACGCTACCGTGTGAATATCTGCCGCGACATCCACTTTGAGCCGGGCGCACAGATGCTGCATGCCGAGCAGCTGCTCTATAACAAGGCGTGGACAGACGTGGAGGTTACTCCGGGGCAGTGGACAGCCGTAAGCACACCGCTGCAGGGCGTTGTTGCCGGCGACTGGTATGCTCCTACGGCAACCGGAAGACAGGAGACAGAGTATTTCAAGGATATAACGTTCAATGAAAACGATTATAGCCGTCTGAATCCTGCCGTTTACCAGCGCAGCTGGAGCACCGGAGCAAGTATAGTTGAACAGGGCGGCGGCAACACTCCTGTATCGTTTACTACAGAATGGAGCTCTGCATACAACGACGCAAGCGTGCCATATATTGCAGGTGGCGGATTCTCCATCAAGGGCGTTACGTCCAAAAGCTCATTGCTGTTCCGTTTCCCGAAGGCCGACACTAACTATGGTGTAAGTACAGGAACTCTGAACCGTACCAATGCAGGCAAGCTGCTTGTAACAGACTTGTTGGATAGAAGCAACCCGTTAAATTACGCTCCAAAAGAAAATGTTACGGTTACGCTTACTCCGTCTGCTGACGGCAAGTATCTGATGGTAGGTAATCCGTTTATGGCTCCTCTCGATGTTCAGGCGTTTGTTGAGAGCAATAGCGACGTGCTGGCACAGAAATATTGGATTGGCGATATGTCAGAAGACAATGCGGTTGCTTTTACTGAAAACGGATGGTCTGCTCAGACATCTCTTATTGCACCATATTCAGTATTCTATGTTGAGGCTCTCGGTCATGAAACAGAGGCAGAAACAATTTATGATGCTAATGTGACTGTTAAATTCACTGCTGACATGCAGAAGTTTGAAACAACTTCAACAGGTGAAGGCTCACAGACCGTTTCTCTCAAAATAAAGGCAGAAGACGCTGAAGGCTCAAGCAGCGCGGCTGTGCGCTATGCCGCTTCGGCAAGCAACGGCTTCGGCATGGAGGATGCACAGATGATTAGCGGACTGACGGGCAATGCCGACAACGCTCCTAAGGTTTACACCGTAGCCGGCAACACGGCAGTGAGCGTCAACCAGCTGAAAGACGCACAGCGCATACCGTTAGGCGTTACGGCAGCCGACGGCTCAGTGGTAACTCTTACGTTCAGCGGCGTGGCAGCCGTTAAGGATGCCGCTATCTACGATGCCGAGCTGCAAAGCGAGACACCGCTCTACGAAGGCTATCAGCTCACGGTGAACGGTCCGTCATACGGCCGCTACTTCCTGATAGGTCACGGCTCGGGCACAACGGGCATAACCGAAACGGGCGCCGACGGCAACGTCAGCGTAAGCTCTATCGTTCCGCGCCAGGTTGTCGTTACGTCAGACACGGCTCTGCGTTCAGTGAGCGTATGGTCGGCAGGCGGTGCACTTCTGAAGAAAGTATCGCCCAACGGTAACTTCACCTGCACTCTCAATGGTGTCGACAGCGGCATGGTTGTCGTGCGCACAGAGACAGAGAGCGGCTCGCAGGTGACGAAAATAAGAGTTAGGTAAGTTTTTTATATTTTGACCGACAGGTCAAGTTGCAGGAGAGAATGGGAGTGTCCGTGAGGATGCTCCCATCATTTTTTTATGCCAGTTGTGAGGACATACCGGAAAGAACGGAGATGGGACAGATGACTGCCGGTGAGTAGATGACGATGCCAAATTTGCCGTTTGTTGACTATTTGTAAGATATATGTACTGCTTTTTAGTCTGTTTTACGCTAATACGTGCGTTTGATGTGTTAAAAACCTGATAATGTTTGGCACAATGAAAAGTTAGCACTATCTTTGACACTGAAAGGAAGGAGGCAGAACATAATGCCGAAACACCTTAATAATATAGTAAAAACACATAATTGAAATATAAACCTTAAAACTATGAATTCAGAAAAGAATATCCGTATGGAGCACGACCTCCTCGGCGCACGTGAGATTCCGGCAGACGCATTGTATGGCATACAGACATTGCGCGGCGTTGAGAATTTCTCAATCAGTAAGTTCAAACTCAGCCAGTATCCTCTGTTCATCAACGGTCTGGCATACACAAAGTGGGCTGCTGCTGAGGCAAACCATCAGCTCGGGCTGCTTACCGATGCCCAGTATGAGGGTATCAAGGCTGCTTGTCAGGACATACTGGCCGGCAAGTATCACGACCAGTTCCCCGTGGACATGATTCAGGGCGGAGCAGGCACCAGCACCAATATGAACGCCAACGAGGTTATCGCCAACATTGCGCTGAAACACATGGGCTTCAAGCCGGGCGACTATGAGCACTGCTCTTCTCACGACCACGTGAACCGCTCACAGTCTACCAACGACGCATATCCTACGGCTATCCACATGGGCATGTATGCCAGCCATCTTGCCCTTGTTCCACATATCAAAGAGCTTATCGCGGCATTCCGCAAGAAGTCGGAAGAGTTTGCACACATCGTAAAGATGGGACGCACACAGCTCGAGGACGCTGTGCCGATGACTCTCGGACAGACCTTCTCAGGCTTTGCAAGCATACTCGAGGCAGAGCTGCTGCATCTCGACCAGGCTGCAGCCGACTTCCTTGAGGTCAACATGGGCGCAACTGCCATAGGTACGGGCATATGCTCTGAGCCGGGCTACGCAGAGAAGTGTGTTAAGGCTTTGGCTGAGATTACCGGATGGGACATCACTCTCGCAAAAGACCTCGTGGGCGTAACCTCAGACACATCTTGCATGATAGGCTATATGTCAGAGCTGAAGCGCATCGCCGTTAAGATGAGCAAGATAAGCAACGACCTTCGCCTGCTGGCCAGCGGTCCGCGCTGCGGTCTCGCAGAAATCAATCTCCCGGCACGTCAGCCCGGTTCGTCAATAATGCCCGGAAAGGTAAATCCCGTTATTCCTGAGGTTGTAAGTCAGGTTGCATTCAAGATTATCGGCAACGAGCTTTGTGTCACCATGGCCGGCGAGGCTGCCCAGATGGAGCTTAACGCCATGGAGCCTGTCATGGCTCAGTGCTGCTTCGAGTCAGTAGACCTTATGGCCAACGCATGCGACACACTGCGCACGCTCTGTGTTGACGGCATTACTGCCAACGAGGATAACTGCCGCCGCGAGGTTAACCGCAGCATCGGCATCGTTACAGCCCTCAACCCCTACATCGGTTACGAGCATTCTACAGAGATTGCCAAGAAGGCCATGGAGACAGGCCGCGGCGTTGTTGAACTTGTGCTTGAGGAAGGAATACTTACTCAGGAAGATCTCGACACCATCCTTGATGCCAAGAACATGGTTCGCCCTGTTAAGCTCGACATCCACCCGAAATGCTAGTTTTGATGTTCCTGCTTTCTGCCTTTAATTTCGTTTAAGGGCTAAGTTGATATTTTCCGTGCCGTCCGGTTCCTTTCATGGGAAATTGGGCGGCACGTCCTTTTGTCATCTCTTATGGTGCGCAGCGTCTCTGTCGCCATGTGGCGGCAGGCTGTGATACATGCCTGCTGATGCCTCTCTGCATCTTCTCAACAAGCCACTCGCCAAAACGTGAAAATCAAAAGGCAGGTTTGGGCTTCAAAAACATGCCACTTTTGGGTGAAAAGTGGCCGAGTTACGATGCGTAAACGATAGGTTAATGATTTGAAACCTGTACGCTTGATTTTGATTACAGTCTTTCTTTTCCCGCCTTTCTCTCTGAATGTTCTTTAAGCATAATCGTGCTTTCTCCTTATGATTTTTTGCGGCTGTTAAGGTAGGTGTTGTCGCAGTCTGTCTGTTACCCCTAAATCAGTCATTAGATTGCACGTAGCTTTATCAATTTTGCGCATTCCAGTTTTCAGCCCGTCTTTTTATTTCTATCGGTGCAAGGCGCTAAGCGCATACCAAGTTCAGCGCAGGCTAATTAAACAGCATTTCCCGATAATCTTTGTATTACAATGGTTTACGATAAAATTGAATGTTTGATGATAGGTGGACGCACCTGGGGTGCGTCCCTACATTGCACTACTTGGAGGCTTCAAAAGTTTTGTTGCTTCTTGTCGCAAGCACTACGTTGGCATTTGATTCTAACTGCTTGAACTCTTTTAACTTCGGCGTAGCCAGTCATAAAAGTGCTGTGAAAAATTTAACGAAAATCTGCTCAAGATAAAACAAAAATCCCGACCGAATCTTAATAACAGATTGGGGCTTTAATGTGATTCAAGTATAAATAGCCGGAATGTGAAATCTTATTCAGCGAATATTTTTATCCGTGGCATATAAATGAGAGGCGTGGCTTCTGATGTTCACTTTTGACATATTTTCAAAAAACATTGCATTGATTTTGTTAAACCAATGATTTGCGTTATCTTTGCATAATATAAGCTGCATCTCGGCATAACACTCAAACGTGGTTTGGCGATTCTGCTCTCGATTTGCGTTATCTTTGCATAATATAAGCTGCATCTCGGCATAACATTCAAGCACGCTTGATGTTTCTGCTCTCGATTTGCATTATCTTTGCATAAGATAATCAGCGTCTCGGGGCATAACGCTCAAACGTATCTTGGTGGTTTTGTTGTCGGGTTGCGTTATCATTCTGTTAATGACATGTTTAATTTTAAACAATAAAATATGGAACAAAAGTTTTTTATATATAACACTCTGAGCCGCCGTAAGGAGCTCTTTGTGCCTATCCACAGCCCCAATGTGGGCATGTATGTGTGCGGCCCTACAGTGTATGGCGATCCGCATCTGGGCCATGCACGCCCGGCGATAACCTTCGACATCCTGTTCCGCTACCTCAAGCATCAGGGCTATAAGGTGCGCTACGTCAGAAACATTACCGACGTGGGCCATCTGGAGCACGATGCCGACGATGGTGACGACAAGATAGCAAAGAAGGCACGTCTGGAGCAGCTCGAGCCTATGGAGATAGCACAGCACTACACCAACCGCTATCACGACGCCATGAAGGCGCTCAACGTGCTGCCGCCAAGCATTGAGCCTCACGCCACGGGACACATCATCGAGCAGGAGGAGCTGGTGAAGCAGATTATAGACAACGGCTTTGCCTATGAGAGCAACGGCAGCATCTATTTCGACATCGCAAAATATAACGAGAAATATCACTACGGCATACTGTCGGGACGCAACCTCGACGACGTCATCAACGCCAGCCGCCAGCTCGACGGTGTGGGCGAGAAGCGCAACCAGGCCGACTTCGCCCTGTGGAAGAAGGCGCAGCCCGAGCACATCATGCGCTGGCCGAGCCCCTGGAGCGACGGTTTCCCAGGATGGCACTGCGAGTGTACGGCTATGGGACGCAAGTATCTCGGCGACCACTTCGACATACACGGCGGAGGCATGGACCTCGTGTTCCCGCATCATGAGTGCGAGATTGCGCAGGCTGTGGCAAGCCAGGGCGACCAGATGGTGAAATACTGGATGCACAACAACATGATAACCATCAACGGACAGAAGATGGGCAAGAGCCTCGGCAACTTCATCACGCTCGAGCAGTTCTTCACGGGTAACCATCCGAGCCTCGACAAGGCTTATTCGCCCATGACGATACGCTTCTTCATCCTCTCTGCCCACTACCGCGGCACGGTAGACTTCTCTAACGAAGCCCTGCTGGCAAGCGAGAAGGGACTGGCCCGACTGATGTCAGGCATCGCCGACTTAGACCGCGTGCCCGTGTCAGACAAGTGCGACGCGCAGACCGAGGAGTTTGTGAAGAACCTGCGCCAGAAGTGCTACGACGCCATGAACGACGACCTTGCCACACCTCAGGTTATCAGCTATCTGTTTGAGGCCTGCGGAGTGGTCAACAAGCTGCTCGACCACAAGGCCACTATCTGTGCCGACTGCCTGAATGAGCTTGCCGACACGATGCGCCTCTTTGCGATAGACCTGCTCGGACTGAAGGAAGAGAAGGGCAACTCGTCTGACGCACGCGAGGAAGCCTACGGCAAGGTGGTAGACATGGTGCTGAGCCTCAGGGCAAAGGCAAAGGCCGAGAAAGACTGGGCCACAAGCGACCGCATACGCGACGAGCTGGCTGCTGCCGGATTCGAGGTGAAAGACACCAAGGACGGCTGCGTATGGAGACTCGACAAATAATGTTGATGTCATGTTACTGAAACCTGTGATGTGTATGTCTGTCGTGCCTGCCAAATTCTTTGGCTGCATGATGCCGACCAGTCTGCGGCCGGCCCGCCGCTTCAGCAGGTCATCCGTATGATGCTTCTGTTTACACATCTTATATAATATATAAAGAGCAGCGGCATGTTGGCCGCCCGTTTCCTAAGGCATGCGTGCCGCTGCTCTTTCAAAAAAGTTTTTTTATCCAATGCAGGATAGCCTCTTATGTGAGGCATTAACCAACAGAGGTCAGACTATGAAAAATATTGCTTATGTTTTGTCTTTATTGATGTTAACGCTCATGACGGCCTGTTCCGACCGTAAGGAGTATGTTATAGCCATGTCGCAGTGCAGCGAGGACATCTGGCGCGAAAAGCTCAACACCGAGATGCTTGCCGGCACTTATCTTTACGACAACGTCACGTTGAGGGTGGCCTCGGCCAACGACGACAACGTAAGGCAGACTGAGCAGATAAACGGCTTTGTAAACG
>OLFW01001264.1_pt1 | contig 15536 bp, 6 predicted proteins | sample 1605351 | NCBI WGS metagenome assembly OLFW01 (sample SAMEA3888918, study PRJEB22519) | human gut metagenome | biome: human gut; feature: human-associated habitat; material: faeces | place: Denmark | collected 2010 | reverse complement strand
CGGATGTTACTTATCTGCTTGCTTACAACTATTTCTTGTTATTTGAATTCTATGGTCCTACACCTATTATTCCCGAGACTGCTGATCCTTCGGATGAGAACCTTGATTATGCACGTGCATCTGTTGACGAAATGGTAGGACATATTGATCAGTTATTAGAATCTGTTATAAATGGTGAATATAAAGATGATCTGCCTGAAACGATAAAAACTGGAACAGGGGATGATACTAGTCATGACAATAGTATGTACAATCTTCGTGAAATCCTGCGTCCTACAAAAGCGGCTGCTTTAGCATTACGTGCACGTTTGTGGGTATATGCAGCTTCTCCTCTGTTTAATGGAGGCTATAAAGAAGCGTTGAGTTTGACAAATCATGATGGAAAGCGTCTTTTCCCCGATCGTGATGATAACAAATGGCAAACTGCCAAGACGCATCTTGAAGCTTTGTTGAGATTTGCCGAAGCACATGGTATGGATCTTTATTATTCCAAAGAGAGAGATCCTCATACATCAATATATGAATTGTTCCAATATTATAACGATGAGATTCTTTGGGCTAACGGAAATAACGATTATAATGATGGCGTCACTGCTAAAATGGAAGCTCGCACAATCCCCGGAGATATTCCTAGTGCTATGGGTAATGTCGGTTTTTATCAGAATATTGTCGATTTGTTCTTTACGGATAGTGGATTGGATATCAGTGAAGACCCTGATTATAATGAAAACGGATTCACAAATTGGGTAAATGTTTGTAATAATAAACAACATGTAGACAAGCACATCTTCAATATGTATGTTAATCGCGAGCCTCGTTTTTATGCTGATGTTACATACGAAGGAAAGAGCTGGCATATACAAAGAAGCAGTTACTCAGATTGGGGAGCTTATTTTAGTAAAGGTGGTGCAGGCTATAGAGATAACACTATGCATGCACGTGCAGGCTATTTACTTTATAAGTTTAATAACCGTACATTACTGAAAGAAGGATCGAATCCTACGGACTGGGGACGTCCTTGGATCTATTTCCGTTTAGCAGATTTCTACTTGTACTATGCAGAAGTATGTAATGAGATAAATCCGAACGATGAAAATATAATTAAGTATCTGGATTTAGTACGTGAACGTGCTGGTATTCCTGGGTATAAGGAACTGGCTACGAAGCCTGCACCTTATGGGAAGAATATTATAGGAAATCAGGATTTACAGCGTGAAGCTATCTATCGTGAACGTATTATTGAAATGTTGGGAGAAGGAAACTATTATTTTGACATGCATAGATGGATGCGTGCTGGATGGTCACAAGATGAGGCTACCGGTGAATGGATCAAAGATAATGAGGATAAATTGTTAATACGTTATGGTATGGACATCAATAAAGCAGCAGTAAAAACATACAATAGTGCTAAAAACACTGCAATTGAATTTTATGATAAAATTGGTGAAGATTCATACTACAACCGTATTGTGGTAGATAGATATCCATGGTCAAAAGCTATGTTGCTTTATCCTGTACCTTACAATGAAATGCAGAAGAGTAAATTGACGGTTCAAAATCCGTTATGGAATTAATCGTATGACAGTTTGATAAACAAAGGCAGAGACCGGGCTCTTTTGTTCCGACTTTGCCTTTGCTTTACATGTTATTCATACTGGACTACCTTAAATATAAACTCTTGCATAAAATAAGTTAACGTAAAATATCGAAATGAGGTCATGAAAAATACAAAAATACCTATCATAAAAGGCCATTGGTGTAAGTTGAAGGTAATCTTATTATCTTTGCTTTATCCTTGTTTAGGCTATTCATGTAGTGACAGTGCAAGTTCGGCTATTCCTGATGATTGGATTACAATTTCTACAGAGTCCGTGAGTTTTCCTTATGAGGGAGGGACAGAAAAACGTGAGTTCGTATTGGGGCAAGGATTGGACATAAACCAGATAGCGTCAACTTTAAGTAATAAGGGAGAAGATTGGCTGACCGCCCTTGTTGAAAATGGTAAAATGACGATTGTATGCGAACGTTCTTTTGCAGAGAGAGTCAGAAGTTCTGTATTGACATTGATGTATGATGACAATCATAAATGTAATATCACAATTTCTCAAGAAGCAGCTCCTAGTTCTGCTGACAAATTAATAAAAGTAATTGGAGGCCACTTCTGAGGAAACGCAAGGTAAAGATACAGACCAGAATCCGTTGACCTTAAAGATGTCCTATGATGGAAATAAGAAAACATATTTTAATTCCGCGTTTGGGCAGGTCTCATATCCATTTTCTATCAGATATGAACTGGAGAAGGGGCATACACTGAATAGTATCGTTTATACTCCACGTACTGACTCCGGAAACAAATGGGGCTCATTCGATCAATTTACAGTGGAAGTTTCGACAGCCGATAAACCGGATGATTTTGTGAAAATAGGTGATTATGCAAGAGGTAATGGGGTACATACGCCATTTACCATAAAGTTGTCATCACCTGTGGAAGATGCTAAATTTGTTCGTTTTACCATAACTAAAGCCTATGAGGATAGAGTAAGCTGTGCTGAGATGGAATTTTATGAAGCTAGTAGTAATAAATTTGATCCAGCTACAATTTTTGCTGATAATATGGGTTTACAGCTTAAAGCTGGCGTGACAGAAAAGCAGATTAAGCAAATCCCTAATGAATATTTGAAAGAATTGGGACTTGCTTTGCTAAGTGGAAACTATGAGTCTGCTTATCGATTGGCGGATTACCGTCCTTACCAGAATCCAGCAGTAATGGCTACGGCTAATAAGACATCTAAATACAGCCTGAGAGATAATCCGACTGGAATTTATGCAAAAGCGGGTGAGACCTTGGCTATATTTGTCGATGATATTTATGAGGGTGGTAGAATTTCGATGCTTATTCAAGATCTGAACGGTGGTTACAACAATTCGAAAACCTACGAGTTGTCGGAAGGATATAATGAGATAACAGTAGAGGTCGGTGGTTTAATTTATATTTTGAATCATGTAAATGATGACATTCCTCTCCGGCTTGAAGATGCTGATAATGATCAGAAAAGGAATATTGAGGCAAAGACGGTAAAAGTGCATTTTGCGAATGGAAAAGTAAACGGTTATTTTGATATTCAGAAAAACAAGGAAAGTGATTGGGCTCAGATTCGCGACAATGCAAAGTATCAGGAAATAGATATCTTGGGAGAATACTCACATTTGACGTGGAGAATATCTGACTTCAAAAAGTACAATACAGAGATAACGAAGACTATTGAAAATTTGGATCGTCTGGTATATTTGGAGGAAGAGTTTATGGGACTTGTTAAATATGGTAAGATGTTCAATAACCGGATGCATTTTTCTATTGACTACAAGGCAAAGAGCCCGAACGCATCAGATTATCGTACAGTTTATAATGCTAGTGATTACTATGCGGAACCGTTCTGTAAACCAGAAAATTTTCCTACTCGTTGTTGGGGACCTGCGCATGAAGTAGGTCATTGCAATCAGACACGTCCGGGGTTGAAATGGGCCGGTTTGACTGAAGTTACCAATAACATTATGTCGCTTTTTATACAGACATCATTCGGTCGTCCTTGCAAGTTGTTGGTTGACGGATGTACGTTGAAAGATGAGAACGATCAGACATTGGGAACGTATAATAATATTTATCAAGGCGCTACATCATTGATAGTGGATGGTAAACGTCCTCATTGTCTTCCTGGTATTGCAAATATTACTCGTGAAACTCAACTTGTACCATTTTGGCAGCTCAAACTGTACATGATAGATGTATTAGGAAAAACTGATTTTTATCATAAATTATATGAATATTTTCGTACTCATGAGAGTCCGAGTGACAAGGGTGAGAATCAAGGTATGAACCAGCTGGATTTTGTACGTCAGGTATGTGACATTTCAGGATTGAATATGCTCGATTTCTTTGAGAAGTGGGGATTCTTATATCCGGTTAAAACTACACTGAATGATTATGGAAATAAAGCATTCGAAATCACAGAAGAACAGATTAGGCTGTTGAAGGAGGAAATTAACGGAAGGGGGTATGAAATGCCACATCCAAACGTTCATCAGATAACGGAAATCAATTTGGATGATTATAAATGATTGAATAATAAATGATCTATAATAATTAAAATTTAAGAATATGAAGAATATAAATAATATATTATCAGTGATATTATTGTTGTTTGCAGGATTTTTTGTTGCTGCCTGTGATGACGAAGAAACAGTTGTCGTTCCAGATAACTGGATAACTGTGTCAACAGATCCAATGACTATTGGTTATGAAGGAGGAAGTTTGACAGGCGACTATACGTTGGCCAAAGGGCTTGATGCGAGTGTGGTATATATTATAAATCATGAAAGTTGGTGCTTAGGCTATATCAAGGATAGTAAGATAATGATAGATGTAGATTTGTCGGAGAATATAAATGGGCGTACAGCTAAGATGTCTTTGATTTATGATGAAAGTCATCAAGTGGAACTTGTTGTAGAACAAGGGAAGGCTCCGACGGTACTGGTTGAAAGTATTGATAAAAGTGCTATGCCAGAATCTATTAATATAAATGAGACGTTGGATCTGAATACGGTAGTAAAAGTATTACCAACTAATGCAAGTTATCAAAACCTGGCCTTTACTCTTGCAGAAGGTAGTGAAGCATTCGTTGAACTTTCAGAGTCAGGTGTGGTTAAAGGAGTTGCTGCAGGTGAAGCAAAAATTAATGTTGCTGCAGTTGATGAGAGTGGAGTAACGGATGTTATAATATTGAATATCATTGGTAATATTAGGTTAAATCGTGATTCTTGGACAGTTTCTACTTCCATTACTTATAAAAATGGAAATAATTATGTGACAGATGGAACTACGGGTAATCCTGAACATCTTTTTGATAATAAAACGACGACTTATCTCTCATTGGTGAAACCTGGTAAGAGTTATGGAAGCGACTATACGGCTGCGGGTATAAACGAACCTCTTTATTTTGTTGTTGATATGGGAGCGGAACAAACTTTTAATTATTTTACATGGATGCATAGATCTACTAATGGGTACAATTATTTGCGAGCATGGGGAATCTCGATGTACGGAAGCAATGACGGTAAGAATTTTATTGAAATAAAATCCGATATTGATATACCTTATGAAAATAATACGGATGAGATTGTAATTGCTATTCCGGAATCTACTTATAGATATGTTAAAGTACAGTTTGTGAAGTGGAGTGATCTAGTAACCGGTTCAACTAGTGGTGGAACATTGCAGGTTGCCGAATTTGGACTTGGTCGTGAACTCTAATCCGACAGTTTGAAATAGGTCCTTATACACAGAGGGCACTTTCTAAAGTAGTTGCTTAACAGGCTTCCTACTTTTTGAAGTGCTCTCTTTTTATTTCTTTATAAAAGTAAAGTAATAATATCATTAATTATTCTATGTAGAAAATAAATTGTTGATATATGATGTTTTAATACAAGACTGTATGAGAAAAAAGCTTATTAAATCCATTCTTATTGTATTTGTATTGATAACCCAGTTATCTTTATTGAAGGCACAGACGCAAGAAATAGATCTGTCTGGTCAATGGGGATTTCAAACTGACCTGATGGATTTTCGACGCGGTTCTTTGGATATTCGTTATATGCATCGCTTGCAGGAGAGCATCCTTCTACCAGGGATTACGGATGACTATAAAATTGGTTATAAATCTCCTTATCGTCACATTGACCGTTTGACTCGTGTGTATGAGTATATGGGGCCGGCTTGGTATCAACGTGAAATAACTATTCCAAAAGAGTGGAAAGGCAAACGTATTTTTATATCTTTCGAACGCGTACACTGGTTGAGTTCTATTTATGTAGACACAAAGGAAGTCAGTAAAATAGACTATATCAGTGTTCCCCACAATCACGAACTGACAGATTTCGTGAAACCGGGTAAGACGCATCTTATTACTGTATGCGTTGATAATCGTTATCAATACAATACCCATAAATGGGATCATGCTCATTCGGAATATACTCAAATAAACTGGAATGGGATTTTGGGGGAAATGAAACTGGTAGCTCTTGATCCTGTATATATTGAGGATATGCAACTGTATCCGAATGTATCGGAGCATTCAGTCAAAGTCAGGATGAAGATATTGAATCACACTCATAAACTCGTTACAGGGAAGGCATTTTTTACAATTTCCGGCGAACAATATAAGCAGACTAGAGAGACAATGGTTTCTGGGAATGATTCAGTATTTTACGTAGAAGATATCATAGCGTTAGGTAAAGATATTCGGTTGTGGGATGAGTTTACTCCTAATCTCTATACGTTGCAATGTGATCTGGCAACGACTACGGGTAGTACAAACTATCAACATACACAGTCCGCTACCTTCGGAATGCGTGAAATAAAGGCAGATAGAGACAATATTCTGATTAATGGTCATCGGGTACATTTGCGTGGAACAGTAGAAAATGCAGTATTTCCTAAAACAGGTTATGCTCCAGTGGATGATGCTTCGTGGGAACGTATATTAACGATTCTGAAAGATTATGGGATGAACCATATGCGTTTCCATTCCTGGTGTCCACCTGCTGCGGCATTTCGGACAGCGGATAAACTAGGAATTTATCTGGAAGTGGAAATGCCGATGTGGGGAAAGGATGCCGAACCGGATGAGAAACGTTATGACTTTTTCCGTCGTGAACAAAAAGCTATCTTGAAAGAATATGGTAATCACCCCTCTTTTGTTCTTTACTGTAATGGTAATGAGATAACCGGTAATTTTGATTTTATAGAAGAACTAACCCATTATGGGAGGGGCAGTGACAAACGCAGGCTATTTAGTGGTTCGACAGCCCGTACACGTGTGAAGTCTGACCAATTTTACATCACTCATCAAACGCCTAAAGGACATATGGCTATATACGAAGGACGGCCATATACTGATTGGGATAAAAATAAAGAATTGGGCATTGATGTGCCTGTGATCTCTCATGAGTCGGGACAGCGTTGCATATATCCTAACTTCAAGGAGATTCCAAATTTTACCGGTCCGGTTCAAGCTCGAAACTTTGAAGTTTTCCGTGAATCATTGGCGGCAAACGGTATGTTGGATCAAGCAGATGATTTCTTCCGTGTATCAGGGGCTCAGACTGTACTGGAATATAAAGATGTTATTGAAGCTGAACTTCGTACTTCTCTTAAATCCGGTTTTCAACTTCTGGCCTTGAATGATTTTACAGGACAGGGATATGCTCCGGTTGGTATTCTCGACCCGTTTTGGGAGTCTAAAGGTTTGATTACTCCTGAAAAATTCCGTGAGTTTTGTGCACCCACTGTTGCTTTACTACGTTTTCCTAAACGAGCCTATTATTGTGATGAAACTTTTGAAGGGAAGGCAGAAGTGTATAATTATAGTCCCTCTATCTTGAAAAGTGCAAAAGCTAAGTGGTGGATTACCGATGCTTCCGGCAGAGTTCTGAAATCCGGTAGACTGAAGACACAAAGAATAGGAAACTATGGTGTCTTTCCACTTGGAACGTTTCAGTATATGTTGAATTCGGTGACTGCTCCGCAGAAATTAACCATACATCTGTCCGTTGGTGACAAAGTTCATAATAGTTGGGATATATGGGTCTATCCCCATCATAAAGATTTGATGCAGACAACGCCTGATGTATTATATACAACAACCTATGATGCGAAAGCGAAACAATATCTCCAAGAAGGGAAAAAAGTTGTTCTTTGTCCGAAGCCGAACAAAGTGAAAGGGCGTAAGTCTGTATTTCACAATCATTTTTGGAATCCGATTATGTTCAAATGGGCACCAACGACACTGGGTTGTCTTATTCATGCCGATCAGCCCATGTTTGCAGACTTCATCACTGAAAAGCATCTTGATTGGCAGTGGTGGGATATTCTGACGAATGCAAAAGTGATTGATATGACGGATACTCCGCAAGAACTTCGTCCGTTTATCCAGGTAATAGATAGCTATGAAACCAATCAGAAACTAGGGATTGGCTTTGAGGCTAGGGTAAACAATGGTAAACTGTTGGTATTGGCTGTTGATACTCGGAAAGACCTGGATAAACGTCCTGCTACTCAACAATTGCTGAAGAGTATTGATCAATATGTGAAGAGTGGCCAATTTGCTCCCCGAGCAACTGTAAAAGAAGAGTTTATTCAATCCTTTTTAATAAAATAGTTATGCGAAGAGAATTATTTATATGTTGTTTATTTTGCCTGTCCTTACTGACTTTATCTGCACAGGAGATTCCGATGCAGGAAGTCGCGGCTTTAGAGCAAGTGTATGGTGATGTTCAGGAATCAGAGGGATTGCTGCCGATGAATGAATTGGGCATTGAGTTCGGCTATGCTTTATATGAGGCGGAGATTACTGTGGAGGGTGTGGATCCAATATTGGCGGTAGAGAATATTCGGGACTATGCCTCAGTCTATGTTGATGGAAAATTGCAAGGCTGGATCACTGATAATCAGAAGAATATTAAGCTGACTGTTTCTACGGGTACACATCATCTGCAACTTTATGCAGAGAATATAGGGCGTATTACTTATGGACCTGAGATATTGGACAATTCCAAGGGACTTTTCGGGAGTATCACTTTAGAAGATGTTGAAATAGAGAACTGGAAAATGACACCTCTCCTGATACGTGACTGTGACGTGGAAGAACTCCAGTTTACCCCTTGTCAAACAAAACAGTCTCCTTGCTTCTATCGCGGTACTTTTGAGATAGAAACTCCGACAGATATCTTTTTAGATACTTCGGGCTGGGGAATGGGAGAAGTCTGGATAAACGGGCAGTATATAGGTTCTTTTTGGGAGAATATTTCTCAGCGGACTATTCCGGTACCAGCTGCTATACTAGCTAAAGGTATTAACCGGGTAGTCGTATTTGAATTGAAGAATAATTGTAGGCAGGTGGTACGTCTATCTGAGAAAGCTATATTTGATTAATAAAATAAGAGTATAATAGAAAGAAAATTTAATTATTAGGTTTGTGACTGTTGTTAGTTGCATATAGCAACTGATTTTTAGCAACTGATTCACATTATTCATTAATTTGTAAAATATATGAGAAATCTAACTACAACAAGTAGATGGAAGAAATCACTTTTGTTTGTATTGGGGCTATCTGTGATGTTACCTCCTTCATTAATACAGGCTAGGTTATATAATAATGCGATAGAGACAGAAGTGTTGTCTCCCATTGTCGGTGCCAAAAAGATAAACCCCACCACCGTTGAAATACTATTCCCCAATAGCCAGCGTATGACACTGGACTTCTACGGAGAAAATATCTTCCGTGTATTTCAGGATAATTCGGGAGGAATCATCCGTGACCCGGAAGCAAAACCTGAGGCACAGATACTTGTAGACCAGCCTCGTCGTCAAGTATCCAATCTGGCAATAGATGAAAAGGACGGCATTATAACATTGACTACCGGAAAAGTCCGGGTCGAACTGAATAAACAGACAGGGCTGATGAAGGTCATCAATCTGGGAACAAATGCCTGTGTCATTGATGAAACTGCTCCTGTGGTATTCGAACCGAAGAAAGTAACTGTTACTTTGAAAGAGCAGCCGGATGAGTACTTCTACGGTGGCGGCGTACAGAACGGACGCTTCTCTCATAAAGGCAAAGTCATTGCTATCGAGAATCAGAATAGCTGGACCGACGGCGGCGTAGCATCCCCTACCCCTTTCTATTGGTCGACAAACGGCTACGGAATGATGTGGTATACATTTAAAAAAGGTGAGTATGACTTTGGCGCAACGGAAAAAAATGTTGTGAAACTATCTCACAATTCTTCCTACCTTGATATTTTTTATATGATTAACGATGGAGCCGTTGCGTTGCTGAACGACTTCTATCAACTGACGGGAAATCCTGTTTTACTCCCCAAATTTGGTTTTTACGAAGGACATTTGAATGCCTACAACCGTGACTATTGGAAAGAAGATGAAAAAGGAATTCTTTTTGAAGATGGAAAACGCTACAAAGAAAGTCAGAAAGACAATGGTGGTATCAAAGAATCTCTGAACGGTGAAAAGAACAACTATCAGTTCTCCGCTCGTGCAGTGATCGACCGCTATAAGAGCCATGACATGCCCCTCGGCTGGCTGCTTCCCAACGACGGTTACGGTGCAGGATACGGACAGACCGAAACGCTGGACGGTAACATTGCCAACTTGAAAAGTCTGGGAGATTATGCCCGTCAAAACGGAGTGGAGATCGGACTTTGGACACAGTCAGACTTGCATCCGAAGGAAGGCGTAAGTGCTTTGCTGCAACGTGATATTGTGAAAGAGGTTCGTGATGCAGGCGTGCGTGTACTGAAAACAGACGTAGCGTGGGTAGGTGCCGGATACTCCTTCGGGTTGAACGGTGTGGCTGACGTAGGCCGTATTATGCCTTACTATGGAAATGATGCACGTCCTTTCATTATCTCTTTGGACGGTTGGGCAGGCACACAACGTTATGCCGGAATTTGGTCGGGCGACCAGACAGGCGGTGTGTGGGAATATATTCGTTTCCATATCCCTACTTATATAGGCTCCGGCCTTTCCGGTCAACCGAACATTTGTTCGGACATGGACGGAATCTTCGGTGGCAAGAATGAAACAGTCAATATACGTGATTTTCAATGGAAAACATTTAGTCCGATGCAATTGAATATGGACGGCTGGGGCGCCAATGAGAAGTACCCCCATGCTTTAGGCGAACCGGCCACATCCATAAACCGGATGTTCTTGAAGTTGAAATCCGAATTGATGCCTTACACATATAGTTTTGCCAAAGAGGCGGTAGACGGAATGCCTCTTATCCGTGCGATGTTCCTGGATTATCCCAGTGCTTATACGCATGGAACGGCTACCCAGTACCAGTATATGTATGGTACGGATTTCCTTGTAGCTCCCGTTTATCAGAAAACCCAGGCTGATGAGAAAGGCAATGATATCCGCGACGGTATTTATCTGCCCGCCGGCTCCTGGATTGATTATTTCAGTGGCGAGAAGTACGAAGGTAACTGTATTCTCAACAACTTCGATACTCCTATCTGGAAACTTCCCGTATTTGTGAAGAATGGCTCTATCATTCCGATGACCAACCCTCATAATAACGTTAGCGAGATAGACAAGTCTCTGCGTATTTATGAGTTCTACCCGAACGGGCACACTGAAACCATAGAGTATGATGATGACGGTGTAACGGAAGCTTACCGCCGGAATAAATCAGTATCTACCCTGATTGAATCGGACGTAAACGACAAGAAGAACCGTCTTACTATCACCATTCATCCGACAGCCGGAAACTTTGACGGTTTTGTGAAGGATAAAAAGACGGAATTGCGTATCAATGTTACCGAAAAACCGAAGAAACTTGTCGCTAAGGTGAACAAGAAAACGGTGAAACTTATGGAAGTAACTACGGCCGAAGATTTCCTGAAAGGCGAGAACGTCTACTGGTATGAAGCTACTCCCAACCTGAATAAATTCGCTACTAAAGGCAGTGAATTTGAGAAAGTGGTCATTACAAAGAATCCGCAACTACGCGTTAAACTGGCTTCTGTCGACATTACGGTCAGTCAGGTTGTGCTGAACGTAGACGGTTTCCGTTTTGCGCCTGCCGATCGTTACCGTGTAACTACCGGTACTTTGACCATGCCGCAGAATGCACAAGTGACCGAAGAAAACCGCGAAGCATACACCTTGAAACCGACATGGGATAAGGTCGCTAATGCAGATTTCTATGAAATCGAATTCGACGGTATGCTTTATACGACTATCCGCAATACTTATTTATTGTTTGAAGGGCTGAATGCAGAAACTCCGTACTCTTTCAAAGTACGTGCTGTCAATAAAGACGGCGTTTCCGACTGGGCAACTATTCAGGTAACGACGAAGGCCAATCCGTTGGAATTTGCTATTCACGGAATTGAAGGTGAATCAACTGCCGCTTCTCAGGGAGGATTCGGAGTGAACCGTTTGTTCGACTTTGCCGAATCGGGAGACAACTGGCATACGAAGTACCGTGTGAATGCAATGCCGCTTGATCTGATTATCGACCTCAAGACGGTGAACCAACTGGATAAGTTCCACTACCTGCCGCGTACTGATGCCGGTAACGGTACATTATTGAAAGGTACGGTATATTATAGCATGGATAAGGAACATTGGACAGAGGCGGGTGCATTCGATTGGAAACGCAACGGTGATGTGAAGATATTCAGCTTCGAGTCCCGTCCTACTGCACGCTATATCAAACTTGCCGTTACGGAAGGTGTAGGAAATTACGGTTCCGGCCGCGAATTGTACGTATTCAAAGTGCCTGGAACAGCCAGCTACTTGCAGGGAGATATCAACAATGACGGTAAGATCGACCGCAACGACTTGACTTCTTATATGAATTACACGGGCTTGCGCCGTGGAGATTCTGATTATGAAGGATATATCAGCAAAGGGGATATAAACATGAATGATCTGATAGACGCTTACGATATCAGCGTGGTAGCTACTCAGCTCGAAGGTGGTGTCGGTAGAAAAGATACGCTTAAAGTATCGGGCTCTTTATCAATCAGCACCCCGAAACGCCTCTATCAGAAGGATGAAATCGTTGAAATCCGCGTGAAGGGTAATGACCTGAAAGCTGTGAATGCACTTAGCTTTGCATTGCCTTACGATCAGAATGACTTTGAGTTCGTTGGTGTAGAGCCGCTGAATATGAAAGCAATGGAAAACCTGACTTACGACCGCTTGCATACCAATGGAGTGAAATCGCTCTATCCTACGTTTGTCAATATAGGAAAGCAGGAAGCATTGAATGGTTCGGAAGAATTGTTTGTCCTGAAGCTGAAAGCGAAACGTAAAGTGAAGTTTGAATTGACTTTGAAAGACGGAATATTGGTTGATAAGGAACTGAGAATGCATCAATTCTAGTGATAGAAGCAGCATTCCTGAATCATTCAATCTATTTTTTCTTGTAAAATGGTTAGGGGAGCAAATAGTAGAGACTGGAAATAAAAATCCGACTCTACTGTTTGCTCTGTTTTTTTAGAAAAAATAGAATCGGCTCTTTATATCAGTCTAGGATTTATTTCGTAGTTTTACGGACGTATTAGCAAGGAGTGTAACCTCAAATAGTAAAGATTGTATGGAATGTAGAATACGTCGGTGGCGGATAGAAGATGCCAATGACATTGCAGAGACGCTGAATAACAAGAAAGTGCTTGATAATTTGAGAGACGGCATTCCTTTCCCCTATACGGCGGAGGATGCGAAAGAGTTCATACAAGCGATGAATGTTGCCGATCCGGAAACTACTTTTTCATTTGCCATTACTGTAGATGACAAGGCAATAGGAAGTATAGCCGCGTTCCGTCAGAGCAATATACATTCGAAAACGGCTGAAGTAGGTTATTATATTGCAGAACCCTATTGGGGAAAAGGACTTGGAACGAGTGCCATCAGACAGATATGTGAGTATATCTTTCGCAATACCGATATCATCCGGCTCTTTGCGGAGCCTTTCGCACATAATATCGGCTCTTGTCGTATCCTTGAGAAAAGCGGCTTTCAGTTGGAGGGAACGCTGAGAAAGAATGCGGTGAAGAATGGCGTCGTTGTGGATATGAAGATGTATTCAATCCTGAATTGTGATAAGGCATAATCTTATCGTTTTTCTAACGATCGTACCATTTATTGATCCAGTACTGTTGAGAGCGATGTATAAGCGCGGATTATTCTTGAAAGTCTGGTGAAATAATGTTTGATTTAAGTAGCTTGTATGCCGTGTGTGCTGGACATATAGATCCGGCACGTAGGCCATATATACCCAACGCATTGGATCTATATGTCCAATACGTTGGATCTATATGCCCGATATACACGGTATATATCTCCTGTAATTAGTTGATAAACATCGCTATTTTACAATGCTTTCCGCTCTTTCCAACGCTATATTTATGTTCGGGCAGATGTTTTCTTTTCCCAGCAGTTCATAGAAGCCGGATTTCTCCAGCACTTTATGTACCTTATCATTTACTCCGGAAAGGATAACAGTTGTTTTTTCTTTCTGCGACATTTCACAAAGCACGGTCAGGTTGTGTATGCCTGTGGAGTCAATGAACGGAACTTTTCTCATACGGATGATACGTACTTTCGGGCGGTCTCCCAGTTGTGCCATGGTGTCTTCAAACTTTGTAGCGATACCGAAGAAATAAGGGCCGTTGATCTCATATACCTCTACGCCTTTCGGGATGATGAGGTTCTCTTCGTGCACGGCAATGTCCGATTCTTTGTTCGGGTCAATCTCGTCGGTGATGACAGAGATTTCGGTTGTCTCCATTACGCGTTTCATAAAGAGAACGCAGGCAATAATTAATCCTACTTCGATAGCAACGGTCAAATCGAAAATGACCGTAAGGAAGAAAGTGATAAGCAACACAGTGACGTCTGATTTCGGGTTTTTCAGTAAAGCCTTGAATACGCGCCAGCCGCTCATGTTATAAGATACAATGACTAACACGCCGGCAAGGCATGCCATGGGGATGTATTGTGCCAGCGGCATCAGGAAAAGCAGAATCAGGAGCAGGATTACTGCATGAATAATTCCGGCTATCGGTGTCTTGCCACCGTTGTTGATGTTCGTCATGGTACGGGCGATAGCTCCGGTAGCGGGGATACCTCCGAACAGAGGGGCTACGATATTTGCCGCGCCTTGCGCGATAAGCTCTGTGTTGGAATCGTGGCGGTCGCCAATCACACCGTCGGCTACCGTGGCGGACAGCAATGATTCGATAGCTCCCAATACGGCAATCGTGATAGCTACCGGAAATAATTCCCTGATAGCTTCCCAGTCTAGGGCGGGCACGACAGCGTCAGGCAATTCCGATTTGATAGTGAAACGGTCTCCTATCGTCTGGATGCAGTCGATTCCTCCGAAGGTTTTCATCAGATAGACGGCAGCAGTGACAACGACAATTGCTATCAGTGAGCCGGGAATTTTTTTTGAGAACTTGGGGGTAATGGCGATGATAATAATGCTGACAACGCTCACGATAGTGTTCCACCAGTTGACCGTATCGAAGTGACGGAAATAAATCATCCACTTCCCGACGAAATCTCCCGGCACTTTCTCCTCTCCAAAAGATAAACCGAAAATATCGGCAATCTGGGTAGTGAAAATAGTAACGGCGATACCGCTGGTAAATCCGACAATGATAGGATAAGGGATAAACTTGATGACTGCACCGAGTTTGAAGACTCCCAGTAATACAAGCAGTACACCTGCCATGAGCGTGGCTACAATCAGTCCGGCTTCACCGTATTGCTGGATAATGCCGTAGATGATAACGATGAAAGCACCTGTCGGGCCGCCGATCTGGACTTTGCTACCTCCCATTAGGGAGATGATAAATCCGGCGATGATAGCGGTGATAATACCTTTTTCGGGCGATACTCCCGAGGCGATACCGAAGGCGATAGCCAATGGAAGTGCCACGAT
>OLFW01001259.1_pt1 | contig 15699 bp, 9 predicted proteins | sample 1605351 | NCBI WGS metagenome assembly OLFW01 (sample SAMEA3888918, study PRJEB22519) | human gut metagenome | biome: human gut; feature: human-associated habitat; material: faeces | place: Denmark | collected 2010 | reverse complement strand
TCAGTTGGTTAGAGCAACAGACTCATAATCTGGAGGTCCCAGGTTCAAGCCCTGGATGGCCCACCGAAGACAGGAAAGCAAAATGCTTTCCTGTTTTTTGTTGTATATATCAGAATTTATACTATGCCTTTTTATAGCAACCTTCATCAATCGCCATTCCACGTTTAATTGCACAATCCTCAAATATTACTAACGCTTCCTCTATGTTTTTTATTTTTCCTATAATTTATTTTTCAGCTAAAATCATTATAAACATTGTCAAAGTTCTCTATCTTATATTTTCATAGTACACAGGGTTTTGGCCATAACTTCTTTATGATTTTCATCCATTTTTCTTTTCTCCACTCATCTAATGTTATTTCTGCATTCAGTCCGATTATGCTTTTATCCTTTTTCCTTATCCATTTCAGAGTCTTTTTACTTTCTTTTGTGTATAATGGAAGTAAAGCAGATGCGGCTATATATCTGACAGAGACATTTTTGTGTTCTAAATAGGGCAACAGCAAATCCATTTTATTTTTTTTCTTGAGAAAGTTTATACATTTCGTTATAATGTCATGAGTTTTATTACAAATTTTGTAATTGCCAGAAATAATAGCTTCTCCTTGTATGATAGCATTTTTCTCAAAAAGATTCAATGCTCCTTCTATAGTTCTTATATTTCTCATATTTATATGAGTTTATTGCATTTATATTTTCATTTATTTTATATTTTTGTGTTTCGACAAGACCATGTGTTTTTTATGCCAGATGAACTTTCATTATTTTATTTTTACATATATAACAGAATCAAGTTCTTTAGCGGTGTATGTCATTTTTCTGTCATACATTTGGTATTTAACGATTGTGTCCCAAGGATTATTATAGAATACGGAAGTTGATATTATGTAAAAACGCATTTTGCCGTCATAGCTCTGACTGAAGAAACGTTCTGTTATATTGCCTTGACGGTACGTCCGGTGAGAATGTGCATGGAGATAGAAGTCTTTTTGTTGCTTTATTTTTTCTTTTTCTTTGTCAAATGATTTTATGATTCTTATGTTTGTGCTGTCACCATGCACACCCATTGTGTCAGAGGATGTATAAAAACATATTATGTCACTGTCAGTGAAGTTTATTATTGTTATGTCATTGCCACTGAAATACGTTACGGCAGAATCATAATTTTGGTCATGACTTATTGGTAAAAAGACAAACAAAACAAGAATCAATACTAATAACGGTCCGAATAATAAACCTAAAATGAGCTTTGCTATCCTATCCATATTTTATTCATGTTTTTATCTGACTTCAATAATTCCATCTGACAATTTAAGTTCCTTTGCTGTATATGTCAGTTTCTTGTCATACATCTGATATTTAACGATTGTGTCCCAAGGATTGTTAAAGAATACGGAATCTGTGATAAAATAAAAGCGTATCTTTCCGTCCGGGCTGTAACTGAAAACGCCTTCAATACTTTTTGCAGGATATGAAAATCGTCCGTTATCTTTTCTATTTATATAATGATCATTCAGTCCGATGATATTGCTCTTGTTTTCGTCATATCCTTTGTAAAATTTAGAATTCAAACTGTCACAATAAGCCCCTAAAGAATCATAATACGAGTCGTATGTCACGTAATTTTTATCCGTGTAATTTATAACTCGTATGCTATATACGTAATCCATATAGCAACTATTTAATAAAAATAATGCAACAAGAGTATAAAGTGCTTTTTTTGTGATTTTAATCATGTCAACATAAATTTAATTATATTCTATACAATTTCAGGTCTCCATTTATCAAGTATATTTGTGTTTTAATGAAGAAATATTATTTATGTACACACTTATAATCTGTTTTTTGTTACTATTCGTTTTGCCATAATCCTGTCTTTGTTGTTAATCTAATTCCCGTATTGCAAATTTGTCTGTTTTAATTTTGCATATAATACTATGGTATGGAAACACCCATCCGAGATTGTAGTGTCTGTATTTACCAGTCAGTTCACCGATACGTATATGTTCTTTATTAATCTGCCATACATACCAGTTATATGATTTCGTCATTTTGCTAAAATCTCCTTCACTGAACAGCCTGAACATTATCTTATCCGGCTCGCCGAGATTTTTGCTTTTACCGACTTTGTACCATACATTATCCAGAATACCTAATTTAAGTATTGTATGGGCACAAAAATGTATATCGTCTTTCACGATTTCCTCAATATCCGGCTCGTAATCCATAGGATAATGTTTTTTGAATACTCGTATCACCGAGCTGTTCAGTTGTGTCATGTCATTTGCCACATATTGAAAAAAACATTTATACTTGTTGTCTATCTCCACACAAAAGACATATCCGATTTTTGTTACTATTCGTTTTGCCATAATTCTTTATTTGCTGGTGTTCGATAAGATTTTTGAGAATAAATAATAATGTAAACTTAGCGGGCAAAAAAGCTGTAAACCATTTCTTGTATGTTCATATAAATCTAATCTTTTCATCCGGAATTTTGGCATTTACTCGTATACATTGTGGAAATATATACCTTTAATTCCATAGTCTTGCATTTTTCTCATGGTTTTAAGACCTACTATTATAAAAGGGTCCTTTCTTTCAAAAGAACCAAATATGTGATTGGAACGAAGAATGAAATCATCTGTTTGTAGAATGAAGTCAGGGCTTTTATAAAAAGATCCTGAACAAATAATCTCATCATAAGAACCGCAGCATTCTCTCTTGTTCATAAATTTAACTTTGCATCGTTCATCATCCATTTTAAATACTCCTTCAGCTGTGAAGTAATAATATCCCGGTGATGCCGTTATTTGTATGAAAGTCAAATCAGGATAATCGTTTTCTTCGCAAAACCTTTTGAATGTTTCTGTAACTATGCAAAAACAATCATAAGTGTCATACATATCCCATCTTTTCTTTCTTATTTTATAAGACATATTTATCACGTCTTCTAACCTGTTGTTGCATACTGGACATGTGCCCGGTGTTTCTTCACATGTTTCATACATATATTCAGCATCCTTTCCTGACAGATATTTCGCAATTACTTTTTCATTTTTCTTGTCCATAGATCTATTTCCTTTTTATGTTAAACGGTCTCCATTTATCAAGCATATTGGTGTTTTTATAGAAATCCCAACGGACATCCCAATAGCGAATTGAGCGTTGATCATAAAAGTTCTTCATGGTATTTATTCTAATTTCTTTATTAAATTTTATTTTAATATCAGTTCCACTATTTCCACGTTGAGGTCTCATGTGATGACCGTTTTCATCCGTTTGCTGCCTTAAATACTCATTTAATTCTTTATGAAGTTTTTGGTGTCTTGTTTTCGACATGGGTGTCAATGGTTGTTTTGTTTCGCCTCCCAAGAATTTAGGCATAGAGTGATGTCTTTGTATTTTTTCTCCTGTCCATGGGCTTATATTGGCGGCTCTTGATGCCTCTATGGCTGAAAGACCGCCAAAGATTGCACCTTCCATTGCACCGTGAAGCATCCCTTTAAATCCGGATGTCAATGCTTCATCAAAATCTCCGGTAAAAGTAAAATCTGTTATAAATCCGATTGTTCCACTACTTAAGCCTCCTGCAAATGTTCCTGTGAGTGTACCATACGCAGCAGGGCTGGTGACATGCAGATTATTGAAAAAGAATTCACCAAAGTGTTTTACTGCAAATCGACCCAAATAGCCACCTAACGCACTGCTTACAGTTCCCATGAAGGCACCTTTTGCAATACCCCAACCAGACTCACCTGACAGCCAAGCATTAGTTCCTCCCAAAGCGGCACCACCCCAATACCAACCTCCGAATTGAGGATACAGTGCGCCAAAACCGGCTACAGCTCCTGCACCAAAAGCTGCAAAACATTTGAATACATTTCCGTCAAAATTTCCTTGGGAAACATACAAGCTTAAGTTTATTATACCTCCGAATAATGCTGAGCAAATATCGTCGATCAAGGCATAGTCTCCACTTGGATCTATATATTTCAGCGGATTGTTCAGACAGTAAGAATATCGGTTGTAACTTTGGCTGTTGTCTGGCAGTTGCACGTAGTTGTCAGGACTAAGGAAGCGTCCAAGCAGAGGGTCATACAGACGTCCGTTCATGTTGACTAGGCCAAACTCCGGCATCATCTCGTGTCCTGTGTAACCTCGGTTGTAGCCGATTTCGTTTTTCCTCAGGGTCTGTTTTCCCCATGCGTCGTATGAGGCGTCAAACACGGCATTGCCGTCAGAGTCGATTATACGCAATATACTTCCGAGATTGTCGGTTATCTGATACAGGATACGGTCGGCTTTGCCGGTCTCCCTAACATAGAGCACTCCATTCCCGATATAATAGAACTCACGTATAGTATCATTACTTATAATCCTCTCATAATCGCCGGCGTACAGAGTTGTACGTTTTACGTTGCCGTCAAGCGACAGTACTGTCTGCCATCTTTCTCCGTCCGGGCCGTATGAGAATTCCATGACATATCCGCCTTCCGACAATATTTTTATTTTACCTTCACCGTTATATTCAGCATATTGGTCATAACAGCTGATTAATCCGTCCGTATTGTCCACCATACTTACGGCATGAGGCTTGCCGCTGTCGTAAACGTATTCTCCTAATCCGGATTTTGATGTTATATTGCCGTTCGACGAGTATGTGCAGTCACATAGCGGCGGGAGTTTTATAATGCTTTCATAATCATCATTCTGTAGCGAAACATCAGGAGGGATTACCGGAAAGTCCGGCAAATCTTTACCATCATCATCATAAGCCGGAACACGGCTTATGAATATTGATGATTTGACACCGAGCAGACGGTCAAAGCCATCATATGAGAAGTTTTCTTTTACACTAGGAAACATATTTGCCCGTGACATCAGATTTCCTGTAGCTTTGTCATAAACAAGAGGCATGTAAAAAATGTTTTCCACACCATTGTACACAGACAGTTCTGAAATTTTCCCGTTCTGTGCGCTCCGTATTTCTTTTGATGTGATATCCCGCCCGAAAGCATGATATGTAACGCGACCGGTATATTTTTTCAGTTTCCAGACAGTGTCGTTGTCCACGATTATCGCTATGCGGTTACCGTAGCTGTCATATTTATAATCGGCGACAATGTCTCCCGGATATACAGTTCTTGTCAACAATCCTTTGTCGTCATAAACATATGAGAAATCGAGAGTTGTTTCTCCTATTATCCTTCTCTCTGCTGTCACGCGTCCGTATTGGTCGTGCTCATAGCTTATGCTGTTATTGCCTGTCTGCTCTTTTATCAGGCGCAGCGCTGAGTATCCCTCTTTTCCGTATGTATACAAAGTCTCCGTTCCGTCAGACACCACAGACGATATACGGTCGAGACCGTCGTAGACAGTCGTTGTAGTCTTTCCGCGTGCATCGATACGTTCTGTCTCACGTCCCAGTGCATCATACTTATAAGTTGCAGTTCCCGTATTCGGATCTGTGAGTGATATTCGGTTACCGACATCGTCGTATCCAATGTTTGTTTCCGTTCCACATGTTCTCACTTTTACAGGCTGGCCTGAGGAGCCGTATTCATATTCTACAGTTATTCCATTTACCGATGAGGACACTACATTTCCCCATGCATCATATTCTTTTACCGTTGTACGTCCGTTTCCATCTGTCACAGTTTGCGTACGCCGACCGTAAGAGAATTTTTTTTTGTCGCCTTTATTGTTGTCGTATTCTGTTATGCGTCCACGTTCATCGTATTTAAAAGTTTCTCTAACAGCCAAAACACCAGTGTTGTTAATCTGTGTTTCCGCCATTCCCCGATCGTTATATTCGGTCTTTTTTGTAACAGGAACGTCCATCGGACCTACTGACTCGACAAGCACCTCACGTCCTCTGGAGTCATACCAGGTCTTGACCCACGGCTCACCAGCTCTTTGTTCCAATACATAATACTTCTTTGCGAATGAAGTCCCCCAGCCTGTTTCAGACGTTGCCACATTTCCTTCCGGCGATACCGTCTTGATTCGGTTTCCCCATCCGTCATAGTAGTGATGAGTAGTCAGTATATTGTCACTTACCGTTTCATCGCTTTCAGTAAGAAGGTTTCCTTGGGTGTCATAAGTGAAAGTTTTTATATCCTCCTTATTTTTTATAGGTTGGATAATTTTAGACCCTGGGGTTAATTTTAAAATCAATCCGTTATATTTTTCGATAATATTGTCACCATAGCTGTCGTAAACATTGTGATAAGTATATCTTCCCGTAGTGTTTTCTTTCTGCAGACTGTACAGCGGGTTGCCCCAAACGTCATAAAAATATTCTGTTGTCAAAGGCAATGACGAGCCGTAATTTTCTATAACGGAGGATTTAAGTCCATTGTCATTGTAAGATATGGATGTCACTGTAGTTTTCTCTGGTACATCGTCCGAATATTTTATGGTCTCGCTGACAGTCTGTGGCAACCATACACCACCTTTTTTCACATAATCGCCATAAGAGACAGATTGGTACGCCGCACCGGCATCATATTCGGTCCTTTCCATTGTCGGCTGACAGATGTCCGTGTCATAAAAATATTCTTTTACACTTGTGTCGCCGTCAAAGTCTGTCGCAGATTCTTTCCATGTGTAGGCGAAGAATGTCTTATTGCCCTTATCAGCTATTTTTCTAGTGACAACAGTTGTAGCCACTGAACTTCCCGAAGTCTCTGTCTGTGTGGTGACTGTCGGGATGAAGAAATTCGGGTCCCATTGGCTTACACTTGTGGTTATCGTCCGCCCGGTTGTCTCATTCTTAACCGTCATACCCGATAATCCCAACAGCCCGCGCCCTTGAGTATGCACCTTGAGTCCCGAATACCTGTATGTTGTCACGTTGTCTGCCACAGAGCCGTTTTCACTCGTTACCTTCGACACGACACGCAGCGGCAACGTGAGGTCAATTACGGGGAATGCAGCTCCGCTTCCGGGGGTGTAGACATTCTTGTCGTTCGCAAGCGACTTGTAAGAGAATATTGTACTGTTGCCATAACCGTCTGTCACGTACCTCACCTTGCCTGATGCAACCGTGGCATTAGTATAGAATCGGAACGCCGGCTCTGTGTCCGCATTTGTTGAGCTGTAACAGTTGAAGCCATAGTTCATCAGTTCGGTCATACCGTCTCCGTCAAAATCTCCTAATATGAAACGTGAGGCAAGCACATCGTCCTTACGGTTTGATGTCGCGGTTTTCACAAGTTCCAAGCTCTCGCCTGTTGAGCGGAGCCAGTAAACTGTAGCTTGTCCCTGAAGGGCAGAGATGACAACGTCAGACTTGCCGTCATGGTCAAAATCGTAAACCACCATGCTAAACCTGCTGTCATTCTCATCGTGTCCTGAGATGTTTGAAATTTTGCCGAGGCTGACGGCACTGAACCTTCCATCTCCTTCTCCGATGGCGAGCGTAAACGCCCCGGAGTCATATGTCAGAAAGTCGAGAACGCCGTCACCATTAAAATCTCCGGGCTCCACACGGACTGAGTTCTTGAGAGTTATTCCCTCAATGGCATTGTCATCATTAAATTTATAGAGATCTCCATTATTTAAGAAAGCCTTGTATCCGTCATCATAAAGAAATATTATATCGTTAAGGCCGTCATTGTTGAAGTCTGCTGAGAAAAGTCTCCCGGGCTTACCTTCTAATGTTATCTCTGATTCTGTATGTAATAACGAGTAGCCACCGGAATTATAGATTCTTATTAAATTATACGACTTGCCGCTAACCGGTTCACGTTCAACCACGACAATTTCACTCTTCCCGTCATTGTCAAAGTCTGCCGCTGTGTACAGAGGAAACTCTTTCGATTTTTTCATCACGCACACAAAAGCGTTCATATTCCTTCTACCTCCATCTTTACTGCCGCAAATAAACTGGAACGTTGCGCACTTGACTCCCATCTCGTCAATAACGGTCATGTTCGGAATTATCAGTTCAGGCATGCCGTCTCCCGTAATATCTGTGGCAAGCGGTGAACCTTGTCTGTCGTTCCAATCATCAAATACGATGTCAGATCCTAATGAAAATTCTTGTCCACTTGAGAAGCTTATACTACCGTCCGCATTAAGCACAGACGGATATATATAACAATAATTGTCGGCACTTCCACTCTGCTGGCTTGGACCTACAATCACCGGACACATTTCTATAATGTCAGAGATGCCGTCACCATTTATGTCTGTAGACATGAAATTCTGCTGTTGTTTATGTACAAACATGGATGTGGACAACGTTACATCGGGCTCATTTGCAGATTGTGCATGAGAGGGCAGGGCTGTCCAGGTTATTTGCAATGGGTTCAGCTGTTCACCTGTTTCATTCTCCTCTGTGACAGATACAAGTCTTGAAAATTTTGTGGCTGACATATCTGCGGTGTCATTGTAGCCAAGTATATATTTACGCAACACGTATCCCCGTCTACGTGTGACAACCGACTTCAAGCGCAATGCCATCTCCGCTACAGTCTGTTCAATAAAATATTTCTGCCGGTCAGGACGTGCCTCGTAACTAAAGTCAATAACATTAGGAATCTGTAATGACTTGACGTTTTTGTTTTTTCCGTAGATAATTCTGGAAATGTAAACAGTGTTGTTGTCTTGTGTATATTCGTAGTCGGCGAAGTTCCCCAACACGTCTTCCGCATGGTCGGCATACCATGCGGAGCACACTATCTCACCGTTCCATACCCTTTGCCGCGACTGATAGGTGTTGCCATAAGTGACGCAACGACCGTCTGCCGTCGTAACCTCAAAATACAGTCCATAGTCTCCATCCTTTATTACGATTTCCGTCTTCGGGTCTGACTCAATGCGGTAAACGGAGCCTTCTTGTCCTTGCGCGCCTGATATCAGCATCAGTCTTTGCCCGTCTATGCTAAGCATGTCGCCGCTGTCATATTTCAGCCCTGTGGCTTTTCCGTCATGATAGATATCACCCGGAACACGGCTTATAACAGACAGGCCGGTTATGCCACATCCGAATCCGGCAACGCCGTTGTTCGACTGACTATTGTAGGCAATGGAGATTTCCGGCTGTATCAATCCGTGCCCGGGAGCAATGGTCAGCGGTATGTTGAAAGTGGCGGCTCCGGTCGGGCTTACATCTGTATTTAGTACCGTGCTTCCTACGGGGCTTGCACTCGCGCTGCTGTCGTCAGGTTTTAGTGAGTAACCGAAGTCATCTGGATTTTTCCCTTGCGCTCTAAATGCATATGTATTAGTGCCAGTCACCAGCAGTACTAGCAGCGTAATCAATATCTGTATACGGATTATTCTCATAGTTTTACTCCTTTATTATTTTCCATGTCGACACACTGTTTCCTACAGTTATGTGCAGTATGTAAATTCCGTTCTGCTTTCCGCTAAGATCGATGTCGTTGCCAGATTCCATGATTTTCTGTTTTGTAACGATAGCTCCTCCTGTGCTATAAACAGCTATAAGCCCGGATACTTTGCCTCCGGTTTTATCACTGACTGTCACACGGACACGGCTGTCTGTGTGGTTAGGATAAATCTTTACGTTATAACAGTCCTCCGCATCGCTATAGCCGTTCTGTTTGTTGCGAACTGCATTTGCCATGGACTTTGACAACACAACTGTCCGCGATATACGGTTTCCAGAAGCGTCATAACCATAGTGAACTTTGTTTTGAGCATGCATGTTATTTATGCCGATAAGCAGTAATAATCCTATGACGTGTGGTTTCATGATATGTATTTCATTTAAGGTAATTGCAATATTATAAAAAAATAATTAAAAAAGAAAAACTATCAAGATTTAATTAACCAACATTAATTATTCTATACACTATTTTATCCGCAGATAATCTCATGGGAATCGAGAACAAATATATATGAAAACCATTTTTAACATGAGTTTCGGTATAAGAAAACAAATGATTATTTAGAAAAAATTAGAATCAATTTATCTTAAAAAATATTTATAGTAAAAACTACTTATTGATAAATTGCCTACATTTGTATATATAAGAAATTACAAATTTTTATTGGACATACGAACATAATTCAGGCATATAAAAATGTTGGAAAGATGAAGAAGACTATATTTATAATAACCGCGGCAATAATTCTTGTGGCATGCGCCACGACGGACAGGCAACAGAATGACAGGAAGAAACAGGAGAAGGCCGAGATGATAAGCAGGGCGGTGTGCAACCGCGACTTCAAGATAAACGTGCAGACGGCTCACCCTACGAGGGGCATGTCGGTGCAGCTGACGGCAGACTTCGACCTGAAGATTAAAGGCGACAGCGTGGTGTCGTATCTGCCCTACTTCGGCAGAGCTTACAACGTGCCTTACGGCGGCGGAAAGGGGCTCAACTTCAGCGGCGTGACAGAGAACTTCAAGATAACGCAGCCTAAACGCGACAGAAAGCACGTGGAGTTCAGCGTGAAGAACGATGAGGATACATATAAATTCCACATTGATATTTTTGACAACGGCAGCGCGTCGATAAACGTCATGCCGCAGCAACGCGAGATGATATCGTTCAATGGCGAGATTGAACTGCACGAATGACGCCACAACGGCGACCTTGAGAAAAACCATTTTGGGGATAGACGCATAGACTAAAATGTAAATATTTCGGACGTCAGCCGAACAATTAACGCTCTCAGAGCAGCGATAGTCTTCACGAATACAGGATTTTACATGAAAAACGTCCAAAATAGGGCGTTTATGTTAAATCATTATCATTCAACACATTACGCACGCTGAGCGACAAAACAGCAAGAGTTAAAAAATATTACTCGCCCACTTACGGTGCGAAAGTGGGCCTTTTACGAAGTGAAAGCAGGCCGTTTTCTACTCAAAAGTCATAGATTAAGGCACAAAAAACGCATGTTTTGGCTCGCTTAAAACAGCTAAAAGCAAACGTATGTTAATAAAGAAGACATGCAAGCGCATTAAATTTAACATCCGTTACACATCAGATTTCTAGATTGAAAAATTATTTTGTCCTAAATTTTTACTCGCCAACGTTAGTAGAATTGATTGCAAAAAGTAAAATTTTATGGAATAATAAGAATATAAAAGCGCAGCTACATAAATCTACACAAATGCAACGTGAAAAGCAAATACAGCCAATTAATCAACAATTATTCTGCTTTTTACACTTTGAGAATTTAAAGCCAAATATGTCATTAGATCACACATAGTTTTTATCTATAGTGCATTCATGATTTCAGCACGTCTTTTGATTTCTATTGGCGCAAGACGTTAAGCGCAAATGAAGCTAAGCGTTAACCACTATGAAACGCCGTTTGGCGTTAGCCAATTATAAAAGTGTCTGCAAATAATCAAACAAAGCCCAATCAATACAAAGCAAAAATACAGACCGAATACTAACAAACATGTTTGGTTAAAAAAAGAACATCATCGTGACATAAGATCTAAATATAGCTGCATTTAGCCTTACATGATGTACCATCAATTCTACATTAATTAGACGATGTACGTCAGAAACAGACTCAAAGCGATGAAAAGCCAAATAAAAGACATAATTTTAAGCCTACATCAGTCATTATAGTTCTGCTGTACAGACTTAGATTGAACGGATTAACCATTTGGCTACTCAAAGGAAAACAAATGTAAGAATACAACAAAGAAGATGACTGGAGGCACCAATACACTTGCAACAGGCAGAACATATCCAGGGTGCGGACTATTCAGGATTAAGAACAATTCTGCAAGACATCCGTAACAAAAAAGGTGGATACACATTGATGCGTATCCACCCTATTTATATTGAATATATGACTTAACGTCTTATTCAGTAAAACACTTATGCAGCCTTAACCTCTGATGTCTTGTTGGCCTTGCGACCTAAAGTGATGTAAGCAATAGGAGCTGCAATGAAGATTGAAGACAGTGTACCGAATACAACACCGAGAATCATCGCGAACGAGAAGCTGCGGATGCTGTCACCTCCAAGGAAGAAGATACAGAGCAATACCAGCAACGTTGTTGAAGACGTGTTGATTGTACGTGCCAATGTCTCGTTCAGAGAGTCGTTGAATATTGTCCAGTAGTCACGCTTCTTGTAGAGTCCGAGGTTCTCACGTATACGGTCGAACACAACCACCTTATCGTTGATTGAATAACCGATAACGGTAAGGATAGCTCCGATGAACGTCTGGTCGATTTCGAGAGAGAACGGAACCAGACCCCACAATGCTGAGTAGAAGCCGATAACGATTATCGTATCGAGAGCCAGAGCCACTGTTGAACCAACAGAGAAGGCAACATTGTGGAAACGGATGAGGATGTATAAGAAGATAGCTATAAGAGCGAATATGACGCTTATGATAGCTCCGTAAGTGATATCCTTAGCAACTGACGGACCCACCTTGGCACTACTGATAATAGAGCCGCCTGCGCGTACATCAGGATTCTTGAACACCTCTACGCTCTTCTGTGTCACCATGCCTGCGCTTGAGAGCGACTTGAACAGGATGTCCTCTACCTCGTTGTCAACTGCCGGATTGTTAGAGTCAATCTTATAGTTAGTTGAAATACGGATGGTCTTGTGGTCTGTACCCAATGCAATTGCGCTCACTGTACTGTTCGGGAATGCCGGACGGAGCACTGCACTCACCTGCTCAGGCTCTACGGCCTTCTCAAGCTTGATTACATAGTTACGTCCACCTGTGAAGTCGATGCTCTTGCTGAGACCGCGAACTGCGAAGCTGATAGCGAACAGCACAACTGCGATACCTGCTATTGTGAAGGTCTTACGATACATTGACATAAAGCCGATGTTTGTGCCCTGCAGGAACTTGCGAGATATCTTTGTTGTGAAGTTCTGGTTCAGCCACTTGTCTTTCTTCATCTTGTGCTCATAAACGAGACGTGTAAGATAAACGGCTGTGAAGAATGAGCAGCAGATACCGATTATAAGAGTTGTGGCGAATCCGCGGATAGGACCTGTACCAAAGACATAAAGGATGACACCTGTTATGATTGAGGTAAGGTTAGAGTCGAAGATAGCAGAGAAGGCGTTGCCATAACCGGCCTCGATAGCCTGCTTGAGCTGCTTGCCCTTGCGTAGTTCTTCCTTGGTACGCTCATAGATAAGCACGTTAGCGTCGACGGCCATACCCAATGACAGCACGATACCGGCAATACCCGGCATGGTCAGCGCCGCCTGGAAGGAGGTTAGAATACCTAACGTAAAGAAGAGGTTAAGTATAAGTGCCAAGTTGGCCATCATACCCGGAATCAGGTCGTACATGACGATCATGTAGATCATCAGCAATACGAAGGCTACAACGAACGAGATAAGACCCTGCTGGATTGACTGTGCACCGAGTGAAGGTCCTACGACGTCCTCCTGAACGATACGTGCCGGAGCAGGCATACGTCCTGACTTAAGCGTGTTGGCCAAGTCTTTTGTATCCTCAATGGTGAAGTTACCGTTGATAGACGACTGTCCGCCAGGAATTTCACCGCTTACGCGAGGTGCGCTGTAAACAGCATCGTCGAGCACGATGGCAATAGCCTTACCCACATTAGCCTTTGTAAGGGCTGCCCAGCGGCGTGCACCGTCTGAGTTCATGGTCATGCTTACCTCAGGAGCACCTGTAACGTTGTTAAACTGGTCTGTAGCATCTGTTATCACGTCGCCTTCAAGCGGAGCACGTCCGTTGCTCTGTGTAACCTTTATTGCATAAAGCTCGAACACATTCTTTACAGAAAGTCCGTCAGCAGGCTTAGCACCCCAAAGAAGTTTCAGGTTAGACGGGAGCACCTGCTTGGCAAGTTCAGATGTGATAATCTTGTTGATTGCTGCTGTATCGCGTACGTTAGCATATCCTACAACGCTCAGTGAGCCCTGCGGAGCCAGCTGCAACATAGCCAGCAGAGGATTCTGCTTCTTGGCGAGAGCGAGCTGTGCATCAGTCTCAGTAGCCTTGGCAGCGTTCTTTGCGTCGTTCTTTATCTGGAACTTAGGCTTAGCCTCAGCCTTTGCGGGCTCAGCCTTGGCAGATGTGCTGTCGCTTACGGCAGTTGTATCAGCGGCAGTAGCAGACGAACCGGCAGCAAGGCGCTGGTTGATCTGAGCCAGATACGGAGTAACCTCTTCGCTGTTGAATGTCTCCCAGAATTCGAGGTTGGCGCTACCCTGAAGAAGTTTACGGATACGCTCAGGCTCGCGGATACCAGGCATTTCTACCATGATACGGCCCTGCTGTCCCTCAAGTTTCTGGATATTGGGCTGAACAACGCCGAACTTGTCGATACGGTTGCGCACTACGTTGTAAGAGTTGTCGATAGCCGACTGAACCTCTTCGCGCAGAGCCTTCTCCACCTCAGCGTCAGAGCTTTGTGTGCTCACCTTGCCCTTAAGCTGCTGTGTGGCAAAAACTTCAGCCAGACGATGTCCGGGCGCATTCTGATGATAATACTTAATGAAAAGAGAGATAAAATCACTCTGACTTGTCTCTTCCTCCTTCTTAGCCTGCTCCATTGATTTAACGTAGGCAGCGTCTGTCTTGTGGTCAGCCAGCACGTCTACAACATCAGGAACAGAAATCTCGAGGATTACGTTCATACCGCCTTTAAGGTCAAGACCCAGACCAATCTGCGTCTCCAAGCACTTCTGGTAAGAATAAATACCCAGATATTTAACAGAATCCTTGTAGTTCTGCTGGTCAATCGGGTCTTTAATCTTTGCTGCCTGACTGTCGTAATAGCTAGTTGCGACAGAGAAAGACAAATAGAAAATGCTTGCAAGCGTCAGTAAGACGGCTGTAACAATTACAATTCCTTTGTTTTGCATTTTGATTATTATTAATTTTTAATGTTTTTTCGAGTTTGATATTAATAGGGCACAAAGATAATTATTTTTTTAAAGTATTCCTAGTTAATTTAGTTTCATGTTTCGGACATTTTAAAATGTTTTGTATTTTGATTGATTGCTGATATAATTGTAAATCAATGACCTTATAAATAGACATCAATTTATAAGGCTATCAATGTATGAACTGAACAAAATATAATTTCTTAAAAATCAATATGACACACAATATATTCTACTTGTTAGTAATATGAATTTATATTTGATGAGAAAACATGAAACTGTATTATGGAAATAGATATTTATTCTTCATAGGTAATGTTGTTTAAATGAATGATAATTATACTACTCGTTCTATCTTCTCAAGTGAGTAGCAAACTGTTAATCTTGAAAAAGGAAGATACATCTGATTTTCAAATCTTTGTATTGAAATATATTCATAAAGAGCTATGTTGGAATATAGCTTAAGGTACTTCATTTACTTCTCCTCTTTTACCATCTTTCTCCACCTCTGAAACGCCCTCATCAAACTTTCTTCTTCCACTAACCCTACCATATTATAATGTTCGACAAAAGTTTCCATTGATTTTTTGAACATGATGCCGTGGCAGTATTTATTTTCCAGAAGGAATTCGTAGAGTTCGGCTTTCATTTCCACTTCTATTTCTTTTTCTATAACAAGTACGCTGTCGTGACCTATATAATTGTATATATTTGGATTTTTGCCATATCTTGGATGGGGAAGGGAGAAAGTTATATTTCCGGTTTCGTGCCAAGACACATTTGGAGGGTGGGGGACGGAGAGCTGATGGAGGAAGTGATAAATAGGTTGGGTGTCGAGAAGGTGAATAGGTGAATGTGA
>OLFW01001254.1_pt1 | contig 15740 bp, 7 predicted proteins | sample 1605351 | NCBI WGS metagenome assembly OLFW01 (sample SAMEA3888918, study PRJEB22519) | human gut metagenome | biome: human gut; feature: human-associated habitat; material: faeces | place: Denmark | collected 2010 | reverse complement strand
AATATCCTTCATACGCATTTCGTAAGTCATATAGGAATCCCTCACTTTCTTATCAAGCCTGCTTTTCTATATGCATATCATTCTTCAGCTTTTCTATGTTATCAATAGACAACCCGGAAAGTTCAACTATTTCTTGCAGAGAATAACAACCCTTAGCCAGCATGAGCTTAGCAACTCTAAGTTTTTCTTTGGCTTCACCTTTAGTTTCACCTTCGGCAAGAGATTCTTCGCGAATATCCTTCATACGCATTTCGTAAGTCATATAGGAATCCCTCACTTTCTTATCATTCTTGATTTCCGTAATCGTATCAGCAACCTCGCGAGTGAAGTTGCTGGTAACTGTATTGTTGTTGATGTAGTCAAACAGGCTTTGAATATCCGGCGATACATCGCCCTTAGTGCCTAATGTGTTAAGAAACATAATAGCAGCTTCATCTGCTAATTCAATCTCCATGTTTTCCAGGCAGCGTCTTTTAAAAGTATAAATACGCTGGGAATCCTCAAAGAAGTCAAACAGGCAGAAGAAGATGATATAAGTGGGAGAAAGCTCGTCATAATCCTGTCCCTTTTGCAGCATATCTGTATCCAACATGGCCTGGTAGTAGCGAGTGCGCTTGGGAAGTTGAAATTTACCAGTACGGCTGACAGGATTTTTGACCTGCATTTCCAGATTGTAATGCGTATTAGTGTCGTCAGCAATTCTGACGTCCAGACGAATACCATGGCTGTCGGGATAAACATCAAGTGTCTGTTCTGCTTCAAGATAGGTGATATCTGCAATTTTGGTGTGTAAAAGCTCCTCTAGAATATGCTTGCAGATGCGCTTTCTGAGCATAACGTGCTTGAAGAGAAAATCGTTGGAAAGAGTGAGCTTGTCAAGATTAGATACTTGGTTTTTCATATGTTTCCTCCTTTGATTATAGCATAAAATAAGGCAAAAATATATAAGACAGCAGATGTAAAAAAAAGCACCTGCCGAAAGCTCGACAGGCGCCACTGGTCCGCACGACCAGGCAAGAGCTCCGCAAAATTGCGGCTACCCATGCAACTAAGGTTATTATAACATAGAAAAAGAATAAAAACAATAGTTCATAAAACAAACATTTTTATAGGTTGAAATACGATGACCTTTTTGTACAAAAAACAGCTTCTAAGAATATCTTCTGCTTTTTTGATGTTTAACCGGATAACGATTCGTGATATACTTATTATGATTTGCAATTTTTGCTAGTGCTATGAGGATAAATTCAAAGCGTAACAAAATATTGTGATGCATGTGCTTTGAATAAATTATTGAGGAGAAAGAGCTTATGATCATAAAATATGCAACTACGGAAGATATTGTTGCGATTGCCGCAGTGGAGGCAGAATGTTTTCCGCCGGCGGAGGCAGCAACGGAAAAGGAATTTATTGACAGGGTAAAATATTACGGTAATCATTTCTGGCTTATGTATGAGGCTGAAAAGCTGATTGCCTTCGTGGACGGTTTTGTGACGGATGAGCCTGATTTGACGGATGAAATGTACGAGAAGGCAACGCTGCACGATGAAAATGGCGCGTGGCAGATGATTTTCGGTGTCAATACCATTCCTGCTTATCGCCAGCACGGCTATGCCGGCGAGCTGATATGCCGTGCGATTGAGGATGCCAAACAGCAGGGGAGAAAGGGCCTGGTGCTGACCTGCAAGGATAGGCTTGTTCATTATTATGCTAAATTCGGTTTTACCGATGAGGGCGTGTCCGATAAATCTACTCATGGCAATGCTGTCTGGCATCAGATGAGGCTTACATTTTAATCGGGGGAGCTTAAGGGAATGCTCTAATTTGGCTTGTACATCATGACAATATTGTTGCTGTATATCTAATGTAGAAAAGCTGTATGTCGAATAAATAAGCAGCTGCGCAAGCAAAAAGCCTGCGCAGTTTTTTTGCTTGCGGCCTGTAAAGCGCTGCTAATAGCTTAGTAGGCAACGTAACGACAGACAAAATTTGTCAGAAATGTGAAGAAAATAGTTTACGCTTTTTTGTATATGTGTTACAATATTTATGTTATAGAATTATGCGACTTTTTTGGATGTGATTGATATAATGCAAAAGGAATTGATTATGCGCTGTTTGCCGACGGCCTTCTGCCATGCTTCAACAGTATTGGCGCTGCCAGACGGCAGCCTGCTGTGCTGTTGGTTCGGCGGTACGCATGAGGGCGAAAGCGACGTGGGTATCTACCTCAGCAGACGCACGGATACAGGCTGGAGTGAGCCAAAGCTGCTGGTGAACGGGGCGGCGGCGAACTGGAATCCGGTGCTTTTTGCGGGCGCGGACGGAAGATTGCTGCTGTTTTACAAGCAGGGCCAGCAGATTGCCGATTGGCAGACATGGCTGCTGCAGTCGACGGATAATGGCGAAACCTGGAGCGGACCGCAGGAGCTGGTGCCCGGTGATGTGAGCGGCGGGCGCGGACCTGTGCGTAACAAGCCGTTGCGCTTGGCGAGCGGACGTATTCTTGCCGGTGCTTCTACCGAACACGGTATCTGGAAGGCCTTTGCCGATATCAGTGATGATGATGGCGCAAGCTGGCATAAATCCTCTTCAGTGCAGATTGAGGGCCTGCAGTATCAGGCAGGCGAAAAGACTGCCGACAGTAATATTGCTGTAAGCCAGCAGTCCTTTTACGGACGCGGCGTAATTCAGCCGAGCCTATGGCAGAGTGCGGACGGCAGCGTGCATATGCTGCTGCGCAGCAGCGAGGGCTTTGTCTATCGCAGCGATTCTGCGGATGACGGCGAAACCTGGTGCAGTGCCTACGCTTTGAGCCTGCCGAACAATAACAGCGGTCTGGATTTAGTGCGGACTGCTGCAGGTGTGCTTTACCTGGTGTGCAATCCGGTGGCTGCCAACTGGGGGCTGCGTTCTCCCTTAAGCCTATTCAAATCAACAGATGACGGCGCGAGCTGGCAAAAGCTGTTTGACCTGGAAACAGAGCCTGCGGAATTTTCCTATCCGGCGATTATTGCCGACGGCGAGGGCCTTGTGCTTACCTATACCTATAAGCGTTGTAATATTGCTTGTGTAAAATTGAGCGCGGATGAACTTGTTACCCTTTAAATTTAAAATATAAGGAGATGTAAGACAATGAAGAAAATTTTAGTTGTGCTGATGGCTATGCTGACCATGGCTGTTATGCTTACCGGCTGTGGCGGCGACAGCAAAAAAGCAGCTTATCCTGCAGACGGAGATATTTCCGTAATTATTCCTAAGGCTCCGGGCGGCGGTACCGATATCTCTGCCAGAGGCCTGATCCAGTTCATGGAAAAAGAGCTGAAGGGCAGCAAATTTGTTCCCGTAAACAAACCCGATGGTGGCGGTGTAACCGGCATGGTAGAGCTGGCTAATGCTAGACCCGATGGCCATACTCTGGGCATGGTTACCGTTGAGCTGGCTATGTTCCCGCATCAGGGCAAATGCAAAAACACCTATAAGGATTACGCAGCTATCTGTGCTCCGATTGCAGCTCCGGCAGCTTTGATTGTGCCGAAGGATGCTCCTTATAACAGTGTAGACGAATTCGTAGCCTTCGCTAAGGCAAACCCCGGCAAGGTGAAGATGGGTAACTCCGGTATCGGCGCTATCTGGCACATTGCTGCACTTTCCTTTGAAGAGGAATTCGGCGTACAGTTCAAGCACGTACCGTATCCGAAAGGATCCGCTGACATTGCTGCTGCTCTGGCAGGCAAGCACATCGATGCAACTTTGGCTGACCCGTCTGTATTCAAGAGCCAGGTAGACGCAGGCAATCTGAAGATTCTGGCTGTTATGGCTGACACCCGCAGCGTAATCTATCCGGATGTTCCGACCTTCAAAGAGCTGGGCCACGACATGACCGTTCGCGCTTGGGCAGCACTGGTTGCTCCTAAGGATACTCCGAAGGAAAAGCTGGAAGCTCTGCGCGCTGCTGCTAAAAAGGTTTGCGAATCCAAGGAATTTAAGGATTATTTCATGAAACAGGGTATCGACCCGACCTGCATTATCGGTGCCGATGTTGATAAGATGATGGCTGAAGACCATGCAATGTATGAAAAATTCCTGAAGAAAGCAAAATAAAATCGCTGTAAGGCGTAAATGAAAATGCCGACGCTGTAACCCGGAAGGTTGCGGACGTCGGCGTTTTTGTTGTGTGACGTACATTCTGGAAAATAGTAAAGTAAATATATTGTTTTGCAAAAAAATAAGTTTTCTGATAATGGTTCTTGACGAAATTTTATATCAGTGCTAAACTGAAATTAGTACTAAAACAAGATATGGTGCAAATGAAGTATCTTTAATAAAGTATACATTTTTTTGATAAATGAAGTGATTTTTTACTTCTGACTATCTAGATTACAATAGAATATAATCCTAGTCTGGAGGCTTTGTCCCACGCGGATGAATGCTTTGCAGGGAAGTTTGATGAGATTTCAACGCTGTTCCGCAACTGTAAAAAAGAGTCGATGCATTATTAGGAAAAAAACTAACCTCTTACAAAGGAATGCAGAGACGATGAATTTAAGCCAGGGTACTGACAGATTGGTATTTAGTAAAGGTCTACGAGAACGGACTTTATTAATTATTGGTATTGGTTTGACTATAATAATAAATTAAGAGTCCTGTTTTGCTTGATCTTGTGCTGAACAGAAACGGATATAGCACAGCTTAAGGCAATTTAAGCTGTGTTTTTATTTTACAGCTGTTGTGTAAACATTCAGGCAGCGCTGCCGCAAAATCATTGCCGTGATGGCAGCGTCTGCATATTTTTGCTATGAAGTCACAAACTGTATTGATGAGTAGCAGTTTGCGGGGTTTTCATATATATTTGTACGTATATTTATACGGAGCTTTTCTCTGTACAAAGGAGTCAGCAGAAACAGTGGTTGTTTCTGTTCGTTCCTTGCTTTTTGATAAGGGGGAATATATCATGAAGCTAAGTCAAAAAAAGTGGAAGTCACTTATTTCAGGTGTTCTTCTCGCAGCCAGTGCGTCTAGCTTTCTTATAGCACCGGTTTATGCTGCTGATTATAGCAAGCCTCTCATAGGTACGCTTAAAAAGGACAGCGAGATACTGAGTCCCGATGGTAATACCGTAACAGAAAATGACGGTAAACTTATTTATGATTTCCAAGGAAAGGACCATACCTTTTCTATTACCAATAAGGATGGTATTACTGCCCGCAAAGACAGCGTTTATAATAACGTAGGCGCAGATGGCAGCTATGGCACGCTCCATATTTATCAGACAAACAACAAGAGTAATGCCTGGGCTGGTGTAAACGGTTTTACTGCAAACAAGGGCATTATTGTTGTCAACAGTAATCTGGATATCACTGCCACCTCGGAATATTCTTCTGTTGGTATTGCGGCAGCCAATAAGGGCAACCTGATTATCAACGGCAACGTAAAGATGCGTAAGGATGATGCAGAAAATCCCTGGGGCATCATTACCAAGAATGTTCATGGCAATGTAGGCCCCGGCGGTGCAACCAGCATGGGTGGCGATGCCAACTATACAGGCGCCCGTTGGCAGCCTGCAGGTATTTCCGTTGACTATACCCGCGGTGATGTCACTGTCAACGGTAATGTGGATCTTGCTGTACGCGGTACAGCTGTAAGAACCGATGCTTATCAGGCTGACGGTGATGTACCGGCTTATGATTTGGGAACTATTTCTTTGCTGGGTAATTCTATCCGTATCGACACACCGTACAGAGAAGAAAACTTTGTTGAAGGCTTCGGCAAATTTATCGAGCCGTACTATGCTCTGGCAAGCTACGGCGGCACGATTAACGTCAATGTAAAGAATCAGGAAGCACAAAACGGCAAGGTAGAAATGGTCGGCAACGTGCTGGCAATGAAGTCCTCTGATGAGGCCGTAAAGGCTATGGTTTATCAAAACGGTCGCCTTAACATCGGCCTGACCACGCAGGATTCATCTTGGAAGGGTGTAATTGACAATGCCGGTACTGCAAAAGCCGGTGAAGTAAATCTGTGGCTGCAGAACGGCGCGCAATGGATTTATGAAAATGCTTCCCGTAAGGATGGCCTTGATGCAAGCAATCTTCCTGATTACAGCAGGCCGTACTATGAAAAATATGATGGCATTTCTCATCTGAGCAGCCTTGTAGGCGGCAAGGATAAGGCATCTGCCGGTATCATCAGAGTAAACGATAATGATCCTATTCATATTGCCAATGCCGAAGGTGTTACCAAGGTATGGTATGAGCACGCTGATGCTGCACCGGGTACTATTATCGGCGGTGATATCAAGGTTTTTAATGCCAAGACCGGCACCGAGATGATGCTTTATACCGGCAACAACGGTATTACCAAGGGCTTTGCAGAAGGTGATACCGCTGCAGAAAAAAATAATGTCAGTGAAGTATTGAACTCCTTGGCACACAAGCTGTGGTATATGGCAGGCGACAGCAACCTTACAGGCAGCGTATCCATTGCTGAAGGCCTGACAGCTTCCTCTGTAACTATGAAGACCGGCAACATTACCTTTGCCGAGGGTGGACAGGGCTTCTATGACTATACTCCTGAGAAGGACGATAAGACCTATGCAACCGGCCCGATTGTAAAATCCGAAAATATCGGTGAAACACGCGAAAGCGATATCAACGGAGTAGTTTCCGTTAATGTTACCGAAGCTCAGAATGGGGTGTCCGGTAATGCTCCCAGTGCTATGTATGCAGCAGGCGAGGCAGAAGGTCCGCTTGTTGTTGATTTACAGGGACACACCTTGAAGCTCAATGCCAACAATCAAACTGCTAATTATGTGTCTACGGTTTACGTTGATGAAAACAAGAGCATGGAGATTAAGGATTCCAAGGGCAATGGTGTGCTGAAGGTTTCTGCCGGTCTTGGTGCTGATGGCAATGCTGATACTAAGGCTAAGTATGTCTATGGCATTCGTGTAGGCGAGGGCGGCAACCTTACTGCAAATACCGATGTTGAGATAGACGGAGTTAAATCTAGTGCTACTCAGCGTGCTTATGGTGTATATGTAAGTACCAAAGGCAATGTTGTATTCGAAAAAGACCTGAGCATCAAGAATGTTCAGACCGGCAACAAGGTTGGACCGAACACTGCCGGTATTTATGCAGACAGTTCTTCAAGTGCAGATGCGCCTATTAATATAACTGTTAAGGGCAATCTTAATATTGAAAACGTATTGGGCAGTGCAATCCGTGCATTGAATACTTCAACTGTATCTACTGCAGGTGCAACTATTAAAGCTGCCGATATGTCTAACGGTACGGATTATAGCCAATATTATGCTTTGCAGGCCAACAAGGGTACCATTAACCTGAATACAGGAGAAGGCATTACTGCCGGAATTCTGGACGTTACCGGTGACATGAAGGTAACTGACAATAAAGCTTCTGTTATCAATGTCAACATGACCAAGGGCTCTCAATGGACAGGCGCGGTAAGCAATATTCAAAGCAGCACTTATAATGCACCGGCCGGACAGTTTAATCTGACAATGGCAGAGGGCTCTGTATGGAATCATGAAACCGGTCGTTCGGTAGATACGCTGAAGACAACTTTTGCCGGCAGCAATGTTTCTAAGCTGGATGGTTCAGGTGTAATTTACCAAAATTCCGACAAGGGTATTACCGTATATGATTATAGCGGTGACACAACTGTTGTTTACGGCCATGATGCTGATAATCCGCAGAACATCACCGGGGGTGACTTCACTGTCAAGACAGCAGCTGACGGCTCGAAGATTACTTTGGTAACCGATAGCCAAGGAATTAATGCCGGCTTTGAAGCTAATGATACTGCAGCAGAAAAGAATAATGTTAAGGAAGTACTGAACAAGCTGGCTAATAAGCTGTTCTACACCGGCTACAAGGATGCAAATCTTGCCGGCGTAGTGAAGATTGCCGATGGTCTGACAGCGTCTAGTGTAAGTGCTATTGTAAAAGCCTCCGGCGATATCACTTTCTCTGACGGAAGCAATGGAACGAAAAAAGCAGGACAGGGCTTCTATGACTATACTCCGGAAGAAGATAAGCCTGATTACAAGACAGGCGCTATCACTAAATCGGAAAATATCAGCCTGAACCGCGAGGTAGACGATAAGGGTGTTGCACATATTAATGTAACTGAATCGAATGCCGGTAATAATAAATTTGCCAGCGCAATTTATGCAGGTGAGGAAACATCTCCGTCTAAACCGATGACTGTAAATATGTCCGGTAAAGGTCTGGCTTTGAATGTTGCACAAACTGGCGGACAGGCAGCGGCTATTTACGCAGGCGCTAATACCTACATCAAGGTTATTAACCCGTCTGCTGACCAAAAGCTTTCAATTAGAGCAACCAATACGGATACCAAAGGCTCTCATGGCATTTACGCCCTAGGCAATGCGCACCTGAATATTTCCGGCCCGGTAGAAATTACTGATATTACCACTAAGGGTGATGCTGCAACCGGCATCAATATCCAGGGCCAGCAGAGCGAGATTAATATTGATGGCCCGCTGACAATCAGCAATGTCAAAGGTCTTAGAGAACGTGGCAAAGGCATGAGTGCTTCCGGTATTCTGGTAACCGGTGACAGCTCCACTGTAACTGTCAGCGGTCCTGTAGATATTTCCGGTGTACGCGGCAGCGGTATCAAGCTGGTGGGCGCTAATACCAAGGTATCTGTTGGCGGCGGCACTATTACTGCAGCCGAAGACAGCGATAAATCGCATAATTTCTATGCAGTCCGCGTAGATAAAGGCACGCTGGATATCAACATGAAGAACGGCGCAGCAGGCGATACGACCACCAAGATTACCGGTGATATGTATGCAACCGGCCAATATGGCAAGAAGGTTGTGGAATACAGCGGCGGCGAGTTGATTGATTGGAAGGATGCAGGCATTCTCAACGTTGCATTGACCGATAAGGATTCCTTCTGGAAGGGCGTTGCAGCCTATGACCAGTATAATTCCGATTATGGCAGCGGCGGCAATACCATGCATGATATCGGCCAGTTCAACCTGTATCTGCAAAACGGTGCAGCCTGGACCAACGAACAGCAGTCGCATGTGACAACTACGACCATAGCGTCTAAAAATCCTGTATGGGCAGGCAGCACGCTGGCAACACTGCATGGTGGCAAGGATGCAGATAACGCAGGCCTGATTTACCAAAAGGATAACAATCCTATTTCTGTTGTAAATTATAGCGGTCATACCACTGTATTCTATGATCATGATGCTGCTGATCCGACCAAGATTATTGGCGGCAGCTTCAATATTACCAATGCAGCAGAAGGTTCTGCTATCACCTTTATTACAGATAATAAGGGCATTAGCTCCGGCTTTGCAGATGGCGATTCCGGCGATGCTAAGGATAAAGTAGCTGACGTACTAAACAACCTGGCAGGCAAGCTGTTCTACAAGAATTATACTGATGGTCATCTGGCCGGCGTAGTGAAGATTGCCGATGGTCTGACAGCTTCTTCCGCAGCACTGAAGACCGGCGATATTTCCTTCTCTACCGAAGAAACAGGTACCTTTACACCTGGCCAGGGCTACTATGATTATAAGACTAGCAAGCCAGGCAGCCAGATAGCCAAAGAATTTACTGCGGCAATTACCGGCGACGCAGCTGCTGATACGGTTTACATAGAAAAAGGCGTATTGAAGGACGATGGTACCTATGTATTTACTGCAGGCAGCACAACCATCACACCTGAAAAGCATCTGATTGCCGGTGGTGCATGGCTCCCGCAGATTAGCGCTGCTATTTCCGGCTCCGACGAAAACCATAATGTTACCATTGATATGAACGGCAACAAGCTGACTGTAGATACAACAACCGATACGCATACAACCGGTATCGCAGCTGTCGGCAAGGGTGTAGTCAACATCAATAATGCCGGTGCAATGGCTATTAGTGCTACAAGCACTACGAACGGACAGACAGGTGCGCTGTTCGCTAATGCCGGAGGAACGATTAATATTCACAATGCCGGTGCTGATAATGTACTTACCTTGCGTGCTAACAGCGCTGCTCCGGCAAATGCTGCAGTTATCAAGAGCATGAACGGTGTAAGCGGCGTTATGTCTGCTATTACTGTTGACGGTCTTGTTGATATTTTGGCTGATAAGAGCAATGCTTCCGGTGCCAACGAAGCAATCAGTGCAGTTGCTTCCAAGGTTGAGATTGGCGGTGGCGTCATCAAGGCTATTAATGGGGCTGAATATGCTATCAGTGCCTATGGCGAATTCGCTTCCAAGAACCGTGGACAGGTTAATGTGAATGTTAAGAAGGATGCCGAAGGCGCTATCATTGGTGCAGGCAACAATAATGTACAGATGGAAGGCAATGTAAATCTCGGCGGCGGCATGGATAGTGCCGGTGCAAGTGCAGATGTAAGCATTGGTCTGAATACTAAGGAATCCTTCTGGAAGGGGGATGTAAGCAATAATAACGGCAGCAGTGCAGGTATCGTTAACCTTTATATGGGCAACGGTGCATCCTGGACCGGCAATAACCTTTCAGGCAATACAGTGAATGCTAATCTGGATAATGCAACCTGGACCGGTTACAGCAACGGCAATGCTATGCACCTGAAGCTGGATAACTCTATCTGGAATGTAAATGGTGCAAGCAAGCTTGCTTCCTTCTCCGGTAATAATGGCAGCATTATTGTGGCAAACAATGCAGGCGATATCAATGTAGCTGAGTACAGCGGCAATACCAATGTTATTTATAACCATGATGCTGATAATCCGACGAATATTCTCGGTGGAAGCTTTACCATCGGTAAGGCTGATAACGGCTCCAATATTACGCTTATCACTGATAATAAGGGTATCACCAAAGGCTTTAACGCCTATGATAAGGCTGAAGACCAGAATACCGTTAATGAAGTTCTTAACAAGCTGGCACAGAAGCTCTTCTACACCGCTAATGATGGCAAGCTGGCAGGTACTGTCAAGATTGCTTCCGGCCTGACCGCTTCTTCCGCAGCTTTGAAGACCGGCGATGTCAGCTTCTCCACCGATGCAACCGGCACCAAGACACCTGGTCAGGGCTTCTATGAATATACCGAAATGGACGATTCTGTTATTACTGATCCAATCACCGGCAATCTTGATAAAAAGTATGTAAGTCTGGGAATTGAAACCGAAAAAGGAATTTACAACTTCACTAAGGATACAGTTATTAATGTAACCAAGGGTGATTACAGCTCCAACCTGAGTGCTATTGAATCCAGCGGCGGACCGATTACGATTAATGCCGACGGACACAGTTTGGACGTAGCCTACCATGTTCTTAAGGGCAGCAATGTTGCACGTGCGGTAGCTACCGGCCTCAGCTATGGAAAGTCCAAAGACATTACTATTAAGGCTAAGAGTCTGAAGCTCAGCACTGATACCACCGGCTTCAGGGCCCAGGGTGTTTATGCAACCGGCGGTAAGATTACCATTGACGCAGACACCACTATTTCTACCTCTGCCCAGACAGAAAGCAATGGCATTTACAGTGGCAGCGGCGGAACTGTTACCATGAACGGTAATCTGGATATTCAAAAGGATAGCAAGGCAGCTAATTACATTGCGCTGAATTCTGACGATAACGGCATTATCAACGTCAATGTTAAGAATGGCAAAGCTGGCGCAGGCATTGTCAAGATTGATGGCGATGTCTTCACCAAGTCTGCAGAAACCTATGATTATTGGGAGGATGAAACAACTTCTACTTCTTCTACCGTTAATCTGGCATTGCAGGGCAAAGACAGCAGCTGGAACGGCCGCAGCCTCTACGAAGTTACTTCCGGTGATGATTCCACCAGCTATGGCACCTTTAACCTGTGGCTGACAGATGGTGCAACCTGGACAAACGAGAAGAACGGCAAAGAGGTTCCGAGCGGCTTTACCGGCAGCCATGTAACCAACTTTACCGGCGGTGCTGATGCAGCACATGCAGGCAATATCTTCCAAAAGGACAGCAAGAATCTGACTATTGATAAATACAGCGGCAATACCAATATCTTCTACGCACACACCGGTAACGGCGAAGCAGCAGCCGATTATAAAGCTGGTGACACCATTATCAAAAATGCGGCAGAAGGCTCTGTAGTATCCTTGATTACCGATAACAGCGGCATTGCAATGGATAACGAATACAGCATAGCTAATGTGCTGAACACCTTGGCAGGCAAGCTGACCTACAGCAATTTCGTAAACGGCGAAAATAACCTAACAGGTTATGTGAAGATTGCCGACGGCCTGACCGCAAGCAGCAAGGCTATGCAGACCGGCGATATCTCCTTCAGCAGCAAGGACGGCAAGGGCAGCTTAAAGGATGGCTCCATTGCTCCGGGCCTCACCTATCCCGATACCCAGACTCCTGAGAGCAGCAAGCTCAACAGCGGTATTACCGGCGATGCTAAGGCAGATTACCAGTATAAGAAAGATGGCATTCTGAAGGAAGACGGCTCCTATGTATTCACTCAGGATCCGACCGTTATCGAGGTTAAAGAAGGCGCGGCAGTAAATGCAACTGCTAAAGACATCGTAATCGACACCACCAAGGCTAAGCTCGAGCTGAAGGGTGAAACCGGTATCAACGCTGAAAACGGCAACGTAACCCTGAACGGCAGCACTGTTATCAGCGGCACCGATGCGGCAATCAACGCAGGTGAAAACGCTAACGTAAATGTTAACGGCAACAACAGCGCACTTACTATCAACGGCAGCATCAATGCCAACGGCGGCAGCATTACCGTAGATAGCGGCAACGCAAGCAGCACTATTACTGGCGATATCAATGCAGCGAACGGCGGCAGTGTAGTAATCAGCCTGATCGAAAAGAACTCCGTAATGAACGGCGGCTACAATGTTGATGGCAACAGCAGCATTGCACTGAGCCTGGCAAACGGTGCAACCTGGAACCTGACCGACGGTGAGGAAGCTGCAGGCATGTCCTTGCTGAGAATTGCAAAAGCTCCGGCTGCAGCTCCTGCAAAAGGGTTGACCATTAATGGCGGCAAGACCGAGGCTGAAACCGGCTACCTGAACATGACTAAGAGAAGCAAGGCTCTCCAAATTGCTAATTATAGCGGTTGGGAAACCATCATCTATAATCACGATAATAAAGGCAGCGAAGCACAAGACTTCAAATCCGGCAATACTGTTATCAGTAATGCTAAAGAAGGCTCTGGTGTAATTCTGTTCACCGACAGCAATAATATCAATATTAACAGTCAGGCTGAGGTTGAAGCAGTATTGAAAGTATTGGCAGAAAAGGTTCAGTATACCGACCATGCAGCAAATGGCGCTAACCTGAAGGGTAAGGTAAGAATTGCCGAAGGTTTGACTTCTGCCGGCAAGACAGGTGCCATGAAGTGGGATGAAACAACCGGTATAGGCAAATTTGATCCCAGCAGCATAAAATGGGGCGAAATTTACAACGGCGACTATGAAACCCTGGTAATGAAGGGCGTAAGAAGCGCTGCAACCACCTCCATGCACAGCTGGCGTGACAACATGCAGGACACCTACATCGGTGCGGACCTGGCAGATGCAGACGGCATCTTCGCTAAGGCACTGGGCGGCAAGACAAGCTCCGATGTTAAGGGTGTTAAAGATGACAACACCTACCGCGGAGTACAGGTTGGTTATGACAAAGCTCTGGCAAACGGCTGGCATACTGGCGTAGCGTTTGACTACCGCAATGGCGATTCCAACTACCTGCTGGGTGGCAAAGGCGATAACCAGATGTACAGCCTGGGCGTATACGGCGTGAAGAGCTTTGACAACGACGCCTTCTTCCGCGTAGCAGCGAAGGTTGGCCGCGTTGAAAACGAATACGACGTTTACAACGAAATCCGCAGCCTGAAGCTCCATGGCGATTACAAAGCCAATGCATATGGCCTGACCATGGAATATGGCAAGACCTTCGGCACTGAGGCAAGCTACTTCACCCCGAAGGCACAGCTGACCTGGTCTCAGGTAGGCAGCAAGGATTACACTGCCCATACTCCGAACGACAGCATGAGAATTGACCAGGACGCATACAGCAGCCTGGTAGCACGTTTCGGCGTTGAAGCAGGCGCTAAGAGCGAAAAAGGCCGCGTATACGTTGGCCTGTATGGTGCACATGAATTCAACGGCGACATCAGCGCAAGCTATTTCGCTAAGGACGGCGGCACCAAGCACACCAGCTTCGACGGCAAGGATACCTGGATGGAAATGAGCATTGGCGGCAGCTATGATCTGAGCGACAACTGCCATATCTATGCAGACTTTGCTAAGGACTTTGGCGGCGACTTCGAGCGTAAGTGGAAGGCAAGTGCCGGCCTGCGCTTCGAGTTCTGATTGCTTAAATAAGTTTTTCCCCTTCTTTTATAAACCGGCTGCGGCCCTATCAAGGCAGCGCTGCAGCAAAAGTAAAAATCATAAGAAAAGCGAAGCAGTTATCCGTTGTAAGGCGGATGGCTGCTTTGCTTTTAAATATAATTAATAGAAGCAGTTTACAGATAATTTGCTTGAGGTGTTACTGCGAGTTGATGTTTATGGCGTTATGCTTCTTGCAGTGATTTAATTTACAATATCTTCAAATTTCACTTGACGCAATAGATTGATTATGGTAAACTCTATATGATAAAAAATACCAATAACAGAAAAATGTAAGTAATACACCCCTGAGAAAAAACATTCTTTACAAAAGGAAAAAATTACTACTGCTTTGTTATTAAATTATATAATTATAGACGATCAGGTGAGGATATTTTGCCGGATATCTTCTTAACAGGGAAGTCTGATGTGATTTCGACGCTGTTCCGCAACTGTGAAAGAGAGCTGCTTTGTCGTTAAGCTGTTGCTTAAACCTCTTACCAAGGGATAAAGTGGCAATGATCTTAAGCCAGGGTACTGACTGATTTTACATATTAAGGGTCTACGAGATTAGACGCACTTAATGAGAGGGAATTTTTGGGCATTTTGATTGCAAAATTTTCCTTTCGTTATTAGTGTGTGATAATCTTTTTTGTTTTTTATAGATAAAAAATATTTTTAAGCAATCATATTGCAAGGAGTGAGTGAGAGTATGAGGAGTTATCAACAAAAAAGATGGCAGCTGCTTGCTGCCGGCGTTTTGATGTCAGTATGCACATCATGCTTTACCGTATCACCTGTCTGGGCTGCGGAATACACCAAGGGTCTTACCGGTAATGCTGAAAGTGATATGGCAATTATCGGCGGTGACGGTAATACAGTTGTACAAAACGGCAACACCGTTACCTATGATTTTCAGGGTAAGGACCACACCTTTACCGTAAAAAATAAGGATGCTATTATGACCGATAGGGATAATGATGGCTATGATTATGTTTTGAATAACGTTGACAGTGATGGCAATAAGGGTACGCTGCACTTATACCAGACCAACACCAGAAAAAATGATTTTGCAGGTGTAACCGGCCTGGCAGCAGGCGGCGGTAAGGTTGTAGTAAACAGTAATCTGGATATTACTGCTTATTCTGCCTATGCTTCTGTAGGTGTCGGCGCAGCAGGCGGCACTGAGCTGACTATCAACGGCAACGTGAAGATGCGCAAGGATGACCCCAACAGTCCTTGGGGTATTATTACTAAAAACGTTCACGGCAATATCGGTCCCGGCGGTGTAACCTCTATGGACTGATATGTACCCAGTTTTCTGGACACCGCTAAAAATTTGAATAATTATATTTAC
>OLFW01001249.1_pt1 | contig 15831 bp, 9 predicted proteins | sample 1605351 | NCBI WGS metagenome assembly OLFW01 (sample SAMEA3888918, study PRJEB22519) | human gut metagenome | biome: human gut; feature: human-associated habitat; material: faeces | place: Denmark | collected 2010 | reverse complement strand
GCCTGGAACATCTGGGCGGTGTACCTCCCATACTGACTCCGGACAATCTCAAATCTGCGGTAATCAGCAATGACAGGCATGAGCCGAAGCTGAACGCTGACCGGTCTTGTGGCGGTAGTAGGTGATGGAGCCGTCGGCAATATCCGATTTTTTCAGATAAGCCATGTCGACGAATGCCATGCCGCGCGTACAGTAACTGAATATGAAGAGGTCTCTTGCAAGGAGCAGGGACGGGTGGCCGGACAGGTTGAGCCTTTGCAGCTGGAGGATGGTCTCTTCGCTGACTGCCCGTTTGGGGGTAGGGGCGATGCCGGTGTAGACCTGGGCGAACGGGTAGGACTGTTCGGCCAGTTTTTCGCGTACGGCCTTGTTGTAGGCGGCGCGCAGGATGCGCATGTAGAACGAGCTGCTGTTGCGCCGGACGTTGCGTTGGGCCAGCCACTTCTCGTACCGGCCGATGAGGGTGGCATCTACGGCGGGGAGGGGAACATCGGTGCCTTTCAGAAAGGTGGAGAAGCTGCTCAGGGTGCGCCGGTAGTTGCGGGAGGTGCCATACTGGTTGTTGTCCTGAAGCCGGAGGATTTCTTTTTGCAGATACTCCAGTATGCCGTTGGAAGCCAGGTCGGACTGGAAGAGGCGGACGACATCGGTCAGGGTGTAGGGTTGGGAGGCGGCGTCCAGCTGTCGGACGATTTCGCGCAGTTTGTGTACGTCCTGTTCGATCTGTCTGCGGTAGGCCGAGACGGTGGCGGCGTTGTCGGGTGTGGTGATCAGTTCGCGTTTTTGAGGGTTCCACCAGTGGGGGAAGATCCGCATGGAGGTGGTAATCTGTTTGTTTTCCTGTCTGTGGCAAAGCTGGTAGCAGACCGCTCCTGCTTTCCCGTTGACCGCCGACGGGCGGAATTTTACTTTGATTGTTGCCATACTATTTTGTTTTTGGGATTTACATTGCGAAGCTAATGAAGAAGCGAGGAATAATTAAGAATGAAAAATTAATAGTTGGGTTTAGGGTTTAGCGTTTAGTGTTTAGGGTTGAGGGGGATTTTTTAGACGCGGATGACGGGGATGACGCGGATTTAAAAATTAATCTGGGTAATATGGCTGGATTGGTTTCGCTGAACATTTCTTTTATTTAGTGCCAAAAGAAATAGAATAAAATATTTTTCATATTGATATAATAATACAGGTTTTACTTCAAGCTGCTTTGATGGCGGAATTGCGAGGGGGACAGCCCTGTCGTTTTCTTAAAGATGGTGCTGAAATAGCGTTGATAGGTGAAGCCCAGGCAGTCGGATATTTCGGAGATGCTGAGGTTGGTGTTCGTCAGCAGCTTTTTCGCTTTTTCTATCTTGCGGTGGTTGATGTATTCGCTCGTTCCCATGCCGGTGGCCTGCTTCAGCTTGTTGTAGAGCGATGTGCGCCCCATGGCCATTTCGTTCTGCAAAAAGTGGTTGTCGAGGTTGGGGTTGTCGATGTTGTTGTCAATCACTTCGTTCAGGCGGGCGATGAAACGCAGCCTTTCTTCCTGCTCGCGCTCGTTCTTGGCGATCAGCAGTTTGTACTTGTGCGCCATGCGCTTTTGCAGCAGCCATATTCCGCCGGTGAAGAGCATAATGAATATGAGCAGACAAAGGCCAATGAACCAGGGTCTTTGCCAGATGGGGGCCTGGACGTGGATGTGGAGCAGCTCCATGGGCTTGCTCCAATTGTTGTTGGTGTTGCAATTGGCCAGCAGGGTATAGTTGCCGGGATTCAAGTGGCCCAGTTCTACGCTTCGCGAGGCGCTTTGGATTTTCCTCGGTTCGTCTCCCTCAAGGATGTAGTTGAAGAGGTGCTTGCAGAAGGGCACACTTTCGTCAACAATCACTTTGAAGTTGATGGACGAGTGTTGGTACGGCACTACCAGCTTCCGGTGCGGCAATACGTCGCGGGTGATGTCCTTGCCGTCCAGGTTGATGCTGAGCAGGTTTACGGCGGGGGCATAGTCATCCACTATTTCGATATTCTGGTTGATGACCGTCAGCCCTTGTGTCCCGCCCATGTAGATATTCTGGCTGAGCGACCTCGGCATGGGGGTGAAAATGTACTCGTTGGGCTTCACGCCGTCCGTCTCGTCCAATATCATGGTCCGCTTCTCGTGGATGAAATAGACCAGCAGCATGTTGTTGGCTCCTATCCAGATGCGCTCCTTGGAGTCTGATGTCAGGCTCTGGATGTTCTGGAACAGTATGTTTTGCACCTTTTTAGACAGCTTGCTTGCCGTGTCATAGTAGTTAATCGCTGCCTATCCAGAAGTTGCCTTGGCTGTCAATGCAGGCCGAGGTGAGCGACTCGTTGCCTGAAACGCTGAAGAGCAGGGTGATGCTTTTCGAGGCCTTCTCAATTTGCAGCAGTTCTTTATAGCTCATGATGTAGATGTAGCGGTCGTCCTCATGCACAGGTTGCGCGTTCATGAGCTGGTAGTTTTCCACGTTGGGCGGGGTGGAAAGCCGGTAGGTTTCATGCGTATGCCGGTTGTATATATAAATGTGGTAGCCGAAGATGTAGATTTCGTCGGGGGTGGCATACAGGTTTACCAAGTCGCCTTTGGCAAACTCTTCCCGGGCTGTATGGCTGTCTATAAGTGGGTAGGGAGTAATCTGGGCCGTGCGCTTGTCGAAAAGATAAAACCCATCGTTGAAGCATGATATGAGCAGCTTGTCGGGGGAGAATGAGACGATGGACACCACTTTCTTGCCGCTTGTGGAGGGAAAATGCCGGAACAGTGTGGTGTGCTGGTCGTAGGCATTGAGTCCACCTCCGTCCGTGCCAATCCACAGTAAGGTGTCTGCCTCCTCGTGCAATGCGGTGATTGTCGGCTCGCTCAGGCCGTATGGAACGTTTGGCGGTGTGTCTTTGTACGTCTTGATGTGATTCTTGATGATGGCGAACAATCCGGCATGTACGCTCCCTCCCCAGATGTTTCCTTTCCTATCCTTGTAAAGGCAAAAGATGGAGTTGTTCGGCAGGGAAAGAGGGTCGCTCGGAATGTGCTTTATACATTTTACCTCATCGGTATGCAAGTCCAGCAGATTGATTCCCCCTCCGTCTGTGCCCATCCAGATGATGCTGTCCTTTTCTACAAAGTCAGAAACCACGTTGTGTGTAAGCTTGCCGTTTTGCACGGAGAAGTGCCCGTCGGGAGTCCCGTCGTGCCGGTATCTGAAAACTCCATTGCCATAGACCGATACGTACAGGCGCTTTTGGCTATCGACAAAAATGCTGTTGACATTGTGCTTCTGCACAAACGGGCAGCGCGACATGGTTTGCCGCTTCAGGTCGTATATCCAGATGCCGTCGTGTTTGCAGGAGGCGATGTAGGTTTGGTCATCCCAAAGGGCAATGTGCGTGATGCATTTGTTTAGATCTCCTTTTACTTCATTTATCAACGGGGCGAGTGACCGGCTCTGGTAATGATAGCTGTAAATCGTGTTGCGGCCACCTAACAGCAGGACACTGTCGGTATGCAGACAACTCCATGCTTCGAATGGCTTTCCTTCATACAGAAGTGGGCTGAACTGTTTAAGCGCCGGGTCAAACGTTCCGACCCCATGGTTGGTGGATAGGTATAGTTTTTGGTCGGCCCCTTCGGTGATGAATTTAATGTAGTTGTCGGGCAGCGATTTCGGGTCGGAGGGATTGTGAAGATAGTTTTTCAGTTCAGATTGGTCCCAGCTGTTGAGTCCGTTCTTCGTCCCAATCCATACGATTCCTGCATGATCGCAGAAGATGCATTGCACTCTGGTATGTGTCAGTCCCTCGTTAAGCGAGAAGGGGATGAAAGAAAGTGTCTCCTGGATGGCATGTAAGGGCAGACACAGAGTAAACGCAAAAAGTATGGCAGTTATGATGTGTCTCATGATATAAATGATTAATCCGGTCTCAAATATAGAGATTGTTTGGATAAAAATAGCCAAAATGAACATTTATTGATGTCTTAAGATTATTTGTTGACTTATCCAAATCTAAATTTGATACTTTATAACTATTTGTTGAGCAGGATAAAAGGCTGTTTATTTAATTTTAGTGGTCAGAGAAATAAACCTATATTAACAGTTATTTATTACTTAATCCTATTTTAATATGAGTAGTATAAGAAAAGTTGCAAGATGCTTGTTTTTGTGTATGCTTGTATCCGTATCTTCCACATGGGCACAAGTTACGCAAAACTATAGCGGTGTAGTAGTCGATGCTGCGAGCAGCGAACCTTTGATTGGGGTGAATATCACTCAAGAAGGAACAGAAACCGGTACAATTACCGATGTGGATGGGAGATTTGTCATTCATGCTACCGAGGGGGCCATGTTACACATCTCTTATATTGGTTATGAGACGCAAGAGGTGCAGTTGGGGAAGGAGACCAATTTGCAGATTCTTCTTAAAGAAGACCTGACCCAGCTGGACGAGGTGGTGGTAATCGGTTATGGTGCGGTGAAGAAGTCAGACCTTACGGGGTCCGTTTCGTCTATCTCGACTAAACAGTACAAGGAACAGCCGGTGAAGCGTGTGAGCGATATTCTTCAAGGCCGTGTCACAGGTGTGCAGGTCACCAATACCGATGGTATGCCCGGTGGCGGTGTGAAAATTCGCGTGCGTGGTACTACCTCTATTAATACCGGGTGTGAGCCGTTGTATGTGACAGATGGTGTAGTGGGCGGCGGGCTTGACATGAACCCCGACGACATCGCTTCCATCGAGGTGCTGAAGGACGCATCTGCCACGGCCATTTACGGTTCGCGCGGTGCCAATGGCGTTATCCTTATCACGACTAAAAAAGGAGCAGAAGGCAAACCCAGCATTTCGGTTGAGGCTAATGTAGGTATCTCGAATATCATCAAGAAGTATGACTTGCTTTCGCCTTACGAATATGCACAGGCCCTGAACTATTATAGAGGAGGTGCTACTATATCGGCTGAAGATATGGAGGCATACCGCACAGGACAGAAAGGTATTGATTGGCAGGATATAATGTTGCAGACCGGGGTGAGCCAGGATTACAGAGTCAGTGTTTCGGGCGGTAATAAGAAGAACCGGTATTACATATCTGCCAACTTCCTCGATCAGACAGCCATCACCATTACTACCAAGAACCAGCGGGCACAGATGCGTGTCAACCTGGACAACGAGCTTACAGACCGTCTTACTATGTCAACGAAACTCAGCATGAGCTATTCGCATCGTCATAATGGCGATATCGACATGATGACTTTCCTGAACTACTCGCCTACCATGGAGATGCGCGATCCGGAAACGGGAATATATAATAAAGACCCGTACAATGCCGTTGACGCTAACCCTTACGGTCGGCGTGTGGAAAACTATGAGGATAGCTACAACTATAATTTTGATGGAAATGTAAACCTTACCTACAAGATTATTGACGGTTTGACGTTTTCTGCACAAGGCTACCTTAATTATAGCCATTCGCCCAGCTATACCTTCACTTCTTCATTGACAGCTCCCGGTGAGTTGAGCGGAATGACGAATAGCGGTGTTCATGGGGTGACGTGGCAAAACATTGAGAACGTTACTTACGACAAGACGTTTAATAAAGACCACCATCTTACTGCTACGGCAGTATTTGAATTGAGCGGCTACGAGGGTAAGAACATTTCAATAGCAGGTTCAGAGTTGAACAACGAGTTTGTAGGATATTGGAATGTGAACAATGCCGCAAATATTACGGCAAACAACGGATATTCCGCTTCATCCATGGTGTCGGCTTTAGGTCGTGTGATGTATAGCTATAAGAGCCGTTACATGGCTACCGTTACTCTGCGTGCCGATGGTTCTTCGAAATTCAGCGAGGGCAATAAGTGGGGCTATTTCCCGTCTGCCGCGTTGGCTTGGAATATAGCAGAGGAAAACTTCATGCAGAATCAAAATATATTTGATCAATTGAAACTGCGTGCCAGCTTCGGCGTGTCGGGTAATTCCGGTATTTCCTCTTACTCTACTTTGGGAATGCTCGCCGAAAAGAATTACGACTCGTGGGGAAGCGGACAAATATGGAACGGCTATTGGAGCGGCTTGCCCGCCACTCCCGATGTCACTTGGGAGAGCACTTATCAGTATAATGTAGGTGTGGATGCTTCGGTACTGGACGGACGCTTGAGCTTTACCGCCGAATGGTTCCGCAAGGATACCAAGGACTTGTTGCTGCGGAAACCCATTCCGGCTTATAACGGCGGTGGCAGCTTCTGGGTGAACCACGGCGAGATTCGTAACCATGGTGTGGAATTCAATATAGCAGCCACCCCGGTAGCTACTAAGGACTTGCGTTGGGATACTTCGTTCAATGCTTCTTGGCTGCACAACGAGGTGATAGACTTAGGTGGTGACGACTTTATTGTGGGAGAGAATCTTACAGGATTTGGCGCCGGCCCTATCGAGATTAAGAAGGTTGGCTATCCCATCGGTTCGTTCTATGTGTATGAATGGCAGAACTTCAGCAAAGATGGTCTGAACCTTTACAAGCATCAGGCAGATGGTAGTTATACCTCCACTCCTACAAGTGACGATTTGGTGGTGAAGGGTCAGGCTGAACCGAGCTGGACATTTGGCTGGAACAATACTGTGACTTGGAAGAATTGGACATTCAACTGTTTCTTCAACGCAGCTTTGGGAGCCGACCGTCTTAATATGAGCCGCTTTGCCATGTCTTCCATGGTGGGTAAATATAAATTCATCACCTTGGCCGATGCTTACTACAAGAGCTGGGACATGGTGGAGAACAAGGCCGATGCCCTTTACTCAACCCATAGTAACAGCAATAACAAGGATTATCCCGATTCAGATTTCTATCTGGAAGATGCTTCTTACATTAAGCTGAAAAACATCACTGTGGCTTATACCATCCCGCGTAAGTGGGCGCGCATAGCAGACTTGCAGCTCTCGGTAAGTGCCCAGAATGTCTTTACTCTGACCCATTATACCGGTATGGATCCGGAAGTAATCAATGCAGGCCCTTACGGACTCAATGGTGTGGATATGGGTGCTTATCCGGTTCCCCGTACCTTTACATTCGGTGTGAAACTTAATTTCTAAGTAACATAAAAAAACTCTCAATATGAAAAAGATATATCAATTATTGACGGCAGCCGGCATGGTGCTCTTGCCATTTACAATGACTGGTTGCCAGGATTTTCTGACCGAAGACCCCAAAGGACAAATGGCGGTAACAAATTTCTTTCAGACTAAAGGCGACTTGGATAAGAGCCTTAATGCCCTGTACGGCGTTTTGGCTAATGCCATGTATGCCAACAATGCCATAGGCTTTGATGCGGTACGAGGCGATGACATGAGTACCCACCCTGCCAGCAACAAACAGCCTATCCGTGAAGTGGATACTTATGATGTGTCTGATAACAATACTTGGGTGGATGAGTTGTGGACACGGCGTTGGGAAGTGGTGAAGGCAGCCAACTTCATCATTGAGAATGCTGGACGTACTCCCGTAGAAAAAGAGTATGTGGATGCTACGTTAGGGCAAGCTTATTATTGGCGCGCTTATTCATACTACTATCTGGTCACTACTTGGGGACGTGTGCCAATGGTAGTGAAAGATGAGGTGGAGTATAATATGCCCTTGGCTGAGGTGGAAGACATCTATGCCCTTATTGTGGATGATTTGAAAAAAGCAGAAACCATGCTGCCGGATAATTATACCAATGAACCTTATGCGCGTAATGGTGTGAACATAGCGGTGAATAACGCGGCTGCTAAAGCTACTTTGAGCTATGTCTATATGACTATGGCGGGATGGCCTTTGAATCTGGGTGTAGAATATTACAAACTTGCTGCCCAGAAAGCAAAAGAAGTGATTGACGGTGTGGAAGACGGTACGTGGAACTACCGCTTGCTGGATGAGTACAAGGATGTTTATTCGATGAAATGGAACGAAAACAATCCCGAAGTGCTTTTAGGAATACACTATAATCTTTCTTCGGGTGCGTTGACCAACGCCGTGGTGTGCGACTTTATGCAAGATATGGCTTATGGCGGCGGTTGGGAAGACACGCATGGTGAGATAAAATTCTGGAAAGATTTCCCGGACGGTCCCCGCAAGGAAGCAAGTTACTTCCCGAAAATTATTTTGCAAAGCGAAGCGAAAGAAGGTACGCTGCGCGACTGGTGGGAAGATCCCGACCCGGCATCTCCTCGCGTATCTCTGGCTCCGTGCTTTATGAAGAAAGTGGAAGGATTGAATGGTGCAGAATTTGACTATACCAATCCTGCAGCTCTGAGCTTTGAGGGTCAGAAACAGCATCAGGTAATCCGTCTTTCGGAGGTATATTGCTGGTATGCTGAGGCTGTAGGACGTGCTAAATTGGGTGGAGCCGATAAGACTGAAGCTATACGTCTGCTTAATGAGGTGCGTAATCGTGCCGATGGTGCAGAGAGCAATATTTATAGTGCTTCGATGAGTGATGAGGAATTGGCCGAAGCTGCTTATAACGAGCACGGCTGGGAGATTGGCGGTTATTATTGGGCAAATATTGCTACTCGTGCGCGCGACATGTTCCGCATGAACCGCTTGAAAGATCACTTTGAATATCGCAAGGAGAATCCTGAGATAGAGGTCGCTCCCGGTGTGTTTGTCAAAGAGGCCATACCCGTTACAGGTGTGTGGGATGACAGCAAGATGTACTTCCCCTATCCGGCACGCGATGCGGCGAACAATCCTAACTTAAAAAACTAATTCTAAGGAGCAAATAATATGAAGCTGAAATATTTCTGTATAGCTATTGCTGCTGTTTGCATATCTGTGCTCACGGCATGTAGTGACTTCATGAGAGAGAAAATGGATGTGGTCGATATGAACCTGTCGGGTAATGTCATTTCTTTTGAGGCAGCCCCGTCAACAGATCAGGATCAGACTATCCAAGTGGAAACCGATGCGTCATGGAAAGTGACGATTACCCAAGGCACGGAGCAATGGCTTACTGTGACTCCGATGGAGGGTACTGGCAATGCCACCCTTACTTTCCATGCAGACAAGAATACGGGGCCTGCACGTAGTGCCATAGTGACGGTGTCTGCCGTGCAAGCAGAATTGCTGGATATTACCGTCAAACAAAAGGCTCAAATGGAAGGGGATAAGTATAATCTTGACAGCTTTGACGGCCTGTTCTTCACCGGCTTGAACGATGCTCCCAATCCTATTACGTTGGTGGATCATGAAGGCTGTGAAGACGGTAAGGGTATTCGTATATATACCCGTCCGGGAGAAGAACATATGGGTACCAATGGTGATCGCTTCAAGGTGAACACCAATAAAATGTATTACTCCGGGCGTTACGAGTGGCGTGTGTATATTCCCAAATTGGGCATGAACGATCGTACCAGTGTGGCAGGATTCATTTATAATGACGACCGGCACGAGCTTGACTTTGAGATTTCTTCCGGAACTGCCGAAAATCGTGCTACGTATGGTGCTGCTGATGATGAACTGCTTTGCCTTATCTCCAGTCAGGCCAACCCGTTTGTGGGAGTGACCACCGTCATCAAAGCAGATGCATGGCATACCATTGCCATAGACATGAAGTTGAATGACGAAGGTAAATATGTGGCCGAGTGGCTGGTTAATGATGAACCTATCACTTCGCAGGTTATGGATTTCGGAGAAGAAATTGCTTTCCGTCCAATCTTTAGTGTGGAGAACCTGATGGGTATGGGCGACCATGCTGCCACGCAAGAGAATTATGCTATCTTTGACTGGTTCGAGTACATTCCTTATGAGTATTCGAAAGATCCTATTGGTGGCGATACCGACGAACCCGAGCCTGACGGAGAGACTGTAAGATGGGACTTTGACGACAATATGGTTCCTGCAGAGTGGGTATCTCCTGGCACCGCAACTGTTACCGATGGATGGCTGACGCTTCCTATGCCTAATTGCCATACTTTGATTAACGAGGATATGGGAGCCGGAAAGGTGACTTTCGAAATTGATGTTCCTCAAGTAAGTGTTGGCGAGAAGTACGTGGCAGGGCCTAATATTTCTGTAAACAATGTTCCCGGTGTGGAGCGTTCCTTCTCCATGTTCGTATGGGCCGGAAGCCAGGCAGACCGTGATGCGGTAGGTGCACTGCCGGGTCAGATGTTGGTACGTTGCTATACCGAAGCTTTGGGAGTGTTCAATTATCCTATTGATCCGGGCAAGCATACCTTTACGCTTGATTTGCGCCTGAATGCCGACGACCAATATTATTGTACCTGGATAGTGGATGGCGTGGATGTGACGACATTCCAGACTTGGTACACCTCGGCTGAAAACAAGTTCAACTTGCAATTCAGCACCATGTCAAATGGAGGTGGCTGGCAAGGTAGTACAGAGTGCTCGCGTGACTATGAAACCAAGTACAACTATATTGAGTATAAGAAATATGGTGAATCTGGGAGCGGGGAAGACAACACGGTTGCTTTCGAATTCGATGAGGCTCCGGCCGGTTGGACGTTAGGCGATGCTGTAATCAGCGATGGTGCCCTGAACGTTTCTAACGGACAGGTGGTGACTACCGATATAGTTGCCGGTGCTGCCAAGTACGCTTTTGAGCTGGATGTGCCTGAAGTGCCAGCCGGCGAAAAGTGGCTGAACGGAGTCAACATCTATGCCACCAATGCGGAGGAGCGCACCTTCTCGATCTACGTTTGTCCGGGTGCGCAGGCTTGGCGCGATGCTGCCGGTGCCATTCCGGGCCAGATGCTCATACGTTGCTATACCGAGCAGATGGATCCTTTCTTCTTGGCCATTGACCCGGGCGTACATACGTTCGAGTTGGACTTGCAGCTTAACGAAGACGGATACCTGCCTATATGGTATGTGGACGGTCGTGAGATAACACGCAAGCAAACGACATATACTTCCGAAGACTTTACATTCGGGCTGGAATTCCGTAACTTTGTCGATGGTGCTGCTTGGCAGGGCGATAGCAACTGCACCAACACTTATACCGGCAAGTACAACTGGTTTAACTATACTCCTTATTGATATTATTAATTTAACACTTATGTAGATTCTGCTGCACTTTTTATCCGCCTGTTTCCTGTCGTAGGATGGGGTGTGGCGGAATCTACCTCTACAAAAAAAATAATGAAGAAGATGATTTGTATGAAGAAATTCGTGTGTGTGGTATTGGCCGCATTTGGCTTGGCCGCTTGCAGTGTGAAGCAAACCGAGACTGTGCCAACCCCAAGCAAACAGCTACACCCTTGGGTCGTATACGGAGAGGAAAGTTCGTTTGCAGATCTTGAACCAGTGAAAGACATGATTGCCTCCGTTAGTGTTTTTGGCAATCCCCCGCGTGAGTATATCGATAAATGTCATGCGGCTGGCATTGAAGTGTATCGTGCCGTAGGCGGTAATGAAGAGTCAATCAATACTCCCGAAAAGATTGCCTCTTTGGTGGAAAGTTACGTAAATGACTGCCAAGCCAATGGGTATGACGGAATAGACCTCGACTTCGAGCATCTTTCGCCTTCAGTCCGTGCCACTTACTCGGATTTCCTGCAAAAGGCATCTGCCGCATTGCATGCCGCAGGCAAGAAGATGAGCCATTGCGTGGGCTTTTACCCGGCTCTTTATGCCGATGAAAACACGCAGATATTTTATGACCCGGCTGTATTGGAGAACACCTGCGACCTTGTGCGCGTCATGTGCTACGATATGTATTGTGCTCCCTGCATAGGCGTGAAAGAGCTGGCTCACCGTGATGACTGCCAGGGCGTGGGACCCACATCCAATTACCTCTGGACGCGTGAATGCATGCTTTATTGGAAAGAGCGTATCAGCGCTGACAAACTGGTAATGGCACTTCCCGCCTATGGCAACGATTATAAACTCACAGGCGACATTGCCGGTACGCAGATTTATGCCCCGAAGCCCGATAAAGCTGTTGGGGAACTTCCTGCTCCTACCTGGCTGTGCTATGAGAAGGTGAACATGTACCTTTACGACCACGAGGACGGATGCCGCCATCTGTTCTATGCGGCCGATGCCCGCAGCACCGAGTGCCTGCTTCAGCTGGCTGACGAGTTGCAGCTGCCTAAAGTCGGTTTCTGGCATTTCAGCAGCGTGTCGCCCGATACGTGGAAAGTGACGCGTGACTGGATGGAGAAATAACGGTAGAGTCGCTATTAAGTAGGGGTGTGCCAAAATGCAGATTTTGCTACACATCTATTAAGGTGCGTCAGATTACCCATTATGACGCACCATTATTTTTATCAATTAATCAAGTTGGATATGAAAAGAGCAATAGGGCTGTTCCTGCTTTTGTTGTCTGTTCAGTTGGGACAAGCGCAGGAGGCAAATAACCATAGATGGAATTTTGATGATTTGGAAGGGTGGCGATACGGGCACCAAGATGACAACCCGGCCAACCAATGTGAAATTAAGGATGGCATATTGAAGATATTTACAAGAGCAGAATCAAGGGACAGGAAGAAAGTCCGCACGGTTGATAAGATATACACTTCTGGCAGATATACATGGAAGACGTATATACCCCGGATGGGGAAAGGTGACCAGGCAAGTGTGGGCTCCTGGATATATTGTGACGACCATCATGAGCTTGATTTTGAGGTAGGATACGGCACCTCCAAGGCAAGGAAAGAGGTCGGGGCGGAAGACGATGATATGCTGGCATATATGACGAGCCAGGATTTTCCGTTCACGTCGGTGCCTGTCAAAATTAAGCCGGGATGGCATCTGTTCGAGATAGATCTTAAGCTGGTCGATGGCAAATATTATGCTACATGGTTCATTGACCAGGAGAAGCGGCATGAAGTGCAGCTTCAGTTCGGCAATGAGATATCATTCCATATTTACTGTAGCGTCGAGAACCTTGTATTCTTGGGGGATCAGATTCCGCAGCAGGAGAATTATGGACTGTATGATTATGTGGAGTATAAGTATCATAAATAAGAGAGGCACAAACAGATGAAGAATGTATTTCTTTTCTTGGGTATTTTTTTATGTTTCTCTTTAGCAGCCCAAGAAAACAGGAGCTATAGCCACCTGAATATGGCTTCTTCCCCGTTTGTCGTGGAAGATAATTACCTGTCGAAGCATGATATCGTGTATCTGTCGCCCACCCAGCTGGAGGCGGAAGGTTTTCCTATGGGGAATGGGGACATGGGAGGCATGATATGGAACCATGAGAATGGCATAGAGCTGCAAGTCAATAAGAACGACTTATGGACTTCGTTGATGCCCGAAGAGGAAAATGCTTCGGTTCTGAAACATGCGGCCCGTCTGAAGATTGATTTTGGCCTGCCTGTGTTCAGCTGGATTCACTTGAAAGATTTTGAGGGCAGGCTGTCGCTGAAGAATGGGGAAGCGGGCTATCGTGCCGATACTCCTTTCTCCAGAACTTGCATCAAGACGTGGCTGGCCCATGGCAAAAACGTATGGGTCATTGAGTGCGAAAACCTGCCCGATGCTGCAGGAACAGAGGGAAACTCGGTTGCTACCATCACGCTTGAAAGGCTTGGTAGCCGTGCTTTTGCCAGGTGGTATTCGGGAGGATTCCCTAAAGATGCTGCGGTTGGCATAGGCGAGACCGAAGCTGGCAAAAGAGGCAACGACATGGTGATTGAGGAAAAAGGCAATGGCCTGCATTTTGCCGTGGCTTGTAGAATCGTGCAGGGAGACATGGCGCCGGCATTGCTGAATACCCATACGGTAGAGCAGAAAACCGATAAGGAGTGCTTTACGGTTTTGCTGAGTGTGGCTACTGACCGTGAGAGTGCTAATCCGGTGGTGGAGCAAGCCGTGAAACTGTTGGACGAGGCCGAGAGCACAGGGCTGGAGCAGCTCAAGAAAGAGAAAGACGAGTGGTATAGTGCTTTCTGGTCGAATAGCTTCATGAAGCTGGGCGATGACTATCTTGAGAATATCTATTATCTGCGCCGCTACCTCATGGCTGCGGGTTCTCAGGGTGAGTTTCCTGTGACCTTCAATGGCGGATTGTGGCGTTGGAACAGGGACGTGATGAACTGGATTACCCCGCATCATTGGAATACCCAGCAGCAATATTGGGGATTGTGTGCGCAGAACGACTGCCAGTTGATGGTTCCGTATCTGGATACATATTTCAAGATGATTCCTGCTGCCCAGGCCTTGGCTAAAGAAAAAGGTGCGTCCAATGATGCCTTGCAGATAACCGAGGCGCATTGCTTTACCGGCGAGCAACTGAGCACGGATTGGGAAAGCATGAAGAACAACTTTACTCCGGCCTCGCAAATAGCATCCTTGTTCTGGGACTATTACGAGTTTACCGATGACGAGGATTTCTTGAGGGAGAAGGCTTATCCCTTTATGAAGAAGGCAGCCAACTTTTATTTGGACAAACTCCAGTGGGATGAGCGGAAGAAGGAGTATTACTTTCTCTCTTCCCTTTACGAGTCTGAAGCGATTGAATATGTGAAGAACTCCATGAGCGACCGCAATTGCATAGAGCAGCTTTTTGGTAATTGCATAAAGGCGGCCACGATATTGAAGGCCGATAAAGACTTGGTAAAGCGATGGAACTATGTGTTGAACCATCTTTGGAAACGGGGGTACGAACAATTGGAAGGGGCAGGGGAGGTGCTGTCTCCTGCGGAAGAATATTATTCGGAAGCACGCTATACACCCTGGATATGGGCGAATGGCGGCTTAGTGGCTTTCCCCGCGGGCTTGATAGGCATTGACGACAAAGACACGCGAATCGGCAAGGCGGTGATTAATTTGGCCAGATGGAAGAAAGATGCCAATGCTCACTATCCTATTCCGGAAGTTGCGGCACGCATGGGTCTGGGCGATGAGGCGTTGGAATATGTGATGAATGGTGTGAAGATTCATCAAATGTATCCTCAAGGCCTGATGCACAATGTAACGGGCTATCCCGACAATATATATGACCTGGCATCAAAGCACGACCTTCTGGGAGGGAAATATGTAATCCGTTCGCACGATTTCTTCCAATGCGGCATGGAGGCCATGAGCAATTATGCCACCACGATGAATGAAATGATGCTGCAAAGCAACGAGGGCAAGATCAGGGTCTTTCCGGCAGTTCCTTCTGCTTGGAATTCCACCAGGCTTGCTTTTACGCTGTTGGCACGTGGGGCATTTATTGTGTCGGCTGAAAGAAACGAACAGGCACGTGTAGGGCAGATAGGCATCAAAAGTCTGAAAGGAAACAGGTGTTTCTTGCAGAACCCTTGGGGCGATGAGGCCAAGATTGAGGTTATTCAGGTGGATAACGGTGCGAAGATGAAGTATAGGAAGAGTGATGACAATGTTATTTGCTTCTTGACTAAGCCCGGGAAAGAGTATATTGTCAGACTTGCAGATGATGTGCGGAAAGAGCGGACTGTTTTCACGGGAAGCCCGAATAAGCAAGTCAAAAAATTAGGCAATCGCATGTTGGGGAAACTGAGCGGATGGAATGATTTCCATTAAATCATAAGCCCAATCTAATGCGAATCGGAAGTTTTACGGTATGAGTATAACTTATTGATTATCAGTTGTTGTTTCGGGCGGCCTCCGAACAGCTTGCGAACGCGCTTCGTGCAGCCTTGGAACAAACGCCCCGGTAGCGGGCAAAAATCCCCTCCTGCGTTCGCGCGTGGGAGGGGTTGATTGGTTTATAAAAAAGCCCATTATGGTTGAGGGATTTTAGGCACGGAGGACGCAGATTATCACAGACTGAAAATAGAATCTGCGTCCTCCGTGTTATTCGCGTCTAAAGAGGGATATTCAGTAAATGTCCCCCAAAAATAAAATGGCATATGAAGTGATTATGG
>OLFW01001233.1_pt1 | contig 16035 bp, 9 predicted proteins | sample 1605351 | NCBI WGS metagenome assembly OLFW01 (sample SAMEA3888918, study PRJEB22519) | human gut metagenome | biome: human gut; feature: human-associated habitat; material: faeces | place: Denmark | collected 2010 | reverse complement strand
ACCGGGACAGTCTGCCGATTGACTCATAATGACGGAATTAAACGACTGTCCCTAAGGTAACACATACTTTCCGTCACTGTCTGAAGTGTAATTCTTTGCCTTATTCTTATGACTATACTTTATTAACATCACCAGTGAATTAAGAGGTGAATAACTTAATTGAAACAAACCATCAATACCGGATGTATGATCTCTATCAACCTGATATCTCCGATAGAAAAAATGAAAGAAATCGGCATAACATAAGATTTTCAATTTCCTTAAATAACTAGATTCCAACCCTATATAAACGCCTGTTTCATTTTGAAGCTGTGAGTTTTCTCCGAAAGCATTTGCGTGAATAGCCTGATAACGCTTGTCATAATATCGGTTAATAAGTAATAAACTAGTATGAACAGCCGGTGAATAACTCAACATATTTAATGTAGCAATCTTGCCTGATTTATCGAAAGCTGTCTCTCCTGAAAATATAAATTTGTGGAGAAAAAATTTGTAGTTTGTTCCTATGTTGAAAAAATATTTTCCTCGGGGATAATACAAATTATATGGACGTAAATCAGGATTCAACACCATGTTGAAAACTGTATAAACACCTGTTAAACCTAATTCAACAGTTTTTCCATTATATGTTAAATAACTTCCAATCAATTGATTGTTTACCATATTTTTCTTTTCCATATCTTTCTTCAACCGATGAAATCCATCTGTTTTCAACGATCTTATAAACATATCTTCTACCCGTGCATCCTTTTTACGAAATGAGTAAAAAGCAGACAATGTCCAACGTTTTTTCAACTTATAAGTAGCAGCGATTCCTTGCAAATAATTATTTTCATCCGTAGAAGTATATTTAGCAATTCCCCGCCCAAACCGGTTCATGGTTCCTAATGAACCTGACTTGCCAAAACTAAACCCTCCTGTGTTAATAACCAGTCCATACCCAAAATTTACCCGATAATTACCTATCGCCAACGACTTCAGCTTCTTTACGTCCTGTAAAAAGAAATAAGCAGAATAGAAATCATATCCTTTTTTATTGTATTTACAAAAGAAAGGCTCTCCGGCATCTTTTTCAGCAGTCAGCCCCATATATAATTGATTTCGATACTGAAACCGATAACGTAAGTTATGATAAACCGGATTACCATAATACTTACGGTTAGGATATTTTTCTAAGACTCCTTCGCTATGACCAGCATATCCGGATTTCATGTACAAGGGGATATCCACACGTGTTAACAACTCCTGTTTATTATACTTCAACACATTTTTCCAATAAACTTTATCTTCCTCTTTATCAGACGCTCCAATATAAATAAAGTCCTCTAAAAATCTTCTGGTCTGCCAGTCCATACCTTCTATACCCAACAGCTCTTTCTTACTCACCATGGGACCATATTTATATATATAATACAAGATATTTTCTATGATTTTATCGGAAAGGAAAGGTAGTTGCTCCAGTTGTTCTTTCGTTATTGTGTTAATATTAAAAGGATGTTCAGCCAGTTCACTCAAAAATTCGTATTGTTCTTGCCATCCACTCATTTCCTCTGCTTCAGAAACATCTTCCTTCCATTCAATCCAGTTGGATTGAGCTTGCAGATTAACGACAGTATAACTTGCTAATATACAAACAATAAACACTCTTATCAACATCCTATTCACAGCTTTTCAACGACCTTTATAAGTTAAAAATTCGTATTATCAGACATGACTTCATTATTATGCGTATTTTTGCGTTCATGAAAAATAGTGTATACATATTACTATTTCTGCTAACAGCTTTTGCACTGAAAGCCAACGCACAAAAGCATTCCCAATCGGAAACAAAGGGATATATGGTTCCCGTTTGTGTATATCAGGGAGATACTATACCTTGTATAACGCTGAGAAATATATATGTATACCCACGTCTGAGATTTAAAAGCAAAAAACAGGAGCGATATTATTATAAGCTTGTAAGGGACGTAAAGAAAACTCTCCCTCTGGCTAAAGAAATTAACAGAGCCGTTATAGAAACCTACGAGTATTTGCAAACCTTGCCTAATGACAAAGCCCGCACACGTCATATAAAAATGGTAGAGAAAGGACTGAAAGAACAATATACCCCCAGAATGAAGAAACTTACCTTCGCACAAGGTAAATTACTGATAAAACTGGTTAACAGAGAATGTAATCAGTCATCTTATCAGTTAGTAAAAGCATTTATGGGACCATTCAAAGCTGGATTTTACCAAGCTTTTGCAGCATTGTTTGGAGCCAGTCTGAAAAAAGAATATCATCCGGATGATGAAGACAAGATGATAGAAAGAATTGTTACTCTTGTTGAGAACGGACAATTATAACAACGCTGTAAATCAATAAATTAACAAGTTATCAATATGTTTATCAACAATAATACATCCTGGTTTTAACTGTCTGAAACCAGGATGTATCTTTTTATCTTTTCATCATTTTATTGGCAAACTCCCATAAAACAATACCAGTAGTAACAGATACATTCAGTGAATGCTTTGTACCGTACTGAGGTATTTCAATACATCCGTCACACATATCTACGACTTCCTGCTGTACGCCTTTTACCTCATTTCCCATAACAATGGCATATTTTTTATTGGGGTCTAAAACCAGATCATCGAGCATTGTACTCCCTTCACACTGTTCAATAGCCAGTACAGTATATCCCTCTGCATGAAGTTCATTTACAGCTTCTTGTGTCTGTTTACAATATTTCCAATCAACAGTATATTCAGCTCCTAAGGCCGTCTTATGCATCTCTGGATGAGGAGGTGTAGCAGTAATGCCACATAAATAAATACAATTAACCAAAAAAGCATCTGAAGTACGGAATACAGCACCTATATTGTGCAAGCTACGAACTTCATCCAGTACAACTACCAATGGAAGTTTTTCAGCTTCCTTAAATTCCTCCACCGACAAGCGGTTCATTTCAGTTATTTTCAGTTTTCTCAATTCAGACATAATTCAATCTTTATTCGTTCACAAAGATAGAAACTATATTTGTTGAAAACGGTGGAAAAGGTGTAAAAAACCTAAGCAAAGAAAATGAAAAATAAATCTTGTATTATCCGAAGAAAACATTATAGCTTTCACAAAACAAACATTCCAAGAAACTTAACAGAAAGTTTCATCACAAGTTTAAACATATTTTTTAGCCAAAAATCGGAAGTGAATAAAGGGAAAGTTTTTAACTTTGCGACATATCAACAAATAGTTAATAGAAGCGGTAAATCGTGTAATATCAAGACATAAGCTTGTTAATGGCTATTTAATATCTCATGCTCGGATATTTATAACCTAAAAAGCAAGAAATCCGGTATTCTTTTTACTAACACTATTAACGGGCTATTATAACTATCATATATTCTTTCAAAAAAGAAGAAAAAATATAATCTAATAATGAATAAAGAAGAATGGTTGAAAAAGGGTTATGTTACTGAACCCGTAGATAAGACGCTTGATCTGAAAGCTGAAATAGACAAGTTGCGTAAAGAAAAGAATGCCGTAATTTTGGGGCACTACTACCAGGCTGACGAAATACAGGAAATTGCTGACTTTATTGGAGACAGTCTTGCGTTGGCACAATGGGCTGCTAAAACAGATGCAGATATAATTGTGATGTGTGGAGTACACTTCATGGGAGAAACTGCTAAAATATTGTGTCCGGATAAAAAAGTTCTGATTCCTGATTTCAATGCCGGATGTTCACTTGCCGACAGTTGTCCAGCTGATAAGTTTTCTCAGTTTGTCAAAGAGCATCCTGATCATACTGTTATTTCGTATGTCAATACTAGTGCTGCGGTAAAGGCAGTGACTGATGTAGTGGTTACATCTACTAATGCCAAGCAGATAGTAGAGAGTTTTGCAAAGGAACAAAAAATAATTTTTGGTCCTGATAAAAATTTGGGTAATTATATTAACTCTATTACTAACCGGAACATGTTACTTTGGGATGGTGCTTGTCATGTACATGAAAAATTTTCTGTTGAGAAAATTATCGAACTGAAAAAGCAATATCCTGATGCGGATGTGCTAGTGCATCCTGAATGTAAAGGTGCAGTGGCTAAACTTGCCGATAAGGTAGGATCAACAGCCGGTTTGTTAAAGCATGCTATTGCTAGTGACAAAAAGAACTTTATAGTGGCTACGGAGAGTGGAATTCTTTATGAAATGAGAAAGAAATGTCCGGAAAAGAATTTTATTCCGGCTCCTCCCGAAGACAGTACTTGTGCATGTAATGAATGTAACTTCATGCGTTTGAATACACTCGAAAAATTGTATAATACATTGAAGTATGAGTGGCCTGAAGTAATAGTTGATAATGAAATCGCCGATAAGGCAATCCGGCCTATTAAGAAAATGTTGGAAATTTCTGCAAAGCTTGGATTATAAACAAATTGTTAAAAAAGAGATGAGAAATTCATGCTTTTCTTAAAACGTGTTATAAAGCATATTTTTCTTATCTCTTTTTTTGTTAGTTTCCTATAAGTCCGTATCTTTGTACTGTGTTTTTCATAGTATTAGATTTAAGGTAAACAAAGGTTGGAGTACAGCTGTACTCCTTTTTTTATGTCCATACGTTACGAAATTCTTGCTGAATATCATTTATTCTACTTCTTTGGTCAGTTTTTACCTTTTCCTATTTTGCTTATAGCATAATTTTGCCCATATGAATTTTAAATCTTAAGTCAATGAAAAACAAATTAATCAAACATTTCAGTATTGTTAGTTTTATTCTGATGATACTTTGTGTGCAAAATATCATGGCACAGAAAAGAACCGTTTCTGGAATCGTCACTGATTCAAAGAATGAACCCTTGATTGGAGTTAATGTTACTATTAAAAATGCTTCTACAACAGGAACTATTACAGATATAGATGGTAAATATAGCTTAGAAATACCATCGGGTAATTCTGTTTTAGTGTTTTCTTACATCGGATATTCTACTCAGGAAATAAAGGTCAATAATCAGTCGGTAGTAGATGTTGTTTTGAAAGATGATATGCAAGCTTTGGAAGAAGTTGTAGTTATTGGGTATGGGACTGTAAAACGTAGAGATTTAACAGGTGCAGTTGCTTCTGTTCAAGGAAAAGATATTGCAGCTAACCCAGTATCAAATGTGTCTCAAGCTTTACAAGGTAGACTTCCAGGTGTTAATGTTATTTCACAAGATGGGCGTCCTGGAGCTACTATATCAGTGAGAGTGCGTGGAGGAGGGTCAATAACTCAGTCTAATGAACCTCTTTATGTTGTTGATGGTTTTCCTGTAAGTAATTTGGATGATATTTCAGCTTCAGATATTGAGACTATAGATGTTTTAAAAGATGCTTCTTCTACAGCTATTTATGGTGCACGTGGTGCTAATGGTGTTATTCTTGTTACAACTAAAGGTGTAAAAGAAGGTAAAATTTCTGTTTCATATGATGGCTATATCCAAATGAAACATGCAGCAAAAACTTTAGAAACATTGTCTGCTCAAGAATATATATTACATATATTGGAGTTATGCAGCCTCTAGAGGAGAATCAAATAAAGATGCAGTAGAGAAATATTTTGGATTAGGAAGTAAATATGGTAATCATTACGCTGACTATGCAAATGTAACAGCTCATGATTATACAAATGATGTATTGCGTACTGCTTCATCTCACAGTCATAATGTTAGTATATCAGGAGGGTCGGATAAAACAAAAGTTATATTTTCATTAGGATATATTGATGATGAAGGAATTAAAATAAACTCAGATTATAATAGATTTAATACTTCTTTGAAATTTCAACAAAAATTACTTAATAATCTTATTTTTGATTTCGATTTGCGATATAGCGAAATTAATTTGAATGGAAGAGAAGATGTTACTAATGGAAAAGGTTCAAATGTTTCAGGAGCTTATCGTTATCGTCCTATTGATAATCCTTTAGGTGGTGTAGATTATTCAGAAGTTGCTTCGGGATTTAGTTTTGGAGTTGCTAATATAGATGACAAACATAATCCTATTGAGTTAATAAACGATATAACTAATCGTTCTTATGATCGTTCTTTAAGAGGATCTGCTGCTTTGTCGTGGGAAATAATTAAGGGTTTAACTGCACGTACAGAATTCTCTATTAACCGAGGTTCTTCTAAGGATACATACTATGAAAATGGATATACCAATGGAGATAAAAGAGCAAGTCTTACAAGAGGAATAAGTGAAGGTTTGAGATCTGTTACCACGTTTAATTATAATAAAACTTTAGGTGATACTCATGATTTTTCAATATTGATTGGTAATGAGTTTATTAATACTGATTCTGAATCATCAAAATTAGAAGGTAGAGGTTATCCTGATCGTTTTGATTATAAAACAACTATAGCACTTATTCATACAGCTACAACATCATATTCTAGTATAAATACTATAAATAATCCAGGACGAACTGTTTCTTTTTTTGGACGTTTTTCATATACATTAAAAGATCGTTATTTATTAACAGGGACATTTCGTGCTGATGGTTCTTCAAAGTTTGCACCTAATAATCGTTGGGGATATTTTCCTGCTGGTGCTTTAGCATGGCGAGTTTCTGAAGAACCATTTATGCAGGGAACAAAAAGATGGTTGTCTAATTTGAAGTTGCGTTTATCATTGGGAACTTCTGGTAGTGATAATATAGATGCTAATTTATGGAAAGAAACATGGTCAAGTGTTGGATCTAGTAGTAATCATACTCCTATAAACGGTGAATTTAGTTCATTTTATCGTCCTGATGGTCTGTTGGCTAATCCTAATTTAAAATGGGAAACAACAATATCTCGTAATTTAGGTATTGATTTTGGATTTATAAATAATAGATTAAATGGTAGTATGGAGATTTATTGGAATACAACGAAAGATTTGTTAATGGCAGTTCCAATTGATAATACTACAGGGTACACTTATCAATTTCAAAATTTTGGTAAAACCTCAAATAAAGGATTTGAATTATCTTTGAATTTTGATATTATTAATAGAAAAGATTTTCGATTTAATATAGGTGCTATCTATAATTATAATCGAAATAATTTGGACGAATTAGCTAATGCCGACCAATATTTGTATACATCTAATTGGGGGTCTTCTTCATTGGTTCCTAAACAAGATTTTATGTTTGAAGAAGGAAAAGCAATAGGACTTGTACGTGGTTTTGTAAGTGATGGATATTATACTGTTAATGATTTTTATTATCAAAATGGACAGTATATATTAAAAGATGGAGTTCCTGATATATCAAATGCTTTAACGGCTACTTATAAACATCCTTTTAATTTACCTGAAGGACAAACAGCTTTTCCTGGAGCTGCTAAATTTTATGATACGGATGGAAATGGAATTGTGGATTTAGATGATGCAACCTGTTTGGGAGAAGTTGTTGCTAGACATAATGGTAGTTTTCAATTTAATATTGGTTATAAAGATTGGGATCTTTCTTCTAATTTTACTTGGAGTGCTGGAGGAAAAGTTTATAATGTAAATGCAATGATTAATGCTTCTGGACAAGAATTTGATGGAATTGGAGCACAACGTGCTTCTTGGATTGCAGATTGTTATAAAGTTTACAATGTAGATGATAGTGGAAACTTATACGCAGTTACAAATCCTGAAGAGTTAAATGCTCTAAACATGAATGCTAAATATCATTTACCGTATCATCAAAGTGGAATAACTTCTTCTGAGTGGTTGGAAAATGGATCTTATTTACGTCTATCAACTTTAACTATAGGTTATACTTTACCACAAAAATATTTGAAGAAGATACATATTGGAAAAGTTCGTTTTTATTTAACTGGTTCAAATTTATTTACTGTTACAGGTTATTCAGGCATTGATCCTGAAGTAAATGCAACTCCTCAAGGTTCGGGAACATTTGGTAATTTGAGAATATTTCCAACATTAAATATGGATTTTGGTACTTATCCTAGGGCTCGTACATATACATTTGGTACTAATATTACATTTTGAGGTTTATAAATGATAAAAATATGATATTATGAATAAGAAAAAAATTAATATAGTTTTAATGTTTGTACTAGGTTTTATTTTTATTGGTTGTGACGATTACCTTAGTGTTACTTCTCCTGGTACAGTTGACCGTGAATTTGTTTTTTCTGATGAGGAATCAGCTCGTTCAGCATTATATTATGGATATGAAACTTTACGTGCTAATAGAAGTCTCCATTCTGTTGGCTTTTTCTGGAATCCTGTTTGGGGATCAGATATTGAAGATTCGCAGGATCTTTATGATCCTGGAAATGCTGGTATTAGTGAAAAATGGTTTTATCCTAATGGTACTTCTAATTATAATATTGATTCGGGGGAAGGAACAGAAGTTTTTACAGAATTGTATAAAACAATTTCAATAGCAAATTCATTAATTACTAGTTTTGAGTCTTTAAATAATTTTGAGGAAATAATGACTGGTGAACCTAATAGTCTTTCTGACATTTATGGTCAGGCTGTAGCACTGCGGGCTACTTGTTATTGGGAATTATGTCGGTGGTATGGTGATGTTCCTCATGTAATACATGCTGGAGAAAAGGCGGAAGGACTTGTTTCAAGATATGCAATTTATGATTATCATATAAAGAAATTAATAGAAGTGGAACCTCATATGTTTCGTCCTGGTGAAGGTACTACTCGTGCTGATGTAATGAATCGTACTTATGTACAAGGCCTGATAGGAAGATTATGTTTATATAATGGAGGATATGCAACTCGTCGTACAGATTTAGGATCTAATTTTCATACAGATGGTGATGGAAATGTATTATCATTCGATGATTGGAGTGTTGAAAAAAATGGTGCTATTTATGGACGTCGTAGTGATTGGAAGAAATTATATGAAATAGCTAAAACTTATCTTCAGTCATGTGTAGATAATCCAGGTACTGTTGTTTTACATACAACTGATCCTCGTGGTGTAGGTAAAAATGGCCAAGAATATGGTAATCCTTATCAATATACATTTCAACAAATGCATTCTGGAGATAATATGACTTTAGCGGATGAATCAGTATATGAAATACCTCAAGAATATAATTATAGTTCTGATCGTCCAGCTTATATAGGTCGTCCTTCTACAGGAGGAAATGGGCAAGCTCCTTGTGTTGCTTGTGGACAAGATAGAATTCAGGTTCATTTTTATTATGGTTGGTTTGACAATAACGATATGCGTCGTGATGTTTCTGTTACTGTAACAGGTAGTAATGGACAAGGGCAAGAACTTATTCAGTCTTTTGATAGAAGTGCATGGGGTAGAGGTTGTGGTCCAGGTACAAATAAATATGATTGGAATAGATTGCCAGCTCCTAACACACAATCTTATGGAACTTCTGGAATTAATATTTCTTATATGCGTATATCAGATGTATATTTAATGTTAGCGGAAGTTTATGCTGCTTTAGGAGATGATGGATCTGCTTTAATGTATTTGAAAATCGTTCATAATCGTGCTTTTCCTCATAATAATGATCCTAATTTTAACAAGTTTGTGACAGATTGTGGTTCTGTATATAATGCAGTTATTAAAGAACGTGCACTAGAATTCAGTGGTGAAGGTATGAGAAGATTTGATATTATTCGTACTGGAATACTTCCTGAAGTTGCTGTGAGTACTCGTCAAAAAATGAAAGCTATTATAGATGGCATTCGAAACAAAGGATACTATGAATTTGAAAATGGGAATCAGATTCCTGCTTATATTTGGACTAAAATGGTTGATGCTAAGGCAATGTACGGATATAGATTAACAACTCAAACTCCAGAAGGTAAAGAAAATGATCCAGTTTTATTTCCTGGTTGGAGAGGACAATATGATGATTGGGGAAGTTTAGTACCTAATGTTGCATCGCAAAATATGACAAATGTAGCAATTAAAGGACTGTTTAGATATATAATTCCTGGTAGTGAGGAAGCTCGAATTTTAGAAGAAGATGGGTATCAACAAACAAATTGGGGTATTGATATGTTAAATTATGAAAGTGATTATGCTACAAATTTATTTGCTGGGTATACGGACGCTGATTATGCAGCTAAAAATCCACCAATTCATTTGATTCCTAATACATATCAGGTTCTTTTAAATTCAGGTATTACTAATGGATATGGATTTAGACAACAATAATATATTATGAAATATGTAATTGGGTTAATTATTGCGATAATAGTAAGTGGTTCAGCTTTTGCTGAACCTACTTACTTGAAAGTTGTCGCTCAGGATGGCAGTGGTGATTATTTGACAATTCAAGAAGCCGTAAATTCAGTTCTTGTATACCAGGAGCAGCGTAGTGTCATAAAAGTAAAGCCTGGAATATATCGTGAAAAACTGGTTATTCCGGCTGCATGGTGTAATATAAGTCTGATAGGAGATGATCCGGCAAATACCATAATATCTTATGACGACAATGCTAATAAAAATAACATGGGGACATTCAGTTCGTACACTGTTTTGGTACATGGCGATGGTATTCGTTTAGAAAATCTGACAATTGAGAATGCTTCTCAAATGCAGGGACAAGCGGTAGCCTTACATTTAGAGGGAACAGAATCGGTTATTATAAATTGTCGTTTATTGGGAAATCAGGATACAGTATTTACAGGAAACAAATATGGACGTTTTTATTTTTACAATACTTATATAGAAGGAACTACCGATTTTATTTTTGGTCCTGCTACTTGCTGGTTCGAACATTGTGTTATAAACAGTAAGGCTGATTCTTATATTACGGCTGCATCTACTCCTGCTTCACATCCATTTGGATATATTTTTAATGAATGTAAGTTGACGGGAAAAGATGATTTGAAAGTTTACTTAGGGCGTCCCTGGCGTGAAGCAGCCTATACCTTGTTTATGAATTGTTATCTGGGAAAACATATCCGTCCTGAAGGGTGGCATAATTGGGGGAATCCTCAGAATGAACAGACTGCTCGTTATTTGGAATATAATAATAGAGGTGAAGGGGCTGATATTTCCAGACGCGTATCTTGGGCGAAAGTTTTGACTCGTGATGAAGCTGATCGTATAAAAATAGATGTTGTTTTTCCAGATTTAAAAGAATGGAGTTCTTATTATTCTGGAAAGTAAGAAATAATTTTATACAGAAATACAAGTTTCAAATAATCAGCCTGTATTTCTGTATAAAGTCTAGTGATAATAAATATTACCTATCAATATTATTTTTATATTCGGTAGGAGATATGCCATAGGTTTGCTTGAAACATTTACTAAAGTAATGGGCGTCATTGAATCCTACCATATAAGCTATTTCTGAAATATTATATTCTTTATTTTCTATTAATTGTAAAGCTCGTTTCATTTTCATTTGTTTTAAGAAATCAATAGGTGATTGTCCTGTTATGCCTTTTAATTTTCTGAAAAAGTTTGAACGGCTCATATCAACAGATAAAGCCATATTGTCTACAGAAAAATCACAATTATCCATGTTTTCTGTTATTGTTTGGATAAGTTTATCCATAAATTTCTGGTCTGATGCAGATAATACAGGCATATTTTCCTCTTTTACGGATTTCTTTTCTGATTTTGGAGAAAACAGTGTCTGACAATAAATTTGTTGCAAACGTTTGCGTTGTTCTACTAGGTTGTGTATTCGGGCTTTTAAGTAAGTTGCACTAAATGGCTTGGTTATATAGTCGTCTGCGCCATATTGCATCCCTTCTAGTTTACTTTCGATAGACGATTTAGCACTAAGTAAAATTATAGGAATGTGGCTGGTTGATATATTGTTTTTTAGTTCATTCAATAGTTCTATACCATTCTTTTGAGGCATCATGATATCACTAATAATAATATCGGGCAATTGCTCTAAAGCAATTTTTATACCTGTTTCTCCATTGTCTGCTTCTAAGATAGAATAAGATTCCGCTAATATTGTTTTAAGAAAGCGGCGAAGCTCATCATTATCTTCTACCAATAAAATTGAATCTTTGTTTTCTTCTGTTTTTTGTTCTGAATCTTCTGTGGTTGTAATAATCGTATTATTGGCCATTATTGGTTTTATGGTTTTATTCATAATATCATCGGATACTATGAATTCTGTATTAGGACTGAAATGACCGTTACCTTTTTGTAGATTTACAGTAAAACAACTTCCTTCGTTAGGTTGGCTTTCTACTGTAATAGTTCCATTATGCATTTCTACAAGTTCTTTGGTTAGCGATAATCCTATTCCTGTACTTTCTTGAGTATGGATATGTTGGTCGGAAAAGGTTTCAAAACGTATAAATAAGCGTTTTAGCTGATTCTTAGTCATTCCAATACCTTGGTCTATGATACTGATAGATATGATTTTTTCATTTTCTGTTACTTTTACTATAATATTTTTTTCTTTGGGAGTGTATTTAAAAGCATTTGATATTAAGTTGAAAATGATTTTTTCCAATTTGTCGATATCAGCCCATAAAATAACTGGGTGTTCAGGAGCATTTAATGATAAGTTAATATGTTGCTCATTTGCTAAATAATTAAAATTCTCCATGATTTGGCGTATGAAAGGAAGGAGATCAAATTGCTGTACATGCATTTTCATCTTTTTATTTTGTATTTTTCTGAAATCAAGAATTTGATTGACCAAACGAAGCATTCGATTGGCATTTCGTTCTATGATAAGTAATTGTTCACGAGCTTTATCTTCTATGGTTTTATTGTTTAGTAACTGTTCTACCGGTCCCGTTATTAGTGTAAGTGGAGTACGAAGTTCGTGAGATATATTTGTAAAAAAACGTAATTTGATATCAGATATTTCTTGTTCGATAGAAACCTTATGTTTTAGTCGATAGATAACAAATAAAATATAGGAAGTAATAAATATTATTACTGAAATAAGAAGTGTATATAGTAGATATGCCCATGGTGTTTCCCAAAATGAGGGTAAAACTGTTATGTCTATGCTTCGAGTATTATCTACCCAAATACCGTCACTGTTTGTAGAGCGGACTTTTAGAATATAATGACCTTTAGGGAGATTGGTGTAGTTGGCCGAACGTTCTTGTCCTATATAGTTCCAGTTTGTTTCGAATCCATCCAGTCTATAGGCATAAAACAGATTATCGTGATTTTTCATGTCTAATGCAGCAAACTGAATGTTGAATGCATTTTGGTGATGTGGTAATGTTATTTGATAGATATCATCTATGTTTTTATGAATCAAGCTACTATCAGAAGGTGTTATGATTTTCTCTCCTGATTGAAATTGGGTAAATACAATAGGAGGAATATATTCACTATTTCGAATTGAGTCGGGGTGAAAATAGAGTGCACCTTTGAATGTATTGAATAGTAAATAGTTGTTTGGGGTATGTAATGCTTTTCCTTCATTAAATTTAAAATAAGTAGGAAGATCCCAGGATGAGTATGTTATAACTTCTTTAGTAGAAGGGTTGAATTTACATAATTCTTCTTCTGTAGCTAACCATAGGTTGCCTTTATTATCTTCCTCTATGGATAAAATAACATTTGCAGGTAAATGATTTTGGGTAGTATATGCTTGAAAAAGCAGGTTCCCATTATTATCTTGTATTGCTTTGTTTAGTCCTCCTCCAAAAGTTGCAAGATAAATATTTCCATTTATTTTACTAAATAAAATTTGGTGTATATTATTGTTGCTAAGACTATTGGGATTTGTATCATCGTATGTATAATGCTTGAAGGTTATATCTTCTGCACGAGTTGAGGTTACATCTGTAAGTAGTAATCCGTTGGTTGTTCCTATCCATATTCTTCCTATGCTATCGCTTATTACATATCGAGCACGACTACAAAGATTTATTGGATATTTTTTTAGAGAGTTGGCAGAATGATAGAATATATAGTCATTAGTATTTAAATTTACATAATTGACTCCTCCTCCAAAAGTGGCTATCCACATACGTTTGTATTTATCCTCACACATGCTATATACATTGTTGTCACTTAAACTATGCAAATTTGTCGTTTCATGCATGTGATAATTTAATGCGTACTTATTTTTTTGCAGAGGAGTTGCTATAATTATTCCATCTCCTTTTGTTCCTATCCAGATACGCCCTTTATGGTCCTCTGTAAAACAATATGCTGTTCCAATTTTATCTTTTTGAAAAGGTGATATAGAACCATCTTTGGTGAGGAATCCTTTAAAATGTAAGTTATTGTCATATATTCGTATGGTTTGGTCCTTTATTCCCATCCATATATTTCCTTTGCTATCTTGGAAATTTGCACGTGTGTAATTTTCAAGTGATTCATTATCTGAAGGGACATTTTGATATAGATGAAATGGGTTAGTATTAAATGTGACTTTTTCTAATCCATTGTTATAAGAGCCAAGCCAAAGATTTCCCTGTCTGTCAGAGAATATAGCTGTGACTTTATTTTCTGAATCCCATCCTGATTGGCGTTCAGTATTGAAAAATGGCTTAAGTATATTTGTTTTTCTTTCGTAATATCCTAATCCTCCTCCTGAAGGATGTATCCATAGATTGTGATTTATGTCTTCACACACGTACATTTCAGGTCGGGAGTTGACTGTCTGCTCATTATACCTATCTTTAATGGTAAAGTGTTTCAGTTGTGGAACTGGATTAAAAGAAAGATGAGTTATTCCCAATGTATTTGCGGAACGTATCCAAACTTCATTCCTGCTATCTATAAAGACTTCTTTAATGTAGTTATTTTTAAGTTCTTTGTTTGTTTGAGCTGTGAAATGTGCAGTAGTTCCCTGGGATATTTCATAAATTAATATTCCGTCGTCTTTTGTACCGAGAAATAATTTATTGGAACCTATGTTGCGTATAATGTTTATATTACTTTGGGTTGCAGTATAAAATAATGTAAATTTATTATTTTTCTTATTATACTGCCAGATGCGACCTTTGCTTCCAGAGAAGTAAATATCTGTATCTGTTTCAGTTGCATCGTACACAGAATTAGGTAATTTGTAGTAATGAATGGTATATAAATGATTCTTGTTGAATATTAATTTATAGATTCCTGCTTGTGAAAGAATCCATAAATTGTTTTTATCATCTTCCAATAAGTTATATACTTTGCTTTTGGATAAATGGTTTTTATCGAAAAAATTATAAGCACGTAATGTTTTTCTATCTGTAGAATTATAAGCTTCAATAAGGTCTCCTTTGTTTGTTATAATCCATGTATGGCCGTAGTGGGATGGATGAATTGATTCTGCCTGATAGTTAGAATATGGTAATGACAAGAAAATTTCGTTTTCCATATCGAAGCGGTATACTTGTAAATCGTAGCTTATCATCCATAGATATGACTGTTCTCCTTCCGCTAAATAGTCTATTCGGCTGTTATTGAATCCATTATTATTCCCTTTTCTGTTTTTGTAATTTTTAAAATGATAACCATCAAATTTATAAATTCCATCCCAAGTGGCAAACCAAATAAATCCTTTGGTGTCTTGGAGAATATGCATAATCGTTTTTTGATATAATCCATCGGATGTCTTATATTGTGTAAAAGTATGAGGAGGTTGTGCATCTATTTTACAAATAGTACAGCATAACAAAATTAAAAGATAGATAAATTTTATATTTTTCATGTGTTTTTATAGTGTTTGTGTTTATCATTGCAAAGTTAATTTTTTAATTAACATGAATGATATTTCTTGAATTTATTGATAATATGGAAGATTTTTATCTTTTGTTTTTTATTGCGTGTTCGTCATGTTTATTTGTAGAATTCCGGTTTAGAGCGACACGAGATTCTTAAATAGATACTTGTTTTTTGCATATTCATCGGACATGAATGGTATATTTTTACTTGAAGAAACAGTGCCGCTTTGTGTATTTCCGTCATTGCTGATAATCAGTCTGTTCATTACCCTGAAAAAAATATGCTGTAATTTTAAAAAAAGAAGGTGTATTTTAGGTGAAAACATGCCGTTGTTTTGATGAAGAGAAGGCGTTGTTTTTCCATTGTGCCGCTTTTTGCGGATAATGCGGTGTATTTTCCTTCGCGCACATGCGCCCGCCCGC
>OLFW01001222.1_pt1 | contig 16187 bp, 15 predicted proteins | sample 1605351 | NCBI WGS metagenome assembly OLFW01 (sample SAMEA3888918, study PRJEB22519) | human gut metagenome | biome: human gut; feature: human-associated habitat; material: faeces | place: Denmark | collected 2010 | reverse complement strand
GGAGGATTAGCTCAGCTGGTTAGAGCACCTGCATCACACGCAGGGGGTCTGGGGTTCGAGTCCCTAATTCTCCACCATACAGTTCGTACTCGAACCCAATTCTCTATGAGAAAGGGTTCGGGTACGTTTTTTGTTTGCAGGAGGTTCTGAGAAAGGACTACTCGGAACAGTAAACGAGCAAAGGCAGGGTATCACCATGACGGTGGTATCCTGCCTTTTGCTTTGCGGGATCAAGTTCGCTTTGTGCGAACTTGGTCGTCATATCAGGGATGTTCTTTCATTGGCGGGTATGGTATACTCGGCTTAATAAACTGGAATGAAGTGGTGCACCACATGAAAGACGTACATTGTATAGAATTCCATACAGGCAGCAGAGAAGAGCGCATCCCGGAGCTTGCAAAGGACTTTCCATATACTGCCTCAAGAGCCACGTTGGATCGCTACATCGGCAGCACTGTGCCATGGCACTGGCATCAGGCGGTAGAGCTTTTCTACATGGAAAGCGGCTGCGTTGAATACACCACACCAGGTGGAAAACTTGTATTCCCGGCGGGAAGCGGTGGTTTTGTCAATTCCAACGTACTTCACACCACAAGGGCGATTTCTCAGACGGAAGAGAACGTGCAGCTTCTTCATATTTTCGATGTTTCTCTGCTGGCAGGGGAACGAGGAAGCCGAATCGAGCAAAAATACATTCTGCCCATTACATCCGACCCACAACTTGAGATCCTTCCTCTTTTACCGGATCATGCGGCAGGGCGAGAAATCCTGAAACGACTCAAAGGATCTTTTTGTTTGTCTTGTGATACATTCGGGTATGAGTTGAAACTGCGAGAGATCCTGACCGAGCTATGGTTAATGCTTGTGGAGCAATCGCATTCTGTAAGCTCTTCCAATAGGAACTCTGCCGGAGGCAACGATAAAATAAAGCTGATGTTGATTTATATCCATGAGCACTACCCGGAAACCCTCTCGGTCAAGGAGTTGGCAGCAGCAGCCTACACAAGTGAACGAGAGTGCTATCGCATTTTTCGTGAACACCTTCATACGACCCCGATCGCTTACCTGACCGCATACCGCATTCAGATTGCCTGCCAGATGTTGGCGGAAAGCAAGGCTTCTATTACAGAGGTCGGGGCTGCTTGCGGTATGGGAAATTCAAGCTATTTCGGAAAAGTTTTTCGGGAGGTTGTCGGCTGCACGCCACGTCAGTACCGATACAAACGGCAGAATAACAACACCATCTGACAGTATCAAGATATTATTTTTAGGCTGTAGGCGTTATAATGATAGTAGCAGAAGTGCACGATCCGTAAGTGCATATCAGATTTGAGACCCCCTTTGATTTTCGGATGGAGTTTGCGATGAGAGAAAGGATGGTCCCCTTGGAGCTGAATTGCAATACAGCAGAAGCCGCTCTGGCTTGGGCAGGGCAGCAGAATCCCGGAAATTGGATCGGACATTCCCGTTTTGTAGCCCTTGCCTGTAAAAATATAGCAGACAAATGCAACGATATGGATGCAGATCAGGCATACTGCTTTGGGCTGCTGCATGATATCGGGCGTTATGCAGGGGTAAGTTCTGAACGTCATTTTCTGTATGGAACGAGGATGGAAAAAAGCTGGACAGATCTGTATTTCTCATGCTTTTATGATCCAGGATATCCACACTTCTATCGGAACCTTTGACGTTTCAAAAGAAGATTTCCGTTTTATGGAAAAATTCATTCAAACCGCTGTCTATGATGATTACGACCGTTTGGTACAGCTATGCGATGCCTTGGCTCTGCCCACCGGATTTTGTCTTTTGGAAAAACGTTTTGTAGATGTAACGCTTCGGTACGGTGTCCATCCGGCAACGATAGACCGATGGAAGAAAACGCTTGAGCTAAAAAATCTGTTTGAAAAACGAATCGGAGGATCGGTTTATACCCTGCTCCCCGGCGTTCTGGAAAATAGTTTTTCGCTGGAGGTAACCGTATGATAAAAATCGCTTTTTTTGATGTAGACGGAACTTTGCTCAAGTTGGGCAGTAAGGTGCCGTCATTCCAAACCGTACAGACCTTACAGCAGTTGCAGGCAAAAGGGATCTTACTGTGCATGGCGACAGGCAGAGGCTACCTCTCCGTCCCACATTTTGAAGGCGTTGATTTTGATCTCTGGCTGACCTTCAACGGCTCTTATGTCCGTAGCAAGGATGCAGTGATCTCGAAGAACCCACTGGACGTTGACGACAAGCGCAGAATTTTGCATAATCTGAAGCAGATGCACCGGGCGGCTGCCATCAGCAACGAACACTTTATCGTGACAAATGGGACAGACCCGGACTTGGAGCAGTATTTTTCCTTCGGCAACGAGAAGCTGGTGATCTCCGAGCATTTCGACAAGCTCTGTGAGGAGGATATCTATCAGATCATGTGTTCCTGCAGCCCTTCTGAATACGAACGCATCCTGTTGGGAACCCACGCCACACAGATAACCGCATGGTGGGACAAGGCAGTGGACATCATTCCGCTGTCCTGCGGAAAGGGAAATGCTGTAAGAGCTGTTTTGGCGCATTACGGCTTTTCAAAAGCAGAAGCGATCGCCTTTGGGGACGGCCGAAACGACATTGAAATGCTGGAAGCAGTCGGCACAGGCGTTGCCATGGGAAACGCCCTCGATGAAGTCAAGGCAAGGGCAACAGATTGCTGCCGTTCTGTGGATGAGGAAGGCATCTATCATTATTGCCTTGAAAAACACCTCATCTAAAGGAGCTGTAGGAGCTGTTTTCTGGGTTTTTGTATCCGTCTACAGCAGGGTTTGGGGCAGGCACGCCCCAACAAGAAGCTGTCCCAAAGGGGCAAGAATTTTCAAGAATTGAAAATTTGTGGCCACGGGACGGTTCTTGCCCTCTACCGCTGCGCTCAAAACGCATTTTCAACAAATGTTTCCGAATTGTTAAGACGCAAAAAACAAGTAGAGGTTGTTCTGCTCATGTAATGGGGTCACCGTTTGCTCCGAACGAAGTTCCTGCCCCTGTTTGTGCAGCGGCGTTGTCCGGCTCGCTCACAGAAAGTGTGAGGTCGTGGCACAGTATCTCGTTCAGACGGCTTATGTAAGATTCAAGGTACAGTATGAAGAAAGCCGGGCGCAGTGCAGACACTACAACCTGCTTCTTTCAAGCACAAGAATAACACTTTGCGGTTGTGTAGTCAACAACTAAAAACAAATTTTAGAAGATTGAACAACTACATAAGATTTTATTTGTGAAAAAGAAAAATACCGCCCATGCAGCGCAGCGATGATTTTGTCGGGTGAATCGGCGGCAAAATGAATCGGGTGTGTTGCGGGGCGGTAAATTCTTTTGCGGACTTTCCCTCACTGAAGTGGTGGGTCTCACGGTGATAACCAACCACTTTCTGTGGCTGTGTTCAAAATGAACACGACCACATCTTGTGGATGACTTGTAACCAATCCACAAAACCAGTGGGACTTACAAGAAAAATACCACGGCATGTAGAATGCGTCAAGAGGGTTTTGTAAAATTTATTGTGCTAAAGCGGTAATAGTAGGACTTATCTACTGAAAATCGAAGCGTCTAGCAAAGAATTTATGCGCACAAATTGGAAAATCGGCACATCTGTGCTATACTCAGAGCAGAATTTGTTGAGCTAAAACGGAGGTATTGAACCATGGCAGAGAAAAACACCGCCGACATTGGATTTGAAAAACAGATTTGGAATGCGGCCTGTGTACTTCGGGGCAACATGGATGCTTCGGAGTATAAGGGCGTTGTCCTTGGTCTTATTTTCTTGAAATATATTTCGGATCGTTTTGAAGATAAGTACAATCAGCTGGTTGCAGACGGTGATGGTTTTGAGGAAGATCGTGACGAGTACACATCGGAAGGAATCTTCTTTGTGCCTGCTGGTGCGCGTTGGAGCGATGTTTCTGCAAAGGCACATGATCCCGAAATCGGTCAGGTAATCGATGATGCAATGCGTGCTATCGAAAAAGAAAACGCGCGCCTAAAAGATATTCTGCCGAAAAATTTTGCGCGTCCGGAACTAGATAAACGTCGGTTGGGCGAAGTTGTTGACCTGTTTACGAACATCAAAATGATTGAACACGGCAGCGAAAAGGACATTCTGGGGCGCACTTATGAATACTGCCTGTCGATGTTTGCAGAGCAGGAAGGCAAGCGTGGCGGCGAGTTCTTTACACCGTCCTGTGTTGTGCGGACACTGGTGGAAGTGCTGCAACCGTTTAAGGGACGAGTGTATGACCCTTGCTGCGGCAGTGGTGGTATGTTTGTTCAGTCTGCAAAATTTGTAGAGAACCATAGTGGAAATATCAACGATATCTCGATTTATGGACAGGATTCCAACCCGACCACATGGAAGCTGGCACAAATGAACCTTGCCATCCGTGGAATCGAACCTGACCTCGGCAAGTATGCGGCTGACACTTTCCTTGACGACCAGCACCCCACCATGCGCGCAGATTATATCATGGCAAATCCGCCGTTCAACCTGTCCAACTGGGGCGCAGAGCAGCTCAAAGATGATGTGCGTTGGCAATATGGTATGCCGCCGGCTGGCAATGCCAACTTTGCATGGCTTCAGCACATGATTTATCACCTTGCGCCCGGCGGTCGGATGGGCATGGTTTTGGCAAACGGTTCCCTGTCCTCCCAGTCCGGCGGTGAGGGCGAGATTCGCAAGAACATTGTGAATGCTGATTTGGTGGACTGCATTATTGCCATGCCAACGCAGCTTTTCTATACGACCCAGATTCCCGTTTCGCTCTGGTTCATCTCCAAACGGAAAAAGCAGCCCAGCAAAACTCTGTTCATTGACGCTCGGAAGATGGGTGTTATGGTAAGCCGCAAGTTGCGTGAATTGACGGATGGGACAAAAGAAGAATACAAAAATGAAGATGGCACATTAAAAAATGACATCAAAAAGATTGCCGACACCTACAACGCCTATGTTGCGGGTACATTGGAGAATGTAAAGGGTTTCTGTGCTGCTGCCACCACAGAAGAAATTGCAAAGCAGGACTACATTTTGACACCGGGGCGTTACGTTGGCATCGAGGAACAGCAGGACGATGGCGAACCCTTTGAGGAAAAAATGGCACGCCTGACTTCGGAACTGTCGGATTTGTTCGTACAGTCGCACAAACTGGAAGCGGAAATCAAGGAGAAGCTGGGGGCGATTGGATATGAAATCTGAGTGGAGAACAGTTGCATTGGGAAGTGTTGCTGATCTTACAGTTGGTTTTGTTGGAACAATGGCAAGCAATTATACAGAAACAGGTATCCCATTTTTGCGTTCAACAAATATAGAACCGTTTGATATAAAGCTCGATGATATAAAATATATATCTTCGAATTTCAATGAGTCATTAAGAAAGTCTGAGTTACATCCTAATGATGTTGTAATCGTCCGCACAGGAACCCCCGGGGCATGTGCTGTAATACCGGCTGGCGTGAAAGCATGGAACTGTTCCGATTTGGTGATTGTTCGTCCCCATAGAAATAAACTGAATCCATTGTTTTTAGCATCATATGTTAATTTAGCTAGTGGAGTTATCAATACACAATTAGTGGGAGCTGTTCAACAGCACTACAATGTTGGGGCAGCAAAGAAAATGCAAATTCCGCTTCCCCCGATTGGCGAACAAGATAAAATAGCATCAATCATTGGAATGTTGAATAAGAAAATTACAATAAACTCGAAGATAAACGATAATTTAGCGGCTTAGAGCTGGATGTTGGAAACATCGAGCTCGCCTGACATCAATTTGGGAAGAAGCGCATCTCTTAGCAATTCTAATTGTTTGATTTCAAATCGATTTTCAACGATTTTTTCCACCATAGGCGTTGTGATTGCATCAAATGAGTCAAGCACTCTAGGGTCTGGCAGTGTGATTTCAAACGCATCAAAATCCTTTTTTCCAATATGAATAACGGTTGTGGCCACCTGCGTTTGCTCGATTGCATATAAAAGAGGTTTGATTGTAAAATAAAGGAAGGCTTTTCCTTTTAAACGCTTGTTTTTGAATACGCAAACTCGCTGATTCAGCCAAGCTTCATCGCTGCCCCAAATGTATGGAACGAATTCTCCGTCCATTCCAACTACAATATCGCCAGCTTGCAAGAGATACCCTTTTGGATGCTTTTCTGTTGTGTATGTTGCGACCTTTTGCTCTTTGAGGTCTCGAATCCGGATGATGGGAATCCCTTTTCCATCTGTGTTGAACTGCTTGGAAGAAAATGGTGCGCCATAAATAATATCTGCTATAGTATAGATACTAGTTTTTTGCCAAGACGATGGCTTTATCCCTCCGAACGGAATGCAGTCAATAAACCACGCAGCATAAAGTGCTTGCATTTGCGCAAATAAATTATCGTTTACCAGAATTTCAATAACTCTCACCAGTGGCGGGAGATTTTATGGAGAAACTGCCACTGCCGTCGTTCTCTGAAATCGTAATAAGGAGATACGGCGATGAAAAATCAAATTATCAACGAGATACAGCGAAAAATGCTGCCGTATCTCAATAACGAACAGTTGCTGCATTTGAAAGCAGTGCTGGAAGCGTCATTTCAAGGTGTCATAATCGAAATGGGTGAAGAACAGCCAAAGGCTGAGGAACAAGATTCGGCAGCAGCGTTCATTACGGCAAAGCGGATAGAAGGCTGTTCCGAGAAAACACTGGCCTACTACTCAAAAACCATCGAAGCGATGCTGAATGGTGTGGGAAAATTACCGCAGCAGATTACAACGGATGATTTACGAAAGTATCTGACGGATTATCAGACACAGCGGCACTCAAGCAAAGTTACGATTGACAATATCCGGCGTATTCTTTCCAGTTTCTTCTCGTGGCTGGAAGATGAAGATTTCATTGTGAAAAGCCCTGTCCGCAGGATTCACAAAGTGAAAACCGCCAAAATCATCAAGGAAACGTACACCGATGAAGCACTGGAACTGATGCGTGACAACTGTTCAACAGTACGAGATTTGGCGATTATTGATTTGCTTGCATCTTCTGGAATGCGTGTTGGGGAATTGGTGACACTTAATCGGGAGGATATCAATTTCAACGAGCGCGAATGTGTTGTATTTGGTAAGGGCAACAAGGAACGATTGGTATACTTTGACGCACGGACGAAAATCCACCTTCAAAATTATCTGGATGAACGGTCAGATAGCAATCCCGCACTCTTTGTGACGCTGAAAGAGCCACATGAACGGTTGATGATTGGTGGTGTGGAAACGATGCTTCGTGAATTGGGACGGCGATTAAAGCTAAATAAAGTGCATCCACACAAGTTCAGACGGACGTTGGCAACGACAGCGATTGACAAGGGGATGCCGATTGAACAGGTGCAGCAGCTTTTAGGACACCAGAAAATTGACACAACGATGCACTATGCAATGGTAAAACAACAAAATGTGAAATTGGCACATAGGAAATTTATAGGATGAGGAAAAATATGATTGTGACGCTAAAAGATATTACGACCAAAATAACAAAAGGGACAACGCCGACATCTATTGGATGTAAATTTGAGAAAAGCGGCATTAATTTTATTAAATCAGAGTCTTTAGTCGATGGGAAAACGATTGATAAAAGTAAATTTGCCTTTATCTCGGAGCGGACACACGAAAGGCTAAAAAGATCTCAAATTGAGGAAAACGATATCCTTTTCTCGATGGCCGGTATGTTCTTGGGCAAAACGGGAATTGCAACCGCTGAAGTGGTGCCAGCAAATACGAATCAAGCGGTTGCAATTATAAGGGTAGATGATACAAAAGCAAACTATGAGTATGTGTACTACTACCTTAATCAAAAGTCTGTCATACATACTATTAATACGACATCTGCACAATCAGCTCAACCGAACATTAATTTGAAACAAATTGGGAAAATCAAGATAAATCTTCCTAACAGAAAAAAGCAAGATCAAATAGTTTCACTTCTTTCTGCAATAGATTTGAAAATTTCAAATAATGTAGAGATAAACGATAATTTACTTGAGCAAATCAGAACATTATGCACTGCTTGGCTTTCTGATTATAAACCTTTTGATGGTGCGGTTCCTTCTGATTGGGTAGAAACACCTTTGTCAGACATAGCAGAGTTTGTTAGTGGATACTCTTACAAAGGAAGTGAACTGACAGATTCAACAATAGCTATGGCAACAATAAAGAACTTTGACCGTAAAGGTGGATTCAAACTGGATGGTTATAAAGAAATTATCCCATCCTCAAAACTAAAAGAATCTCAACACGCAGAATTGTTTGATACTTTAGTTGCTCATACAGACTTGACACAAAATGCCGAAGTTATCGGTAATGCTGAACCAGTAATGAGCAAATCAGGGTACGATGATATCATTTTCTCTATGGATTTGGTCAAAGTTCTTCCAAAGAAAGAAAATGTTTCTAAATTTCTCCTTGCTGCAATTCTTCAAGACAAGAAATTCAAGGCGCATTGCTTGGGATATGTAAATGGTACAACAGTTCTACATTTAAGTAAAAAAGCTTTACCAGAATACAAGTTATTCCTACCAAGTGACCTTTCAAAATTGAGACCATTAGATGAGATTGTAACGACCTTATATAAACAAATTTCATCTAATATTTCAGAAAACACATACCTCGAAGAACTGAGAGTAGCTTTATTGCCTAAATTGATGTCCGGCGAACTTGATGTCTCCGGCATCGACCTTTAAGCTGCTAAATTATCGTTTATAAAAGAAATGAAGGGATAATATGGAAGATTTTGATAATGCTAAGACGAAAGATTTAAACGAATGCGTTGTTACAGACCTTAATAGCTATCTGACCTACATTTCTGATATAAAGGAAACCATAAAGAAAGAGGAAGGCGCGGAAGTGAGCACAAAGCACTTTTTCTTCCGTGGACAGGCCAGCAACGAATGGAACGTCATGCCGGGAGTGTTCCGTGGTGGGATGCTGCCACACGAAGCAGAATTGATAAATGCTGCCTACACACGGAATCCTGACGACTTCCGAAAACTGACAACAGATTTTGAAAAGCTCGCAAAATTGCAACACTATGGGTTGCCAACAAGACTGTTGGATGTGACGAAAAACCCACTGGTGGCACTGTATTTTGCTTGCCAAAACAATCAAGAGAAAAAGATAACTGACGGGAAGACTACGTTATTGCCGCCGACCGATGGGAAAATCTATTATAAGCGCGATTACGGAAAAAGTTATAGTGACATAGAGATCAAAGTGTTGGCATATTTAGCGAGTCATGAAATTTCGGGCGATTATACATTAGAAAAGCTGCTCTCGGATTTGAACAAGTATGGAATTTATACAGATAAAGAGGTAAAAGAGTGCGAGGCAAGCGAGTATAAAAGCTTGCTTTCGATTATTCAAAGAAATTATTTTGTGATTTCCAACTTGAATAATGAAAGATTGGTACGGCAAAGCGGCTCTTTTCTGATTAGCGGGAAATACAATGTTCAGCTGAAAGGAAAAATCAGGCAGAGCATTGTTAAACGGGCATATAGTGATGTCCAAGATGAATTTGAACTTCAAAGTTTTAGAATACCAGCGGGAAGAAAAAGTGCAATTTTAGAAGAACTAAGTTTTTACAATATCAATGAAGGAACACTTTTCCCGGAACTTGAGCACCAGATGGCATATATTAAAAGCAATTATGCGAACATACAAAAGCCTATGGCCGATAGGTTTGTGAAAATAGAAGTTCCGGTAACAAATATTAGAGAAGTATGTGATTTAGATATTTCAGACGATAAAGTGGATGAGATTATTCAGAGGGTACTGCGGGATGAAATAAATCCAGCGTTTTTTGATGAGTCCTATATTGCAATTCAGGAAAATCTGATGCCAGATTGGTATCGCAAGGAAATTGGACTCAGTAAAGTTCGATTGGCACTGACGGACACATTGGATAATGGTACGCCGATAGGACGTGCGATGGCAAAAAGAGCAGCACAGTCTATCGTTGAAAAGATTGTGAATGCCATTGCGCAAGAATCGAATACAGCAACTTCGGATAATAGTTGAGGAGAAAAAATCATGCTTTCATTTACCGAAGATACCTTTGAACAAGCGGTCATAGAGCTATTTGAAAATATGGGTTACACCCACATTTATGCTCCTGATATGAACCGAACAGATTACAGCCGCCCTCTGCTGGACGATGTTTTGCGGGATTGTCTGGTGCGGCTGAATCGCAGCCTTCCGGCTGTGGCAATTGATGAAGCCATCCTGAAACTGAATGATTTTGATGCAGGAAGCCTGTTGCAGAAGAATATTGTCTTTATGGACTATCTGCAAAACGGTATCACGGTCAAATACGCAGTCAAGGGTGAAGAACGGTCTTCGGTAGTAAAGCTGATTGATTATGCAGATGCAGACAAAAATGATTTCTATGTGGTAAACCAGTATACCTTCGTGGAAAATGGAAACAACCGCCGCCCGGATATTATTTTGTTTATCAACGGTTTGCCGTTGGTTTTGATCGAACTGAAAAGTCCTTCCAAGGACGAAGTGGGCGCAGAAAACGCATACAACCAGATTCGGAACTACATGAAGGACATCCCTTCGATGTTCTATTATAATGCAATCTGCGTAATCAGCGACCTTTCGACCAATAAGGCGGGAACAATCACTTCTGGACTTGACCGTTTTATGGAGTGGAAAACAAAGGATGGCGATTACGAAAATACGGCGTATGCACAGTTTGATACCTTCTATGAGGGGATGTTCCAGAAAGCCCGGTTGCTAGATATTCTGAAAAATTTTATCCTGTTTTCCGGCGATGGGCAGAAGCCGATTAAAATTTTGGCTGGATACCACCAGTATTTTGCAGTGCGAAAAGCTATCGAAAAGGCCAAGATTGCCACTAAAACGGATGGCAAGGGTGGTGTGTTCTGGCATACGCAGGGCAGCGGGAAATCGCTGTCGATGGTATTCTACGCCCATTTACTGCAAGAAGCTTTGGATAGCCCCACCATCGTTGTGATGACAGACCGCATTGACCTTGACGATCAGCTCTACACGCAGTTCGCCAAGTGTGCGCCGTTTTTGCGCCAGACACCTGTACAGGCAACCAGCAAGGAAAATCTAAGCAAGCTGCTGGATGGTCGAAAAGCAAACGGCATTATCTTCACCACGATGTTCAAGTTTGAGCGTGGCGAGAAGCCACTGTCCGAACGTAGAAATATTGTGGTAATGGCGGATGAAGCCCACCGTGGACAGTATGGTTTTGATGAAAAAATTGTCATCAAAGAAAATGAACAGGGCGAAAAAGAAGCACATACGGTCATTGGCAATGCCCGTATCATTCATGATGCCCTGCCGAATGCAACTTACATAGGCTTTACAGGAACACCTATTTCGGCAAAAGATAGAAATACGCGTGAAGTTTTTGGTGATTATATCGATATTTATGATATGACACAGGCGGTGGAAGATGGCGCAACGCGTCCGGTTTACTATGAGAGCCGCGTTATCAAACTCCACCTTGACCAAAATACGCTGGCCTTGATTGATGCGACCTACGATGCGCTGGAACAGCAATCGGACGCTGCAACGATTGAAAAAAGCAAAAAGATGTTGGGGCAGATGGAGAGTGTGTTGGGAGCAGAGTCTACCATTCAATCCCTGTGCGAAGATATTGTCAACCATTACGAAAAGTACCGCGCTAATCTTTTGACGGGCAAGGCGATGATCGTGGCGTATTCGCGCCCGATTGCGATGAAGATTTATCGGAAACTTCTGGAGCTGCGCCCGACATGGAATGAAAAAATCGGCGTAGTTATGACGGGTGGCAACAATGACCCGGAGGATTGGAAAGAAATCATCGGCACAAAATCTCACAAAGAAGAACTTGCCCGAAAATTCAAAGACAACGATGACCCGATGAAGATTGCCATTGTTGTGGATATGTGGCTGACAGGTTTTGATGTGCCTTCACTGGCTACGATGTATGTTTACAAGCCAATGCACGGATACAATCTGATGCAGGCCATCGCGCGTGTCAACCGCGTGTTTAAGGACAAAGAGGGCGGCTTGATTGTAGATTACGTTGGCATTGCATCTGCCCTCAAAGCCGCTATGAAGGAGTATACCAAGCGTGACCAGTCCCGATATGGCGATATGGACATTGCCAAAGTTGCTTATCCAAAGTTTCAGGAAAAGCTTCAGGTGTGCAAAGATTTGTTGCACGGCTTTGATTTCAGCGGATTTATTGGCGGTTCTCCGTTGATGATGGCAAAGCTGGTCACTGGCGGCGTAAACTTTGTTCTGGACGCAAAAGCACCCAAGCGCAAAGATCTGTTCCTGCGAGAAGCTCTGTTGCTGAAACAGTCGCATTCGCTGTGTTCCAGCATGACCACGGAGCAGGAGCGACATGAAGCGGCCTATATGGAAGCAGTCCGTTCTACGGTGGTGAAGATCACCTATGGTGGGAGTGGCGGCAAGACACTTTCTTTGAAAGAAATCAATGCTCAAATCAATGAACTGCTGAAAGCAAGTATCCAGAGTCAAGGTGTTATCAGTTTGTTTGACAGTAAGAAGGCAGATGAAAATATCAGCCTGTTTGACCCGGCGGTGTTGGATGAAATTTCAAAAATGAAGGAAAAGAACATTGCCGTAGAAATTTTGAAAAAACTTATGGCAGAGCAAGTTTCACTGTATAAACGGACAAATGTTGTGCAGTCTCAGAAGTTTTCAGAAAAGATTACACAGTTGATGAACTCTTACTACAATGGCTTGATTACAAACGAGGAGGTCATCAAGGAACTTCTGAAAACGGCACAGGAGATTACAGAACTGTATAACAACGGTAAAAAGCTGGGCTTGACGCAGGAAGAACTGGCTTTTTACGATGCTCTGACAAAGCCGGAAAACATAAAGGACTTCTATCAAAATAATGAATTGATTGACTTGACCAGAGAACTTACGGAAATGCTGCGCAAAAATCGGACGATAGACTGGCAGAAAAAAGAAACTGCCCGTGCGAGTATGCGTAAGATGGTGAAGCACTTGCTGAAAAAATATAAGTATCCACCGGAAGATTATGATACGGCAATCAGCACGGTCATTAGCCAGTGTGAGATGTGGACTGACAACATGGTAGTATGAATTGTATGAAATGTCGTTGATTTGTGCTTGACAATCGGATTCCTTTTCTGTAAAATGATTTTAGAAAATACTATTATTGAAAATAAGAAAGGCTGTTTTATGGGAAAGATGATCTTAGATGACCTCCGCAAGCGTCTGGAACGTCTGGACGAAGACGCAGACCTGATGATCGACAATAACGACCGCTATCAGATGGTGATTGTAGGTGGCAGTGCGTTTATTTTGTTGGGCAAGCTGACCCGCGCTACTCATGACATTGATGCCTTGAGTGTTCCGAAAGAACTGTACAGTTTGCTTGGCAAGTACGACATCAACACCGATGTGGAAGCCTACATCGACAATTTCCCATATAACTTCCAAGACCGGCTTCAGCCGCTGCCCTTTGGTGGAACAAAGGTACAGTTCTACACACCCAGTCTGGAGGATTTGGTGATTGCAAAGCTCTGCTCGTTCCGGGATACTGACAAGGCAGACGTAGAGAGCGAAGCTGTGCGGAACTCTTTGGATTGGGACTTGCTAGAACACCTTGCAACGGATGAAGATGAACTGAAAGCCAGCATCTTGAACGATTGGCGGTATCGGGATTTTTATATCCGTTATCAGGCGTATGTGGAGAGGTGGAGACCATGCGAAAGCTGACATTTGAGGGTTTCTTGAAGCAGTATGTGGCAGAGCTTTCCGGGGTGCAGACGGCAAGTGTCCATAAGTTGGCAGATTGCATGGCAGAAAATCCCCGCCTGAAAGAACCGCTCTTCCTCTATGCGCTGGCCTTTAATAAAGTAGAACTGCTGCTCCGCTACACCGCAAACAGCACGATTGCTGCGGAATATGAGAAACTTTCTAATCTCTATTCGCTGGAGCAAATGCTGGTGCTTCTTGAAAAGCAATCATCAGAACTGCCGGAAGGCTATTTGAAGGTTTGGCGCAGCTATTGTTCGGTACGGGATGCCGCCCTTGCAGACAATGACACGAAAGAACTGATTCATCGCCGGGTGTTGGAACTTCAGCAAAAAAAGAAACTGACGAATTATCGCCTTTACACAGACTTGAAGCTGAATCCGGGCAATGTGAATGCATGGCTCAAACACAACGATTCCAGCAAAATGAGCCTTGACTGTGCACGGCAGATCTACAAGTATGCAAAAAGCTACCCGTCTGTTCGATAAGAAAAAGGAAGTGAGTCTATGACCGCCGTAATCTATGCCCGCTATTCATCGGATAACCAGCGTGAAGAATCCATTGAAGGCCAGATTCGGGAATGCACGGCTTATGCGGAAAAGAACGGCATCACGGTCATCAAGCACTACATTGACCGTGCATTCTCTGCCAAAACGGACAATCGCCCGGAATTCCAGCAGATGATCAAAGACAGCGGCAAAAAGCTGTTTGATGTTGTTCTCGTCTGGAAATTTGACCGCTTTGCCCGGAATCGTTTTGATAGCGCAAACTACAAGATGATCCTGAAAAAGAACGGTGTTCATCTGATCTCCGTTATGGAACCCATTGCCGAGGGCTCACAGGGCATTCTGGTGGAAACGCTGCTGGAGGGTATGGCGGAATACTATTCCGCTGAGTTGTCCGAAAAGGTGATCCGTGGTCAAACTGAGAACGCTCTGAAAGGGAAATGCACCGGCGGTACGGGAACCATCGGCTACAAAATCGACGAGGAAAAGTTTTATCACCTTGACCCGTTGACCTCGCCGCTGGTGCTGGAAGCCTTTCAGAGGTATGACAACGGCGATAAGATGGTGGAAATTGTAAACTTCCTCAACGACAAGGGCGTCCGCAATATGCTGGGCGGTAAAATGACCCACAGCAGCGTGAATACCATGCTGAAGAACCGTCGGTACATTGGTGAATTGTCTTTCCGGGATATCGTTGTACCGGATGCAATTCCGGTTATTGTTCCGAAAGACCTGTTTGACCGGGTGCAGAAGCGTTTGGATAAGAACAAGCGTGCCCCTGCCTGTGGCAAGGCAGACGAGGAATATCTGCTGACCACCAAGCTGTTCTGCGGCAAGTGCGGTGCGCTGATGTTTGGCGAAAGCGGAACCAGTGCCACCGGACGAACCTACTATTATTATAAATGCGCCAACGTCAAACGGCGCAAGGGCTGCAACAAAAAGACTGTGCAGAAGGACTGGCTGGAAGATCTGGTCGTCCGGGAGACTATGAAGCTGATTCAGGACGATGCGGTGATCGATAAGATCGTTCAACTGGTCATGGATGTCCAGAATCAGGAGAACACAACGGTCCCGCTGCTGGAAAAGCAACTGCAAGAGGTCAACAAAAAGCTGGACAATCTGATGAAGGCTATCGAGGACGGCTTGTACACCCGGACAACGAAAGAGCGTCTGGAAGTGCTGGAAGCCCAGAAAGATGAGCTGACTGCAAAAATTGCAGACGAAAAGTTGAAGAAGCCTAGCTTCAATGAGGATTTCATCCGATTCTGGCTGATGAAATTTAGAAAGTTCGATATTTCGCAGAAAAAGCAGCGGAAAGCGCTGATTGAAATTTTTGTAAATGCCATTTTTCTGTACGATGACCGGATGCTGATCACGTTCAACTACAAGGATGGCACCCAAACCGTCCGGTTTGAAGACACTTTGACCGCCGATGGGGTGGAAGGAAAAAGTTCGGATTTGTCCGGCTCTGCTGGACCATTTAGATCCAACGATTTCACGTTAGAAATCGTTGGATTTTTTTCGTTTACGGGCTGACCTCATTTGGGCTTGACCACAATTTTGACCACAATGCCAAAGATTTTATCTGGTCAATCGCAGGGGCAAGTGGGCTTTTTTGACGCAACATCATCTGCTGCGATATGCGAGCCAGCGTTGATGCCAACGATTTGAAAAGCTGGCTCACGATAATTCGTGCCGTTCCGTCCAATTTTCAGGCCGAAAACGCCTCGCTGAACAACTGGATCGCACTCTGCCGAATGGATTCCTGAACATGGAGATCATGCTCAGTCATCTCGGTATCGGCATGGCCTACGATGCTCTGGATGGTCTGAATATCCACGCCCAACGCCTGCATC
>OLFW01001208.1_pt1 | contig 16391 bp, 9 predicted proteins | sample 1605351 | NCBI WGS metagenome assembly OLFW01 (sample SAMEA3888918, study PRJEB22519) | human gut metagenome | biome: human gut; feature: human-associated habitat; material: faeces | place: Denmark | collected 2010 | reverse complement strand
GTTGCAAAGGTACGCACTTTTTCCGGTTCTGCAACTTTTACGCAATACTTTTTTGCGGAAATTTTGAAGAATTTTTGTAAATCGCTGTAAACAAGACGGTTGCATGTGAGCGTTTTTTGATGCTTTCAAAAACGGAAGGAAACAGCCCTACATTATGTATTTCGCGCGGGCGTGTGTACGCGCACATGCGTGCATGTGCAGACAAACAGGAAGAAGCATGCACACATAAAGGAATTGCGGCTGCGCACAGAAAAAAACAGGTTGATGAACCGTTCCCGACGAGAAGAAACAACCGAAACACGGTAAAGCTTATCCGCAATCAAGGACATTTTTTTCAAGGAACGGAAAGAAAAGCCTGAAAAAATCCGTTCCTCCCCCCCCCGAAAAAATCCCGGATTTTCCGGATCTGTTCCCCTGGAACGGTCAGTTTTATGTCATCCAAAGAACAAAAATTTTCCAGGAATCGCCGTTTTTTGCCAACAGGAGGACAAGAATTTCCCGAAAACGGCCAGTTTTATACCATCCGATAGACAAAAATTTTCCGAGAATCGCCATTTTTTGCCAACAGGAGGACAAAAATTTCGCGAGAAAGACCATTTTTTGCCAACAGGAGGACAAGAATTTCCCGAAAACGGCCAGTTTTATGACAGCCGGAAGACGAAAAAATGAACCCGGCGACCATTTTTCCTCGCCCGGCTGGGAAATCCCGACCAAAATTCCTCCCCCGAAAGGCAGAAAATCCGAAAAAAATTTCCGGAAAAACTGGAAACGGAGCTACATGTCCACAAACAGAACCGGAATTTTTCCATGCAGCACGGCAAATGACGTCACGGAAATCCCCTACCGCAGGGACATTTTTACACAGGACGGCCCGCATTTTTTATGTTTCCCTGCCGGAAAACGTACGTTCTACCCGGTGGAAACCTACGGTTCCAGGCAGGAAAACCTACGGTTTACACACCGGAAACATAGAAAACATAAAGGAAAAGAGAGGTTATCCTGCCGACATTTTCAGAATACGAAACACAGGAAAAAACAAACGGACCGTTTACAGGAAAAGAACAGAAAAGCCGCATACGGAAAAACAAGGTAAACAGTCTGAGGGGAAACTTACAGAAAACCAGGAAGATAAAAGCGGATTGAAAACAGAAGACCTCACGTACGGACATAAAAAAAGGAGTTCCGCTGAACTCCAACCTTTGTTAACCTTAAATCTAATACTATGAAAAACACAGTGCAAAAGTAAACATTCCGGTTGAAACCGCAAAAGAAACAGCTGAAAAATCATGTTTTACAACACATATTAACCATCTGACATTGTCCGATAAAATCCATTAACAGAACAAGGATTAAAACTGAAAAAGTGCAACACTCCACGATGCGGGATATTATACTCTTGAAATAAGACTTACGGTTGTCTAAAAATCATACACTCATTGTCAAAAAATTAGACACTCCTTCTTCATCGCAAAATCAGCATAATTCTATCAATCAGCTACTTGCGATAATGGCACGGAAATTGTATCAAGAATGACAACAAACAAAAATATAACCATAGCGCATGAAAACTTACCTTACATTCTTACAACGCAACAAACTCTTCACTTTTGTTAACGTCATCGGGTTGAGCATCTCCCTGATGTTCTTCCTGCTGATCAGCCACATGGTAACCCGACAACTCACTGTAGACAAAGACATGAAAGACGCAGACCGCACTTACGTACTGGCCAGCGAAATATGGGCAGGAGGTCATATCCTACTGGGCGACAAACTACAAAGCCGTTATCCGGAAATAGAAGACTGGTGCGCCGTGAGCGGTTCCTACGAACAGTTTGTCAAAACAAATGACAAGCCCGTGAATATACAAATGATGTTTGTCCGCGAAAACTTCTTCCGGTTCTTCAACTTCCACCTACTGGAAGGAAATCCCGAAACCTTGCTGAGCAATGAAAATAACATCGTGCTGACACGTTCCTGCGCCATCAAGCTGTTCGGTACGGAGCATGCGCTGGGTAAAACCCTCATAGAACAAGCATTCGGCAACCAGAAATGTACGGTAAGCGGTATCATAGAAGACATTGACAACTCCATCTTTCCTTCCCACATTGAAGCATTCAGTCCTCATAAGAATGTACGGTATGTACATTGGAGTGCCAGCGAAGAAAATACCGAGTTGGGCAATGCCGCCAGCTGCATCTTCTTCCTGCGTTTCCATCCGGGTGTCAATCCCAACGACAAGGCCGGTGACATTGCTCGCTTCTTCAAGGAATTCTTCTGGATTTACCAATACGATGCCGTCAAGGAAGTACGCTTTATACCTGTGCATGATTTTTATTTCTCCGACATTCCTGCTGCTGGAGCAAACCTTAACCAGTACAGCCGGAAACTGGTACTTATTTTCCTGACCATCGGTATCCTGATTCTGTGCATGGCCATTTTCAACTACATCAGTATGAGCGTGGCCCAGACCAGCTACCGGGCAAAGGAAATGGCTACCCGCCGTCTGCTAGGTTCTTCCAAGAAAAATATTTTCTGGCGCATGATTGCCGAGTCGTTCCTGATGACCACCTTCGCTTTCCTGGTGGGTTTCTTGCTGGCCAAAGCTGCTGAACCGACCGCCATGAACTTGCTTCACATACGGCTCGACATCGTAGGAGGATTAAATCCTGTCACCGTATCCTGCTATCTGCTCCTGATTGTCGTACTTTCCCTGCTTTCCGGTTTCGTGCCCGCCACGATGCTGTCGCATTATCATCCGCTGGACATCGTGAAAGGTACTTTCCGCCGGAAGACCAAGACGTTATATCTCCGCTTGCTGAACATCGTGCAAAACGGGCTGACCATCGCCATGTTGGGATGTGCCCTCTATCTGACTGTACAGATTTACCGCATCCTGCACGCCCCATTAGGATATGAATACGGAAATGTACTCTCTTATCCCCGAATGTCCAACGACCAAAAGTTGCAACTCTTCCGCCACGAAGCTCAAAAACTCCCCTTTGTGAAGCGCGTCAGTTTTTCAAGCGGTACTCCTTTGGACGGAGGCAACAACGACACGATGAACTTTAACTCCGCAGACAGTATCCAGGTGCTGAGCTTCCAGACATTTATTGTTGATTCGGCCTTTATCGACATGTTTCACATCCAAATCACGGACGACCGTCATGCCGGATTCGATACGCACAATTACCTGGTGAGCCAATCGGCCATGAAGAAACTGAAACAGCTGGGCTTTACCGACCATGTTAACAGCAGTGACGGGAACTATTCCTGGAACATCACCGGCGAATTCAAAGACTTTCAAATCCGCTCCCTGTTAGAAAAAGACCCTCACCCGCTGCGCATGCAAATTGCTCCTGCCGACAGCATAAGTCCCTGGAACATTCTGGTGGAAGTACGCGACGGCCAACTGGAAACTTACAAAAAGCAACTCGACCAGCTCTATTCTAGGGTGATAGACGGATACCCGTTTGAATCGGAATGGTATGACACCCTGATGCAAGACATCTATGAGAACATTACCCGCATGAGCCAGCTGATCCGCATCTTCACCTGTGCGGCACTGGTCATCTCTCTATTGGGACTGACTGCCATGAGCATCTATTTCATCGCCCAGCGGAAACGCGACATTGCCATCCGCAAAGTATTCGGTTCCGACAGCCGCCACGAGATGCTCCAACTGATGAAATTCTCTTCCATCTCGCTCGTTATCAGTCTATTGATTGCGCTCCCGCTGATGTATGCGGGAATCCGCCAGATAGACAAGATTGTGACCTACGAAAGCAGTTTCCCCTGGTGGGTACCGATTGCCGCCTTCCTGATTGTGAGCCTCATCTCCCTGGCCTCCGTCTGGCTCATCAGCCGAAAAGCCGTACGGGAAAATCCGGTATGCAACCTGAAGACCGAATAATCTCTATCAAACCCAAAACATAAAATAACAACGATATGAAAACCATTTTACGAAATCTATTTTACACCCTGAAGCGCTTCCGGACCGCCTCCGTGCTGAACCTCCTGGGACTTTCGGCCGCCTTTGCCGCCTTTGTCCTACTCATGATGAAGGTGAGCTACGAGCGCAATTTCGATACCTGCTATCCCCATGCCGACCGCTTGGTCATGCTGAACCTGTCAGAAGCCAAAGGAAGCAATCATGTCAGTATCCTTCCCCGAGGTCCTATCGACTACCTCATCCAGCAAGTGCCCGGCATCGAATACGGTACCATCTATTCCCCTGCCTGGTCCAAGCAGGCTTTCTACACCGACCCCAAGAATCCGCAATATTTCTACGAGGAACCGTGGGCCGTATATCCGGACTTCGGCAAAATCATCGGACTGAAGTTCGTGGAAGGCAGCGACCAGGAGATGAACCAGCCGGAAAGTGTTATTATCTCCGAGAGCTATGCCCGCAAGCTGTTCCCCAAAGGAAATGCCTTGGGCTCCTATCTGTATGCAGACACCCCAGACTGGCGAAGTCCGGAAGCCACGAAGTTCCGGATATGCGGTATCTTTGAAGACCTCCCCGAGAACTGCCAGTTCAAGAACGACCTTTTCGTACCGATGGGAAAGCTGCAAGAAAACGACTGGGGCAGCCAGAACTTCTATGCGTTCTTTCTACTGAAACCGGGTGTCAGCATAGAAGAAGTCAACCAACAGATTACGGCTACAGGGGTCGACGCACGATTGTTCACCGGGGAGCCAGGCACACAGAAACTCTATGTCTTCCCAATACAGAAACTGTATTATGACATGTATTCCCCCTACTACTTCAAGACGGGCAGTCGCAGCACCATGACCTTGCTGGTTAGTGTCGGACTCCTGATCATCCTCATTGCGTGCATCAACCTCATCAATTTCAGTACAGCACTGGCTCCGGTGCGCATGCGCAGCATCAACACCCAGAAAGTGCTGGGAAGTACCAACGGAGAACTGCGCCGTGCCTTGACCCTCGAATCGGTCGTCATCGTACTGGTCAGCTGGTTGCTGTCATTGTGCATCGTGGCCGCCCTGATTCACTTGAACGTACTATCCTTCATGGGCTTCACGCCCTCCCTGCTTGTCTACTGGAAATACGTGGTCTACACCGGACTGATAGCCCTACTCACCGGCATCGTGGCAGGACTGTATCCGGCGTGGTACATGACCTCCTTCCCGCCTGCCCTCGTGCTGAAAGGCAACTACGCCCTGAGTGGAAAAGGACAACGGTTGCGTACGATACTCATCGGCTTCCAGTACATCGTTTCGTTCGCCCTGATTACTACTGCCGCTTTCATCTTCCTGCAGAACCGCTTCATGCGCAACCATGACCTGGGCATCGACAAAGACCAGATACTGGTAGCTTCCCTCCCCCAACAGCCTTTCCACAGCAGTCCTTACCGCAAGTTTGACAGCCAGCTGAAGAGTTTTGCGGAAATCGACGACATCGCCTATGCCAAATGGGAACTGGGGGCCAGCGAAGGATACACGCAATATGCTTTCACCTACAAAGGGACTCAATACGGGCATCTGTATATTGACGTCACTCCCAATTTCTGCCGTGTCATGGGTCTGCACATCCTGTCGGGAAGCGACTTCCTGCCCAGCGATTCCATTTACACCTCCCAGCTGAACTTCATCGCCACACAAGACTTGCAGCAAGAAAGCGGTATTCCGGCAGGAGAGACACTCGACTTTTCCTCGTGGGGAATGAAGGCCCTCCTCAAAGGATATGTGAACAACGTGCAGTTTACTTCATTAAAGATGAATCCCGTGCCTTACGTATTCTGCCCCAACGGTGCCTACAGCAACCAAGTCTTGCCGTTTGCCTATGTCCGCGTAAAAGCTGGGAGCGACATGGACACTGCCCTGAAACACATCCGCGAGACCATCAGCGACTGCTTCACCGGTTATCCCACCGAAGTGAAGTTCTATGACCAAATATACGGACAACTGTATCAGAAGGAAACCGACCAGCAAAAAATCATTACCTGGTTCAGCTTGCTGGCCATCCTCATTTCACTGGTAGGTGTCTTTGGCCTGATTATATTTGAGGCCGAACACCGGCAGAAAGAAATCGGCGTACGCAAGGTCTACGGAGCCTCCATCCAGCAAATCCTCTGGATGTTCGGACGTTCCTATCTGATACTCTCAGTGGTATGTTCCCTCATCGCCAGTCCCATCGCCTGGTATGCCGTATCAGAATGGCTGAAGCAGTTCAATGAACGGATTCCCATCTCGCCTTGGGTCTTCCTCTGCACCTGCCTGCTTATCAGCGCCATCACCTTGGTCACCATTACGATACAGAATTACCGGACAGCCACCAGCAATCCGATAGACTGTCTGAAGTCGGAATAACAGAAGAAACATCTGTCAACTTTAAATGGGTTATCCTATTCTTTTTGTTTAGAAGAAGTGGATAATCCATTCTTTTTTTTCAACAAAACACATATAAATTCTATGTTTTTGTTTTACTTTGCGAAACAGAAACAAGGAGAAACAATAAAATGGAGAACGAATTACCTTCCGACTTGTCAATCTGGGACGAACGCTGCATGAAAATCTTTATCGAAACAAATTCAGCTTTATTCCGTGTATTTGCCAGTCGTTACGTAAAAGACATTGACATAATTGACGACTTCCTGCAAGAAGCCTATATCAAATTATGGACTCACCGCAAATCCATCGGTGAAGTAAAATCATTGCGCAATTACTTCTACACCCTCCTCTATCACACCATCCTGGACAAACAAGCATCCACCCCGACGCATAAGGTATCAATAGAATCCCCAGAAATACAAGAAATACCTTCAGACAGCTCTCTTTTCCATCATACATATTGTGGAAATGGAAAGTGCCCAGCTCATCACCGAGGCATTAAAAAAATTATCCAAACAAAGCAATCAAGTTCTTTTGATGAGTATGGAAGGAAAAAGTATACCCGAAATTGCACAAGAATTAGACTTGTCTATCAATACCGTAAAAACCGTAAAATACAGAGCTTTAAAACGTCTGTCCAGCCTATTATCCAAAGAGGATTTCCTGTTATTGCTTCTGCTACTAGCTTATTGAAATGTTAAAAATTCTATAAGCTGTCATCCTTTTCTTTTATCCCTGCAGTCTATTTAATAAAACAATGCAGCCAAAAGAAATGGAAACCCCACAAGAAATAGCTTCACTCATTGCCCGTCGTATTTTAGGAGATAAACTCACCGATGAGGAGAATGCCCAACTCGACCAATGGTTGGAGACATCGACGCAAAACCAGCAAACCTACCAGAACGTAGAAGAAACAGACTTGGTAGAACAAATATGGCTTCTGGAGAAAAGCGGCTACGGCTCACGTATGGCCGAACGTTTTGAGAAGGAACGCCTCCAGTCCTCACATCGCCGCTTATGGAAACACACATTCATAGCTATCGGGACGGCAGCCTGCATACTCCTCGCTGTTTTATTCCATTTTTCTGAACACACATCACAGCCTGCACAGTCCCCGACTCCTGTCAGTCTGATTCAGCCCGGCAGCACAGCTGCCATACTGACGCTGGCAGACGGACGGCAGTTCGACATGCAATCTACTAATCCGGACAGCCTGCACACACTACTTCAACAAGTGGTACAAGCCGATGCCCTCAAAGAAGCAGACCAGATCGCCTATCACGAACTAAGCGTACCTGCAGGAGGAGAATTCCAGTACGTACTGCCCGACGGAACCAAAGTCTGGCTCAACTCCAAAAGCAACTTACGCTTCCCGGAGAATTTCGACAAAGAAGGGCGGCATGTATACCTCAAGGGCGAAGCTTTCTTTGACGTGACGAAGGACACCCGAAACCCCTTTACAGTCACGACTTCCGGAGGAGATATACGCGTGTATGGCACCCGGTTCAATGTCACCGACTATGATCAGGAAGATTTTTCGGCTGTATTGGTGAGCGGCAGTATTGAATATCAATCGCCCCATGGAAAATCAGTCCGGTTACGTCCCTCACAACGTGTAGTCTACCATACACAATATGACCACATCGATGTGCAGGAGGTAGATACCCTGATTTACACGTCTTGGATCAATCATCAGTTTATATTCAAAGGAGAAACACTGGAAAATATTATGAATACGCTGTCACGCTGGTATGACTTCACCCCCGTGTTCCAATCCGATGAAATACGTCACATCAGACTGTCCGGACGACTGAACCGCCAAGAAGACATACGCATCTTGTTGCAAAGTTACGAAGCCAGCACCGGCATCAAATTCCGGATAAACCAAAAAGAAATCATTATTACACAATAAAATACTATACAACGATGAGACACAAACATGCAAGTTCTTACAAAAGTAGCACCCAACGGTTGGGGAAGGTACTTATGGCCTTCAGCTTAGGCCTTGCCTCCATATTACCTGGAGAAATGTGGGCACAGCAAGTAACCGTACACATCAAACAAGGCAACCTGGATCAGGCTTTCCAACAAATCATGAAAGGAAACAATATCCAGCTAGTATACAATACGGATGTGGCTTCAAACATTAAATGCAAGGCCTGTTCATTCCGGAACAGGGAAGTGAACGACGTCATCACGTTCTTGCTGAAAGGAACCAACCTGACTTACACCTACCACAACGGGATTTACACTATTCAGGTAAAGCAACCTACTCTACGCTCACAGGAAGGATTCATTGCCGGACAAATCCTCGATGAATCCAGAGAAGCCGTGATTGGCGCCACTGTTGTCGTAAAAGAAACCCGGCAAGGACTGGCTACCGACATGAATGGCCGGTTCCGCTTGGAACACATTCATTCCAATAACGGGAAAGTCACTTTGCAGATTTCCTATATTGGGAAAAAAAGTATTGAACAAAAAGTAAAACTCAACTCCACAAACACCTTTATCCTTGAAGAAAACACTCATCTGATGTCGGAAGTTGTTGTCACAGGTTATCAGCATATCAGCCGGGAACGGTCGACGGCTGCCTACGGGTTCATCAACTCCGAAAACCTGAACCGTCAGATGCACAGTGACCTGAGTTCCTCACTGGAAGGAAAAATTGCCGGACTCCAGATGAATATCAATCCCAACACCGGCGATATGACTCCGGTACTGAGAGGTGTAGGTACTTTCTCCAGCGAAGTTGGTACCTCACCGTTGATTGTCATTGACGACATGCCTACCAACATGACCTTGAACGACATCAACCCCTACAACGTGGAAAGCATTACTGTATTGAAAGATGCAGCGGCAGCCAGTATTTATGGAGCATTAGCCGCCAACGGAGTAATTGTGGTCACCACCAAACAGGCAAGCCAGGAAAAGACTGCCGTCAATATAAATGCAGACTGGTTCATTACCACCAAGCCCCGCTTTGACAATCTTCATCTGGCCTCTACGAGTGACATCATCGATTATCAGACGGCGGTATTCAATGACAATGTAGCAGAAGCCGGCAGTATTGAAAACTTTCTGTCCAGCTACCGGTCAGGATACTATAATCCTTTATTTCAATTGTATCAGGACCAATCCACTGGCAAGCTAAACCAAGAAGAAGTCAATGCTACCCTCAGTCAATGGAGAAACAACGATTATTATAAAGAATTCCGGGATAATGCCTGGAGAACTTCTCTGCGCCAGCGTTACAACATCAACATTTCGCAGAAACGAGGAAAAAGCAACCATTACACCTCTTTCAGCTACGAAAAAGAAAAAGGACGTATCATTTCAGAAAGCAATGACCGGTTCTCCTTATACTACAAATCCAATTATGCCCTCACCCATTGGCTGACATTGAACCTCGGCATCGATGCGAACCTAAGCCATGGCAATACCGCCAACGGTGCTTATACCAGCTATACCCTGCAACAACGATATGAACGCATACTCGACGCCGATGGAAACCGGTACATCAGTCCCTATGTCAATGTAAGCGGATATACCGGCAGCGCTTATAATGGCAGCGTAGTCAGCATGTATGAAAACACGGAGCCCTACAAATCATTCGGATTCAATGTGCTTGATGCCTTGTACGAAGGAATGACAGAGACACAAGATTTAAGCATACGTCCTTTCTTCAGTCTGCAGGCCAAGTTCCTGAAAATGTTCACCTACAACCTGATGTATCAATATGAATGGAACTACGGACAAAGTGAATTATTTGATTCCGTAGATTCTTATCAGATGCGCATGACCTACAACAGTATGATTGATACAGACGGCGTATCCCACATGCCCGACGGAGGACGTTTATACCGTTCAGAACTGGGCAGCCGCCGCTACATTCTGCGTAATCAGATTAATTTTGACAAAACGTGGAAAGACCATACCGTAACAGCCATCGCCGAATTGGAATTTCGGGAAAACAAAATTCCCAAACCCATCCTGCAGTTACTCTATGGATACGACCCACAAACACTGACGTCCGACATCATGAACTGGCAGGACTTTGAAGACGGTGTGGGTACCAGCGCCTTGTCTGGTTCTACCATCAAACTAAACGGACTGCCCAACACGTTGCAGGAAACCCGCCACCGATACGCCTCATTCTATTCCAATGCCAACTATTCCTACAAGTCAAAATACAACATCTCAGGAAGTTTGCGCTGGGACCAAGCCGACCTGTTCGGATTGGACATCCGTAACCAGCGTCATCCGTTGTGGTCTGTCGGAGGTTCATGGACTTTATCGGAAGAATCTTTCTTGAAAAACATTGACTGGTTGAATTACTTGAAACTACGTGTTACCTATGGTATCAACGGAAACGTAGACCAAAGTTCTACCACCTACTTTGTGGTCAAGCAAAAAGTGCAGAGTAACCCCATCAAGACCAATTATCTCACGTATGAAGACGATGACTTGCCTAATCCGCAATTGCGATGGGAAAAGACAGCGACTTATAATATGGGACTCGACTTCCGTTTTTTGAACGACAAAATCAGAGGTAGTATTGAATACTATAATCGTAGTGCCTCCGACCTACTTGTCAGACGTTACATGGATCCTACTATCGGCGCTGACTCACGCGTGGTCAACAACGGAAAGATGCGTAACCGAGGAGTGGAATTGTCTTTGATGCTGGATATCGTCCGGAAAAAAGACTGGAACATGGGCGTGGACTTTAACTTCTCATACAACAAAAACAAGATGACTAAAGTAGACCACGATGCGACGGCTTCATCTACCAGCTTCATTCTGAGTCCGCAAAACTATTTCATCGAAGGAACCAGCTACAATACGTTATGGGCCTATCGCATAGACCGCATAGAAAACGGGTATCCGATTGCAGTAGATAAAGACGGCAATGACTTGATTACATTTAATGAAGATGGAACGGTCAAAGACATCAAAACAACGATGCAAGGAACGGAGAATTTGGTGAATATGGGTACACTGACCCCAAAATACAACGGTTACTTCACTTGGAGAATCGGTTATAAAAACATTGACTTCAATGCATTCTTTGTGTTTGCCGGCGGTCACAAGATGCGTAACTGCGTCATCAGCATGAACGATATGGCAGGTTCTCAAACCATCGAAGAAATAGCGGCGCGATGGGATGCCGATAATCCCAATGCCAATGTACGTATGTACATGGATATGCCGACTGAAAACCGGACCTATGCCAGCACCCTCGACAACTGGTGGAAATATGGCAATCTCAATGTAAAAGACGCTGATTATTTCAAGCTGCGCAGCCTGAGCATAGGATACACCATGCCTACCTTTATCTGTAAGAAGATGCAACTCAATTCCTTGCGTTTCAAGTTTCAGGTAGATAATTTGTTCACATGGTGCAAAGCAGGCAAAGGAATCGACCCAGAAAGCTATAGTCTGAACTCTGGAACACGAGGAATGGCTATTCCTAGAACGTATTCCATCGGTATTTCAACAAGTTTCTAACTTTATATAAAACAGACAATTATGCATAAGTCATTTATATTCTCTTGTCTTGTATTACATTGGGACTTATATCCTGTGAACAATACATTGACATCACTCCAACAGGTAAAAAAACGGTTGATTCAACAGCCACTTATTATGACCTGATTGTATTGCCCAACAGATGTTATTATCCTTCTGCTTTTGCTCTTCTCAGTGATAACACGTGGGCCAAAGAATCCAATATCATAGGAAATGAATTTATCAGTTGGGACGGAATCAATATGACCTTCAACGAAGCAGCCGACCGAAAAGAATTAAGTGACAACAACTTATATGCCAACTGTTATTCCTACATTCTTCGCTCAAATATCGTCATTTCACTGATAGACGAAAGTCTGGGCAATCCGGAACTCAAGGAAGTAGCCAAAGCGGAAGCCAGAATCTTCAGGGCATGGGACCACTTTATTCTAATCAATACCTTTGCCAAGGCATATAATCCTGCTACCGCTGCTACAGATGGAGGCGTAGCCATTATGGATAAATATGACTTGGAAGCGGTACCGGTCAAATCAACGGTAGCCGAAGTCTACGATTTCATCATCCGAGATATAGAAGAGGCGCTCCCCTATCTGCAGGAGAATCCGTCGAATGTATACCACCCGTCCAAAGCCTTCGGCTATGCCCTGGCAGCCAAAGTCTATCTGTTCCATCATGATTGGGAAAAAGCCAAAAACGCGGCAGAAGAGTCATTGAAATTGAAAAGTGACCTGATTGACTACGTCGCCCTGGAAAACAATGGAGGTCCATTATCGGATAATACCTATGCAAAAGGCGGCAATCCGGAAGTATTAAACTATGCCTACATGGGAAGCTATTCCGACAACCCGACCTACTGCTACGGTATGATCAGCCCTGAACTCGTTCAGCTATTCGATGAAAACGATACACGCTTCACAATGTTTTTCCGCACAACAGGCAACAGTCCTTATTATTTTGATGAAGGTTCAGGAGCAGCCCTTTGGAACTCTTCCATCACGTATTCAAAATTCCAATATATGACTGTCGGCATGCGTACAGCCGAAGTATACCTGATTCTAGCCGAAGCGAAAGCTCGCCTGAATGATTTGGATGGAGCCATGCAGGCATTGTGCGACTTGAGAGTCAAACGCATCAAAGGAGAAGAAGCCGTTCCTTCACAGCCTTCAACTAAAGAGGAGATGGTCCGACTTGTCATTGACGAACGGAGAAAAGAACTTTTGTTCGGATTCAACCGTTTCTGGGACTTGAAAAGATTGAACACGGAACCGGAATATGCCAAGACGCAAACCCGTCGTTTCTCGCTGGTATCCACCGAGGTTCCCAGTCAGACCTATACTTTGGCGCCCGATTCACGCTTGTACGTCATTCCGTTCCCCAAAGATGCACGCACAAAGAACCCGAATTTAACACTCAACACCGATGAATAATAGAAAACAGATGTACAGACAATTACTCATAGCCGCATTGACCGGACTGGCTTTTCAGCCGGTCAGTGTTTCTCTCTATGCTTATCCGGCAAAAGCCTCTTCTCATCTCGCCCAGGCAGACACCACCAAGGTGAGTGAAGATGAATATACCAAACTTGTAAAAGATGACCACAGCGAAAAGGTGGGAATGTTCACCGTTCGTCATATTAAAGACGACTGGTATTTTGAGGTACCCGATTCCCTCTTAAAACGGCACATACTGGCAGTCACCCGCTTTAAAGCCGTTCCCCAAGGCTTCAATTTATTGAGTGGAGAAGAAGTGAATCATTGCGTAATCTATTTGGAACAACATGACACCAAAACTTTATTCCTAAGAGAATACGTACAAACCCAGTTTGCAGAAGATAAAGACCATATTTCACAATCACTGAAGGAATCAACCGTCGACCCGATTATCAGCAAAGTCACGGTAATCGGACGTAATCCTAAAACTCATGCACAACTCATCAAAGTGACCAGTTTCTTTCTGGAAGATAACCAAGTATGTGGTTTTACGACCAATGATAAAAAAATCCTGAACGTAAACAGTATTCAAAAAGACTACTGCTTTATGGATACCGTCAAGACGTATCCTATCAATACGGAGGTACAGACCTTGCGTACGTATGCGGTGTCATCAGGAAAATATCCAGCTGCACAAAGCGGAAAAGTCACACTCAAGCTGAATACCAGTATGGTACTGCTCCCTAAAACACCTATGCGTCCGCGTCTGGCAGACAATCGGGTAGGCTATTTCCAGAATGCTTTTACCATTTTCTCCGACACACAACAAAAGACCGAGGCCGAAAGCCTGATTCACCGTTACCGGCTGGAACCCAAAGACCCAGCCCGTTACGCCAAAGGATTGCCGACCGAGCCGAAGCATCCCATTGTCTACTACATCGACCCAGCCACACCGGCCAAATGGATTCCTTACCTGAAAGCGGGAGTGGAAGACTGGAATGTAGCATTCGAAGCCGCCGGATTCAAGAATGCCATTATAGCTAAAGAATGGCCCAACGATTCCACGATGAGTCTGGACGATGCACGGTTCAGCGTGATACGCTACCTTCCTTCCGAGAAAGAAAATGCATACGGTCCCCGCATTGTAGACCCACGTAGCGGAGAAATTATCGAAAGTCATATCTGCTGGTACCATAACGTAATGAACCTGTTGAAAAAATGGTATATGGTGCAATGCGGTCCTTTGGACAAACGCGCACGTACTATGAATTTTGATGACGAACTGATGGGGACCTTGATTCGTTTTGTATCTTCCCACGAAGTAGGTCACTCCCTCGGCTTGCGTCATAACATGATAGCCAGTTCAGCTACCCCCGTGGAGAACCTGCGTAACAAGAAATGGGTAGAAAAGAACGGACATACAGTCTCTATTATGGACTATGCCCGTTTCAACTATGTAGCGCAACCCGAAGACCATATCTCCCCGAAAGGGTTGTTTCCACGTATCGGAGTATACGACAAATGGGCAATTGACTGGGGATACAGATGGCATCCGGAGTTTAAGGACCCAGAGGATGAAAAACACGCTTTACGCACTCTTGTCACTCAGAAGCTGAAAGCAGACCCACGCCTGTTCTATGTAGGAGATGAAGGAAAAGGCAACGATCCAAGAAGCCAGAGCGAGGATCTGGGCGACAACAACATGAAGGCCAATGAATATGGTATCCAGAACCTGAAGCGAGTGATGGAACATATTACAGAGTGGACACACCAGCCGGATGAACAATACGACGACCTGAATACAATTTATAATGCCGTAAGAGCCCAATACATACGCTACATCGGACATGTACAGAAAAATATCGGACGCTATTACCAAGGCAATCTTCCCGGCTCCAGATTTAAGGACTGGGTTCCTGCTTCCAGACAAAAAGAAGCCATAGAATGGTTTGGCCGGAATCTGTTTGAAGCACCTCTCTGGTTGTATCCGCAAGATGTGCTGGAACATATTTCCAAGGTAGATCCCGTCACAGAAATCTTCGACCGTCAAAGTTCTGTCATCTCATTTCTACTGGCTCCCGGACTGCTCTGCAACCTGCATAATGCATCCTTTGTGGCCTCAGAACCTTATCCTGTGGATAAATACCTGAAAGATGTGTTCAATGCTATTTGGAAGCCAATAGAGTCCTCTCCGGAGCGTGTCAATTATTACACACGGCAGATGGAGCGCATGTATGTATCCTTCCTCCTCAACATGCTGGTTCCCCAAAGTGAAGAATCCCGGAAGGCCAATACTGCATTTTCACGTTCCGATGCCAAGCTCTATGTAGAGTCTCATCTGGATGATGTTGAATCCTATTTGGATGCGCACCTGGCCCAAAAAGAAGAATCATTATTGAACCAACGCCATTTTGCTGCGTTAAAGAGAGAGGTAGAGAAATTCAAACAAGATTATTATAAAGAAAAGACAAACGGTTCTAAGAATTAATCAACTGCATTCATGACATGAAACGACTGCATCATTTTCTGATATTTATCTTATCGGTTACAATCCTTTGCCTGAGTACCGGAATGAGTCATATCCATATATGCTCCGACCAGTGTTGCAAAGCAAAGTCATGCCTGATGCATTCTCCTATACAACCCGACACTGACAGTTGCTGCAAAGCGTCTCCATCTTCAAAGACCACGTCCCAGCAACTGTCAGCGTCATGCACTTGTTTCCAGGTTGATTACACCACAGACTTCTATTTCAGCCACGCAGACTATGTGCTGCCAGCTGTGATGCCCATGGATTTACCAACTCCTGTATTGACCTGGTATTTCTTCCCTGTGCAATCTGTCCGGTCGCACAGGGTTTTATCCCATGCACCTCCCCTGAGTGGCAGAAACAGGCTCATCCGACATTCTATTCTGATTATTTAGCAACCAATCCCTCCACAGGGCAAAATGGAAGATATCGTTAGAAACACCCGACGTTTCTAACCGACATGTCATATAAATTCCACAATGATTTATGCTATTAATTAGGGACATTCAGTAAATAATATAAAATTAGCCAACTAATTCATACACAAAGTG
>OLFW01001204.1_pt1 | contig 16409 bp, 14 predicted proteins | sample 1605351 | NCBI WGS metagenome assembly OLFW01 (sample SAMEA3888918, study PRJEB22519) | human gut metagenome | biome: human gut; feature: human-associated habitat; material: faeces | place: Denmark | collected 2010 | reverse complement strand
CCGGCAAGACCAAGGCTATGATCGACCAGATCAACGACGCGGTCAAGACCTCCAAAGGCAACGTGGTCGTCGTGGAAAAGGGCATGAAGCTCACCTACGACATCGCTCCTGCAGCACGCCTGATCGATCTGGAAGAGTACAAGATCTCCGGCGGCGAAATGCTGTACGGCTTTGTGGCCGGCCTGATGGCAAGCAACTACGACATCACCGACCTGTACATTGACGGCATCCTGAAGGTGCTGGACCACGATATCAACCGTCTGGGCGTTGTGCTGGACGAGATGGCAGCCATTGCCGGCGACAGCGTGAAGGTCACCGTGACCGTCAGCGCAGACGAGGCCGCACTGCCCCACGATGTGAAGAAGTACCTGTGATCTGATAAAAGAACAGGGCTAAAGGCTTTTCCAACAGGCAGAAGACCGGAGAAAAATAAATTTTTTCGGTTTTCTGCCTGTTTTGGTGTTGACAAAGGGTTGCTTTGGCGCTATACTAACAAAGCAGCCTTTTCAGAGGTGTACTATGCAATTTGACCTGAGAAAGTTTATCACAGCCGGCGCAAAGCCGTACCATGCAGAGTTTCAGTGTGATTTATCTGCGTACGATTATGCCGGTGCAAGGATCCCGCAGCCGGTCACAGCCGTCTTTGACGCGCAGACCGATGGCGACGAGGTTCAGATAACGTTGCGGGCAAAGGCATCGGTGCACGGAGAGTGCGCCCGCTGTCTGGACCCGGTCACCCGGGAAGAGACAGTCGATACGGAGTGGATCGTCAAGGAGCGGGATCTGGATGACCCGGATTTCGATCTTCCGCTGGACGAAAAAGGACACTTGGACGTGGACGAATGGCTCAATCAGGAGTTTATGTTCCAGATTCCCACGGTGCTGCTTTGCAGCCCCGACTGCGCCGGGCTTTGCCCGCAGTGCGGTAAGAAAAAGGCGGAATGCACCTGCCCACCGGCAGAGCAGACCGACGCCCCCGTAGACACTAGGCTCGCGATCCTTAAATCACTGCTGAACAGATAAACCCATCAAGGAGGTGCAAAAATATGGCAGTACCTAAGAGACATCTTTCCAAGGCCCGCCGCGACAAGCGTCGCAGCAATGTTTGGAAGCTGGAGGCCCCCGCACTGGTGAAGTGCAGCAACTGCGGCTCTCTGAAGCTCCCCCACCAGGCATGTGGCAACTGCGGTTACTACAAGGGCGAGGAAGTCATCAAGAAGGCCTAATTTGCGCGTAATTGGTGGCATAATGGTGTTATGTACAGAAGGGGAGGGCGCAAAGCCTTCCCCTTCTTGTGCTTTAAAGGAGGTGGATGCAGATGGCGATCCGGATCGAGCAGGTGGATGCCGGCAGCGAGGCCGAGGCTCTTGGCCTTGCCCCTGGCGACGAGCTGCTGAGCGTGGACGACAACGAGCTGAACGACACGCTGGACTACGATTTTTATACCGACAGCAGCAGCTTCCACCTGAAGGCCCGGGTAGCGGACGGCATCCGGGAGTGGGAGGTGCAGCGGCCGCAGCGCGGCCCCTTTGGCTGCGGGTTCAAGACCTATCTGGGCGATGCAAAGCATTCCTGCTCCAACCACTGTATGTTCTGCTTCATCGACCAGCTGCCCCCGGGCATGCGCGAGAGCCTGTATTTCAAGGATGATGACGAGCGACTGAGCTTTTTGTTCGGTAACTACATCACCATGACCAATATGCAGGATCACGAGATCGACCGCATCATCAAGATGCACATCTCGCCTATCAATATCTCGGTGCACACCACCAACCCCCAGCTGCGGGTGCGGATGCTGGCCAATAAGCGCGGCGGCGAGGTGCTCAAGTACCTGCCCCGGCTGGTGGAGGGCGGCATTGCCGTCAACTGTCAGCTGGTGCTTTGCCGCGGCGTGAACGACGGCAACGAGCTGCGCCGCACCCTTGCCGACCTGCTGGAGCTGACCCCCATGGTGCAAAGCATTGCAGCCGTGCCCTGCGGCATTACGGATTACCGCAAAAATCTGTACCCACAGGTGCCCTACGATGCAAAGACCAGCGCTGAGGTCATCGACATTATGGAAGAATTCGGTGATGAATGCAAGCGCCGCCACGGCAAGCGCATCATCTACCCCAGCGATGAATGGTACCTTAAGGCAGGCCGCCCCATCCCTGCGGCAGCGTTCTACGAGGACTACGACCAGCTGGAAAACGGCGTGGGCATGATGCGCCTGTTCGAGGAAGAATTTCTGGCGGAACTGGACAAGCCCCACCGCATCTACGGCACCAAGGAGCTGGACGTGGTCACCGGCACCATGGCAGCGCCCCTCATCACCCGCATGATGGAGGAGCTGCACCGCCAGTACCCCATGATCACCGTGCACGTCCACACCATCCAGAACCGCTTTTTCGGCGGTAATGTTGGCGTGACCGGCCTCATCACTGCTACCGACATCATCGCCCAGTGCGCTGGCAAGCTTGCCACAAAAACGCTGGGCATCCCGGCTGTGATGCTGCGGGAGGAAAAGGACACCTTCCTTGACGATATCACGGTGGAGCAGCTGGGGCAGCAGCTGGGCGTAAAGGTGGAGGTGCTGCCCACGGCAGGCGGGGACGAAGCCCGCGCCTTGCTGCGCAGCGGCCTGCACATTGCACGCAGAAAGAAGAGCGGCAGCTGATAACGCCATTTTTATTGTATTTTACCCCTTTTAAGAAAGGAGGAGACCCCATGAGCAAACCGATCGTAGCAGTGGTGGGCCGCCCCAACGTGGGCAAATCCACCCTGTTCAATAAGCTGTGCGGCCAGCGCCTTGCCATTGTGGAGGATACCCCGGGCATTACCCGCGACCGCATTTTTGCCAACTGCGAGTGGAACGGCCACGAGTTTTTGCTGGTGGACACCGGCGGCATCGAGCCCAAGGCCACCGAGGGCATTCTGGCCCACATGCGCGAGCAGGCGCAGATCGCCATTGACACCGCCGACTGCATCATCATGGTCACGGACGTGCGCAATGGCCTGACCGCAGCCGACGAGGACGTGGCACATATGCTGCGCCGCAGCCACAAGCCCATCATTCTTGCCGTGAACAAGTGCGACAAGGTGGGCGAGGCTCCCATGGAGCTGTACGAGTTCTACAACCTCGGCTTTGACGAGGTGATGCCCATTTCTTCCGTGCACGGTCACGGTACGGGCGATCTGCTGGATGCAGTGTGCGCCCATCTGGACTTCAGCGAGACTGTGGTGGAGGAGGACCGCATCCCCGTTGCCATCATCGGCCGTCCCAACGTGGGCAAGTCCAGCCTGACCAACCGCATTCTGGGCGAGAATCGTATGATCGTGGCCAACGAGGCCGGCACCACCCGTGATGCCATCGACACCCCGGTGGACAACGCCTACGGCAAGTTCATCTTTACCGATACCGCCGGTCTGCGCAAGCGCAGCAACATCAGCGATGGCTTGGAGCGCTACATGGTGGTGCGTGCACTGGCTGCTGTGGAACGCAGCCGCGTGGCGCTGATCCTTGTGGATGCCACTGTTGGCTTTACCGAGCAGGACAGCAAGGTGGCTGGCTACGCCCACGAGCAGGGCAAGGCCTGCATCATCGTGGTGAACAAGTGGGATGCTGTGGAAGGCAAGGAGACCAACACCATGGAGCTGCAGCGCCGGGGCTATGCCGAGTGCTTCAGCTTTATGGGCTACGCACCCATTATCTTCATCTCTGCCCAGACCGGCTACAACGTGAACAAACTGATGCAGCTGATCCGGGATGTGGACGCCGAGAATGGCGCCCGCGTGCCCACCGGCGTGCTGAACGAGATGCTTGCCCGCGCTACTGCCCGGATGCAGCCCCCCAGCGACAAGGGCCGCCGCCTGAAGATCTACTACCTGACGCAGGCCTCCACCCGTCCCCCCACGTTCGTGGCCTTCGTGAACGCAAAGCACCTGTTCCACTTCAGCTATCAGCGGTATCTCATCAATCAGATCCGCGAAAACTTTGGTCTGGAGCATACGCCCATCCGTCTGGTCGTGCGGGAGCGCGGCTCCGGCGAGGTGGGTGCCAAGGACGTATAACACGTCAGGGAGGCTCAGATGATGAAATCTGTTCTCATCGCTGTGGTGTCCGCTGTGCAGGCGTATCTGCTGGGCAGCATCGACACCGGTATCCTCGTCAGCAAGTTTTTGTACCACGATGACGTACGCAAGTACGGCAGCGGCGCTGCAGGCATGACCAATATGCTGCGCACCTTCGGTAAAAAGGCAGCGGCACTTACCGCCTTTGGTGATGTGCTCAAGGGTGTGTTGGCCGTGTGCATCGGCCGCTGGCTGTTCACCCTGATGCCGGAAAGCACCATGCTCTCGCCCTATCTTGCGGTGTATCTGGCTGCGATCTTTGCCATTATCGGCCATTTGAAGCCTCTGTATTTCGGCTTCAAGGGCGGCAAAGGCGTGCTGGTGGCGGGCGGCACCATTCTGGCCATCCAGCCGGTTCTGATCCCCTTTCTGGCGGTCATCTTTCTGGCCTGCCTGCTGCCCACCGGCATGGTGTCACTGGGCAGTGTGACCATGGCGGCACTTTACCCGGTGCTCACCATCCTGTACGGGGTGTTCCGGGGCTATTCTGCCGCCGACCTTACCGTGTGCACCATCGGCTCAGTGATCATGGCCGCAATGGTCATTTATATGCACCGCTCCAATATCCAGCGCATCCGCGAGGGCAAGGAGTACCGCTTTGGCCGCCACGGCAAAAAGTAACAGAAAATAGTAACCCACCCCGCAGCAGCCGTTCACCGGCCGCTGCGGGGTGGTTTTTGTATATGCTTATTCCTTTGTCTCGGTCTCTTCCTCAGGCTTTGCTTCGGAATGCCGCCGACGGAACCAGTCGGCGGGAATGCCGCTCTGGGCGGGGGTAAGGTCCGGCGCGGGGTGACCGTCCGGCAGATGTGCACCAAAGGCCGGGACAAAGAAGAACTTGCGCACGATGAAGATCAGTGCGATGGCGCCCACGCTGAGCAGGTTCTCCACGGCGGAATCGTGCCCCACCACCAGATGGCGCGCAATGGCGTACAGCAGCACTTCAAGGCTGCTGCCGGGGCTGTGCTTGGCCAGCATCTTGATGAACTCAATGCCGATCACAATGTCCAAGCTGCGCTCTAGAAAGGTGCGGATCTCTGCCTCGTTGCCATCGAACAGCAGGCCGGGCATCCAGCGGATCAGGGGCACAACGCTGAGCAGCAGACCAATCAGCACCAGCCCGGATAACAGCACTTCCAGCAGACTGGAAGCCTGAATAATGCGGTTGCGCAGGGAGGTACGCCAGTGGCTTTCTACCGGGTGAGAGGGATGTTCCATAGTAAGACCTTCCTTTCGGCATTCTGCTAGACAGGATTCGACAAACTTCTGTTTAGATTGTAGCAGAATGCGGGCGGGCTGTCAATTCATGGAAAAATCAATTCTCCTTGGCGGCAGACTGTGCCGGAACGTACCCGGCCTTCTGGATGCAGGCGATGCCGTCGGCGGTGTCCAGCCAGTCGTACAGGCGGCGCTCCGGGCTGTCGGCGGCGGCATCTGGGTGGATGACGGCGTAGAAATCGTTGCACAGGGGGTAGCTGCCGTCGGCAAGAGTGTCGTTGCTGGGGGTCACACCGTCCACCGCCAGCAGCCGCAGCCCGGGTTTGGAGTACATCTGGTCGATGTAATAATACACGGAGAAACCGATGGCGTTGGCGCTGTTGTTGTAATCGGCAATGCTGTCCACCAGCTCACCCATGGCGGCGGGAGCCAGCTCAGAGGGCGGGGTCATCAGCTCACCGCCCTGAATAAGCAGCTTTTTGAACAGGGTCTGGCTGCCGGAGTCCTCGCCGCGCTGGAAAGCAACGATGGCCTGATCCTTGCCGCCCACGTCTTTCCAGTTGGTGATCTTTCCGGCGTAGATGTCCCGCAGCTGCTGCCGGGTAAGCGCCTGCACGGGGTTGTCCTCGTTGACGATGAACACCAGCGCGTCCACCCCGATGGGCTTCTGCTCCAGCTCCACGTTGGCCTCTTGCAGCTCTTCCTTTACATAGTCCGGCGCTTCGTATACCACCAGCATCCGGGTGGTGGTGTCGTACAAGCCAAAGTTTTCCCATGCGTAGGCGGTGGTGCTCACCGTGATGCTGCTGCGGGCTTCTTCCAAGTCCATACCGGTGGTATCGGCCAGCATCTGCGCCATCAGCGGGATGCAGGCGGTGCTGCCGTCCAGCGGGGGAAAATCCTCCACGGTCAAAAACGGCGCTGCCTGCTGCACAGTAGAGGACGCTGCAGAGGACGCGGGCTGTTTTACCACAGAGGAGGCGGTGCTGCCGGAGGGCGCATCCGTGCCCTTGCAGGCGGTCAGTACCCCGGCAGCGGAGCAGGCAGCCAGCCCCAGCAGAAAGCTGCGGCGGGAAATTTTAGCGTTTTTCATAAGAAAGCCCTCCTAACTCAATAGCCGTAACTCGGTTCATCGTCCGCAGTGGCAGACGAGAAAATACTCTGGCAGTACAGCCAGTTGCCGCTTGTGTCCATCCAGCCCACATAGAAGCCCCGTTGTGCAGCAAACACATGGTCGGGCAGGGCGTTCAGGCTGTTAGAATAGTACCCGGCGCAGCTGGCAAGCCCCTGTAATACTACCTTGCCGTCTGCGTCCAGCACATCGCATACGTTGCCGTAGGCGCTGCCCACAGCGCTGCGGCTGCCGTAGAACATGGGTCTGCCGTCGGGGTCGGTGGTCAGGTAGTTGACGTAACTGTATTTGCCCTGCAGGGCGGTCAGGTCGCTGACAAGCCCCTGCGGGCCGTACAGCCGGGTGGCGGTGGTCTCGTAGCGGTCGTTGTCCTGCAATTCCAGCCAGACGTAGCCGGTGCCGCAGTTGCTCATCCGTACTCGCTGCTGGTGCTCCACCGGCTCTACGGTGGTGTCGGTCAGCAGCTTGCCGTTGTCCTTGCTGTACACCCGCAGGCTGCCGTCCAGCGCGTAGACGGCTATGGTGTTATCGGTGGTGTTCACATCGTACAGCGGGGTCTTGGTGCCGGTTTCCAGATCATAGAGCTCGTAGCCATGATCCTCGCCGCTGTGCCATGTTACCACATAGCCCGGGAAATATTGGCTGGGCTGCTCGTCAAAGGCGGCAATCAGTCCGCGGTCCTCTGTGGTCATATCCCGCAGTTCGTACCGGCCATCGCCGGTGGAAAAGCTGGCAAGACCGCCCGGGTAGACCTGCAAAAAGCCCGTGCACTGCTCGCCGGTCAGGACGTTGTACAAAATCCGGTCGGTGGTTTCTTCCCCGGTGGTAACATCCAGCACCACCCAGTCGCTCAGGGTGTCGCTGTCGTAGAAAAGGCGGTATGCCGAGGCGGCGTCGGCGCGGTAGACGGGGGTGCCGTCCTTTTCCTGCATCACCACCCAGCTGTTCTGCTGGTAGTCGGTATCCCAGTCGTAATCGTCCAGTCCCTCCGGGCGGGCGTAGCAGCTGAACACCAGCTTATCGCCGCATAGGGTGCAGCTGTATGCGCCCTCCGGTACCGGCAGCGCTGCACCGGTGGCAAGGTCGATGACCTGACAGGTGCCGTAGCCGGACTCCGGGACGTATCCGCCATCGATCAGGCGGCTCTCCTGCAGCACCAGCAGGCCGTTTTGCAGGGTGGCGCTCTGCTCGCCCTCAAAGGACATTACTTCAGTGCCGGTCTTGTCGTACAGGGCTGTGCGGCGTCCGCCCCGGCCGGTAGGGTCGGACCAGCTGCGCAGCCAGTAGTCTGCGGTGCCGGTGGCACTGTCCTCCACCAGCGAGACGTTCTCACTGCGGGCAGACTGGTGCAGCGGGGTGCTGCCGCACAGGATGGTGGTGCTGCTCCCGGAACGGCCGTAGTAGTACAGCACCCGCAGACGGCCATCGTTCAGCACGGCAGGGTCGTACAGGGGTTTGCCGTTGTCGTCCGTAGGTACCGAAACGGCAGAGCTTGCAGCGCCCGGCACGCCGGTGGCGGGCGGCAGCAGGGCGCAGCCACAGCCTAAAGTAAGGGCAAGGGCCGTGCAGACTGCCCCGCAGCCGATACGCAAGACAACACGCTTCATAAAAACCACTCCTTTGCAAAAACAGGGAGGAAAATTTTACCGTTCACTCAGAATACGAAACAGCCGCATTTTTCATTGCAGAACTTGCAGAAAAATGCGGCTAAAAACGGTTACAATTACATTACAGCTGCGCCGGGGCATGGGACGCTTCTGCCTTGTCCATCTGCTCCAGCTGCCGCAGAAAGGCCAGCAAAAAGGGCAGAGAAATGAAGCAGGTGAGCGTATCCGCAATGGGCTGGCAGAGCTCCACGCCCACAAGTCCCAGCACCCGGGGCAGTACAAGAATCAACGGGATAAAGCACACGCCCTGCCGGCAGCAGGCCAGAAAGGTGGCACGCCCGGCCTTGCCCACGCTCTGGAAGGTCATGTTGGTCACCACGATCACCGGCTGCAGAAGGATGGCAAAGCACTGGTAGCGGAAGGCGGGCAGCGCCACAGCGGTGACCGCCGGGTCATCCCGGAACAGGCGGATCAGGTTTTCATCGTTCCACCAGCACACCGCGATCAGCACCACCAGCAGCGCAAAGGCGGCTTGCAGGGTAAAGACGGCGGCCTGCCGCACTCGGTGGTATTTGCGGGCGCCGTAGTTGAAGGACGCCACCGGCTGCAAGCCCTGTCCCACGCCGATGGCCACCGAGAGGATGAACATAAAAATGCGGGACACGATACTCATGCCCGCCACGGCGGCATCGCCGTAGCTGCGGGCGGCAATGTTCAGCAGCATCCCGCCGATGCTGTTCAGCCCCTGACGGCCAAAGCTGGGCGCGCCGCCTGCAAGGATCTGCAAAAACTCGCGCGGCTCCCGGGTGACGGCGGAAAGCCGGAACTGGCTGACCGTTTTGCCTCGCAAAAACATATACAGCAGAATGCCAAAGCTGATGGTCTGGCTGAGGGCGGTGGCAATCCCGGCACCGGCAGTGCCCAGCCCTAAAGCGAACATGAACAGCGGGTCCAGCGCAATGTTCAGCAGTCCGCCGGTGACCAGCCCGACCATGGCAAGGTTCGCCTTGCCCTCATACCGCAGGATGTTGTTCATCACCAGACTGGAGATCATCAGCGGTGCGGCAAGCAGGATGGGCCGGGCGTAGGCGCAGGCGTGGGGCAGAATGGTCTCGGTGCTGCCCAGCAGCATCATGAAGTCCGGCAGGGTGGAAAGGCCGACCACCGCCAGCACTACGCCAAAGGCCAGCGCCGTAAAAAAGCTGGTAGAGGCAAAGCGGGTGGCAGCGTGGGTATCCTGACTGCCCAAGCGGCGGCTGATGATGGTGCCGGAGCCGTGCCCCAGCATAAAGCCCAGAGCCTGTATGATAGCCATCAGGCTGGAAACGACGCCCACCGCGCCGGAAGCGCTGGTGGAGATGCGCCCTACAAAAAAGGTATCCGCCAGATTGTAGATGCTGGTGATCAGCATACTTAAAATCGTGGGCGCGGCAAGGCTGAGGATCAGCCGGGGGATCGGAGTCTCGGTCATTTTATGATACTGCACCGCAGTGCGGTCCTGCTGGGTCATGGGAAAATATCCTCCTTCAAAAACGAGAAAGCCGCCCCTTCCAGAGCGGCAGATAGTCCTGATGAAAACAGTATAACGCAGTTGCGACAAAATGTCGAGAGGGAGTAAAAACGGCCTTTCGCCCCTGCGAAGGGGCGAAAAAGCAGGCGAAAACAGGATGGTTTCTATATAAAGTGCTAAAGAATTGTCGAATTGCTTGTGAAAAATCACGATATGTGGTATTCTTTATAAGAAGGAATTGGAAAAATCTGTGCATTTTATGATTGGGAGGGATTTGTACATGAAATCCGTAGCACAAACTGTGATCGAGGCCGACCGCTTTTATACCATTGCCGCTCACACCGGCAATGTCATTCAGGCAGTGGAGGGCAGCAAGGACGGCGGCACTGTCCGTCTGGGTAAGTACGACCACAAACCCGAGCAGGAGTGGAGCTTTGTCCGCGAGGGCGATGGCGTGTACCGCATCCGCAACCGTGCCTCCGGCAAGCTGCTGGATCTGACCATGACCGGCACCGCCAATGGCACATGGCTGCACCTGTGGGAGGACGTGGGCGGCACGTCCCAGATGTGGAAGGTGGAGCACACCCCGGAGGGCACCGTGCGTCTGCGCTCTTCTTGGGCAGGCGGCAAGTGCGTGGACACCGTGGGCATCGGTGCCGAGGTGGGCGCTGTGCTGCAGATCTGGCAGGAGGTGCCCGGCGGTGGTGACCAACTGTGGGTCATCTCTGAGGTAAAGGACCGCGTAAAGCGTGCCGCCAAGGTTGAACAAGCAGCGCCCGCTGTTGAGACGAAGGCCGCACCGGCCAAGGAAGCCGCTCCCGCCAAGAAGCCCGCAGCCCGCAAGCCCCGCACCGCCAAGAAGGTGGAGGAGAAGCCCGCTGCGTCCGCTGCAAAGGCTGCAGAGCCGGTCAAGGCAGAAAAGCCCGCTGCAAAGAAGGCTGCTAAGGCAAAGGCTGAGCCTGCTGCTCCCGCAGTAGAGGTGAAGGCAGCTCCCGCCGTGGCAACCAAGGCCGAGCCTGTTACTAAGGCTGAATCGGCTGCCAAGGCAGCGCCCGCAGCGGAAGCCAAGACTGCCCCTGCCGCCGCAAAGCCCAAGGCAAAGCGTGCACCTTGCAAAAAGACCGTAAAGAAGTAAGAAATCATAAAACGCAAAAAATCGGACAGACCGCGGTCTGTCCGATTTTTTGCGTTTATAGAAGCTTTTTATGCAGCAGGGGCGGCAGCATCATCGCTCTGGGCAGCGGTCTGCACGAACTGCACGATGCTCTCGATGGTTTTGCGCAGCTGCACAAGGCTTTCCACGTCAGAGTCCTGCATCCGGGAAGTAGGGGCGGTCACCACGGTCTGCGCAGCAGTTACCGTGCCGGTCAATTCCGCATGGATATGGTGGGCGGGCACGTCCAGCAGGATGTGCACCTTGGGGGACAGGGTCTTGAGCAGACCCTGCTTTTCGATGCCCAGAATCAGCTGCGGCGCATCCTCCCCGGCGGCGAGGTTCGGCAGCTGAAGGTAGAGGTAACCTTCTTTCGCGTTGGCGGGCTGCACGGTTTTGAGCTGTTTCAAGTCCAGCTGAAAGTCGTTCACCTGCTGCAAGCCGGTGGCGGCGGGGTCTACCCCCAGCAGGGTGGCCAGCTGGTCTTGGGAGATGTAGCTGCCCAGCGACCAGCCCGGCAGCAGCAGGCTTGCCAGCGGATACTCGGTCACGACCGCGCTGCGCAGCTTGTTGTACAGCTGTCCGGCGTCGTACAGGGTCTCTTCCTCGCTGATGTACATCCGGGTCAGAGGGGCATCGTTGACGGTGCTGGTGCCCGTCGGGTACAGTGCCAGCTGCACTGCCCGGGGAGTGTACTGGCCGGTCAGGCTGCCGGTGGTGCCGCCGAACTTGTCCAGCAGGGCGTAAAGAGCAGGGGGCTCGGCCTCGGTGGAGGTGATGGTGTAGTCCAGCGCAAAGCTGGCACCGCTCTGGAATGCCTTGACCCTGCGGCTGACCAAGCTGTACAGCACTGCCGCAGCCACCGCGCACACCAAAACCAGACACAGCAGAACGATCAGCGCCGCCCGCAGACCGGTGCGCTTTTTGTGGGAAGATGCCATGGGAAACCTCTCCTTCCGGTAAAACGTATTTGCTTCAGCATAACGGAACTGCCCGCAAATGTCAAGCACCGCAAACTGCGGACAAAACAAAAAACCTGAAACATTTCTGTTTCAGGTTTCTGGCGGAAAGATGGGGATTCGAACCCCAGAACGCTTTTGACACGTTACACGATTTCCAGTCGTGCGCCTTAGACCAACTCAGCCATCTTTCCACATCTTTTGTTCTGCCTTTGGGCGGGTACCCTTGGCGCTCCACTATAATACCTGAAAGCAGGCTTTTTGTCAAGGATTTTTTTTGAAAAAAATCAGACTTTTTTAAAAATGACGAAAAGACGCGAGAAAGCATTCTGCCGCATGGATGGAAAGTACAAAAAGCCCTTGACGCACCTTTAAAATAGGTCTATATTGAGGGCAAAGAGCACTGCGGTGGGTCATTTTGTGCCGCAGCGGCGGGAAATATAAGGAGGATGCTTTTATGACTTATCCTGAAGTACTTGCCAATGCCCGTACCTGCATTGGTCAATACTGCAAGGCCTGCCCGGTGTGCAACGGCGTGGCCTGTAAAAACCAGATCCCCGGTCCGGGTGCCAAGGGTGTGGGCGATACCGCTATCCGCAATTATAATAAGTGGGCAGATATCCGGGTGAACATGGACACCCTGTGCCCCGGCGGTGCACCGGACACCACGCTGGAGCTGTTCGGCAAAAGCTTCCGCTATCCCTTCTTTGCGGGCCCTGTGGGTGCAGTGAACCTGCACTACTCCGATACCTACACCGATATGACCTATAACGATGTACTGGTGCGCGCCTGTGCAGAAAACGGCATTGCAGCCTTTACAGGCGACGGCACCAACCCCACCGTGATGGAGATGGCAACCCGCGCCATCAGCGCTGCGGGCGGCTGTGGCGTGCCCACCATCAAGCCGTGGAACATTGATACCATCCGGGAAAAGATGGCACAGGCCAAGGCCAGCGGCTGTTTTGCCGTAGCTATGGACGTGGATGCAGCGGGTCTGCCCTTCCTGAAGAACATGACCCCGCCCGCCGGCAGCAAGAGCGTGGAGGAACTGGCCGAGATCGTGCAGTTGGCCGAGCGCCCCTTCATCGTCAAGGGCGTGATGACCGTCAAGGGCGCACTGAAGGCGAAGCAGGCCGGTGCCGCTGCCATCGTGGTGTCCAACCACGGCGGCCGCGTGCTGGATCAGTGCCCTGCCACCGCCGAGGTGCTGCCGGAGATCGCCGCAGCCCTCAAGGGCACCGGCGTGAAGGTGCTGGTGGACGGCGGCATCCGCACCGGTGTGGATGTGTTCAAGGCGCTGGCGCTGGGCGCAGACGGTGTGCTGATCTGCCGCCCCTTCGTGACTGCTGTCTACGGCGGCGGCGCAGAGGGCGTGAAGTGCTACATCGATAAGCTGGCCGGGGAACTGACCGACACCATGCAGATGTGCGGTGCCCATACGCTGGCGGAGATCACCCCGGATATGGTGCGGGTCTGAGCGTTCTATTATAAGTAACTGCGGGTCTGAGCGTTCTATTATAAGTAACAAAAAAGGAGATGCCCTGCAGGGCATCTCCTTTTTTGTTACTTCAAGGTGCCGTCCAGCACCTGCTGGTAATACCACGGCTTCGGGGCGTGGAAGGTCTTGCCGCTGAGGAAGGCAAAGTCCGGCTGGGTGAAGCGGGGCATGGTCAGCTCCCATGCGCACAGTGCCTGATACTTCAGCTTCAGCTCCCGGTTGGCGCTGTTGTTGCCGTACTTGCTGTCGCCAAGGATGGGGCAGCCGATGCTTGCCATGTGGGCGCGGATCTGGTGGGTGCGGCCGGTGATCAGCTGCACCTTCAGCAGGGCCAGACGGCCGGAGACGGCGATGGTCTCGTACCGGGTCTCCACCTCCTTGGCACCGGGCTGCTTGTCCTCCACGATCTTCACGATGCCGCGGTCAGCGTCCTTCAGCAGATAGCCGCCCAAGGTGGCGTCCGGCGGCATGGGACGGCCAAAGGTGACGCAGAGGTAGGTCTTTTGCACCTCACGGTTCTTGATGGCAGAAAGGAACAGCTCCTCGGCCTCCGGGGTCTTGGCAATGATCACAAGGCCGCTGGTGCCGGTGTCCAGCCGGTGGCACAGGCGCGGCTCATGGGCGGCGTCCCACCGCTTTTCCTCATACAGGCGGCGCAGTACGCGGTTCAGCAGGGTGTCAGATTCGTCACCATCCACCGGGATACCCGCGGGCTTGTTGGCCACGATCAAATCATCGTTTTCATAAATAAATTCCGCGGGGGCGCGTGCCTGCAAAAACTCCGGCCCCTCCTGGGAGGTCAGTCCAAGTTGGTCGTCCAGCAGGTAAACGCGGATCACATCGCCGTTCTGCACACGGGTGGCAAGGGGTTGCTTTTTGCCGTTCAGCTTAATTTTGTTTTCCCGCAGTGCCTTGTTCAGCCGCCCCAGCCCCAGGGCAGGGAACTGCTCCATCAGGTATTTGTCCAGCCGCACGGGCAAAAGGCTTTTTACATGTAGTTCCTGCATTATTTACTCTCCAATTCTTTATCCCACAAAACGGTCGCGTCCGGGATATCCAGTGTCACCATCAGCCAGCCTGCATCGTGGTCGTCAATCGTTTTAATTGTGTATTCTTTCCCATCGGCGCACAGCACACTGGCATGTTCCAGCTTGCGGCGCACAAAGGGGGAATCTGCAAAGCATACCGTCTGTTTCGTTTCGTCCAGCACACCGCGGTTCCACAGGGCGTCAGTGTAATCCGCAAGGCGCAGGGGATAATTTTCGTCATAGGGGGTGCACAGCGCATCAAAGTTCTGCCCCTGCAGACCCGGCGCAATCACATACCAGCTGCATGTGCCGTCCGTACTCGTTACCCTTCCGCACCAGGCATTGTCCTTCACCGGTTCCACGGCCTGCAAAAAGGCACCTTCCTCTGCAAACAGGTACAACGTATCCTCCCGCACGGTTCCGGCAGCAAGCTCCGCCAGCAGCGTTTCTCGTTGGGCGGCCAGTGCCGTTTCATCATAGCGGGCGGCAAACGGGTCGTTGGTCGTCATGCCGTTGTCCGCGGCAAACAGGGCTAGATGCAACGCGTCATCTTGAATTTCGTCCATTGAGACAACCGCCGTATACTGCTGCGCTGCCTGCCAGAAATCGCTCTCCATCTCGGTGGGGAACGCATCGGTCTGCATGGCCTGCAGCATTGCCGCACTGCGCTGCACCATGCCGGGGCTTACATCCCAAACCTGTACCACAGCCAGCAGGGCAGCACCCGCCAGCAGCCAGCGGCCTTTCAGCCGGGCAAGGCCCACAAGGGTTAGCAGCATCAGCAGGTAATAGATTGGCCAGAACAGCCGCCCACTGGAACGGAAGATGGAAAACAGTTTGATCAGCGAAGCGGGCAGCGGCAGCGTGGCAAGCGTTGCGCCGTTTGCGGTAATCACATTGCTGATGGCAAATACCGTTAAAACCGCACAGCAGAAGGCCAATGCCCAGTGGCGGCGCAGCATGCCGCCCAGTTGCCGCCGCAGCAAAACCACCGCAATGGGCAGGGCAATCAGCACGCCCAGCCCCAGGTAGGCAAAGGCATCATAATTGCCGTAAACCTGGTTCTGTGCGGGCAGCACCCGGCTGTACAGCACGCCGTTTACCCCAACGGGGTTCCACAGTGCATTCAGGTTCATGCAGAAATAGCCGTACAATGCCTGCCCGCCGCTGGAAGCACTGCCGTACAGCAGCCCCAGTGCCCAGCCCAGCAGTGCCGTGCCGCCAAAGTTGGCGGCAAGGTACAGGCCGGGCCCCGCAAGCTGGCGGTTGTGCAGTGCATATTCCAGCAGCAGTGCCAGTGTGATGGCATAGGTCATCGGCAGAAAGTAGGGGTGGATGCCTACCGCCAGCACGTTCAGCACAAACAGCCCGCGGGAGGCATACTGCCCTTTGCGCCGTGCAGCAAAATAAAAATAGAGTGCAGCCAGCACAAAAAACTGTGCCCCCAGCGAGGTATGCCGGAACACACGCTCAAACAAAACCGGACTGGTAACAAACAGCAGGTCCGCTGCAAGCGGTGCCGCGCACCCCGGCAGGAACAGCCCTGCCAGCAGCGCACCAAACCCGCCCTGCAACGCAAAGCAGACCAGCGTGAACCACCCCATATACTGGAACGTTCCGCTCACAAGGTTGGCAACCGGCTTTAACAGGGTAGCCACCAGCGGGATAGAGTCGGTATAAGCAACGCTCAGCCCATCCGGGTAGTTGATGCCGCGGGCAATGCAAAGCGGCCAGCCAGCGGAGCTTTGGCGGTAAAACAGCCACCCGGCATAATGCTGCTGGATGTCCTTTTCAATATACCCACCGCGGCAAAAGGCATCGTTGGTTACATCCAGTGTGCTGACCCCGAACACCAGCACAAACACCAGTACCCCCAGCAGGGCACCGCCGAGGAACAACCGCTCATTGCGGGTAAGTTTTGGTAAAGTTGAATTTTTTGCCAGTAGTAACACATCCTTTGAGGCAAAGAAATAAAATTTGAAAGCTGATATAAGCTAAATATCAAACAATAAAACAACTTTATTATAATATACACGCAGTAAAATATCAACGCAAACCATGCCGAATCTGCCCCATGCCGGGCATGGCAGCAATCTACCGTGGGCGAAAAACACCTTGCATCACGCCGCAACAGTGGATATAATGTAAAATTATACAAAATAATAAAGGCAACACCGCACAATTCCCGCCTTGC
>OLFW01001196.1_pt1 | contig 16493 bp, 16 predicted proteins | sample 1605351 | NCBI WGS metagenome assembly OLFW01 (sample SAMEA3888918, study PRJEB22519) | human gut metagenome | biome: human gut; feature: human-associated habitat; material: faeces | place: Denmark | collected 2010 | reverse complement strand
GTGGTCAACAATCTGAGTGAGTTTATTTTCTCTCTCATCCGCGCCATTGGCCTTATCCTGCTGGGCTTCGGCATCCTACAGGTGGGCCTGTCTCTCAAGAGCCATGATCCCTCCCAGCGAGCCAACGGTATGCTCACCGTGGCGGGCGGGATCGTGATCACCTTTACCAAGGAAATCCTTACCCTTATCACCGGTTGAAAATCGAATAAGGGGAGCGGCGTTTAGACTGCTCCCCTTATTTCTTCCCGCAGGAGGTGATTTTGAATGGGAAGTGGAAACTGGATCATTGACAACCTGAACTCCGCGCTGGAGATGTGGGACGGCAGGCTGGAGGAAATCTGGCAGCTCATCACCACATCACCGGAGAATTTCAAGGGCGGCGGTATCTGGAATGTCATCGTCGGCATCAACGGCGGATTGAAAGCGGTTGGATATGCGCTGTTGGTGCTGTTTTTTGTCATGGGGATTGTAAAAACCTGCGGCAGCTTTGCGGAGATGAAGAAACCGGAGATGGCGTTCAAATGCTTTATCCGCTTTGTGCTGGCGCAGGCGGCGGTGACCTGGGGCATGGAACTGATGACAGGGGCCTTCCGGGTAGCCCAAGGCATGGCGACATCGATCATCGACTCGGCTGGCCTGACGGCCATGTCGGCAACAGCGCTGCCGGATGAGATGGCGAGCATCATCGAGGATGTTGGCTTTTTCGATTCTATCCCCTTATGGGCGGTGACGCTGCTGGGCTCCCTTTTTATCTGGGTTCTGTCCCTCGTGATGATCCTGACGGTGTATAGCCGTTTTTTTAAGCTCTATATCGCAACGGCCATCGCCCCTGTGCCGCTGGCCAGCTTTGCGGGACAGCCCTCCAGCAGTATCGGTGTAGCCTTTTTGAAAAGCTATGCCGCCATCTGTCTGGAGGGCTGTGTCATCGTATTGGCTTGTGTGATTTTTTCGGCGTTCGCGTCCTCGCCGCCTGCTATCGCGGACGATACGCTGGCGGCAGCCACCATTGTGTGGAACTATGTAGGTGAACTGATTTTCAATATGCTGGTGTTGGTGGGGGCCATCAAGATGAGTGACCGGATCATCCGGGAACTGATGGGCCTGGGTTAATCCTCATCGTCAGACAATTCAATGTCGCTCAGGTCCATGGCATAGCCACCGTGCTCATCCGGCTGCACACCGTTTCTTCGCTGCTCACGGATACGATAGCGAACAATACTCTCCAGGTCTTTTTCTTCCTGGCGCTTCTGGAAGATGCTTTGTATCTTTCGAACCAGAGAAATGATCCAAGACAGGACTACCAGACCAAGGAGGACAAAGAAAATAATATCACCCAGGCTTTGGTGCACCTGATACCAACTACGCCAAAATGTATTCATAGCGACCACATACAGCAGCGGAATCGTCAAGCGAAATACGGCGGCCAACTTGAAAATGATAGAGATGATGAGCATTGCTATGCTCAAAAGAATGACCGGCATACAAAGAGCCTCCTCTCAGTTTTGGATACGGCGCTATGTTACCATAGCCGTGCCGATCATACAAGAGGCTGTATGCCAATTCTCAAAAAGGAGTTGATATAATGGAGGTACGCATCAACAAGGAGGTCCGTGACTATCAGGAGAGCCTGTTCTTCGGGCTCTCCCTGCGGCAATTCCTGTTCGCCCTGCTTGCCGTCGCTGTGGCGGTGGGCGTTTACTTTGGGCTTCACACTGTGGTGGGCAATGCGGACGTGGGCTGGCTGTGTGTGCTGGCCGCCTTTCCCTTTGCCATCTGCGGCTTTTTTACCTATAATGGCATGACCTTTGAGCGGTTCCTGATCGCGGTGATCCGCTCGGAGCTTTTATATCCCCGGCATCTTGTGTTCAAATCGGACAATCTCTACGCAAAATTGATGGAACACACTTCGATGAAGGAGGATCTCAAGCTTGATTAGAACCCTGCAAAACACCATCAAACAGGACAAAGAATGTTTTGCGGTTCCAAAATCAGTACAGGAAGCCATTCCCATCCACCGCCTCTGGCCGGATGGGATTTTTCAATTCGGCACGAAATATTCCAAAACCATCCGTTTCTCGGATATCAACTATGCCATCGCCTCCAAGGAGGACAAGACCTCCATGTTCCTGGGCTACTCCGAGCTGCTCAATGCCCTGGACACCGGCTCCACCACGAAGATCACCATCAACAACAAGCGGCTCAACCGCCGCAACTTTGAGCGGGAGATCCTGATCCCGCCCCAGGGGGATCATCTGGACGGAGGCCGTTCGGAGTACAACGCCATGCTCATGGACAAGGTCACCGACTCCTCCAACAGTGTGGTGCAGGAGCGATACATCACACTGTCCGTCCACCGGAAAAGCATCGAAGAGGCCCGCACCTTCTTTGACCGGGTGACCGCGGACGTGACCTCTCGCCTGAACCACCTGGACTCCCACTGCGAAGAGCTGGACGCGGTGGAGCGGCTCCGAGTGCTCCACGACTTCTACCGTACTGGGGAAGAGACAGAATATCACCTGAGCCTGCGGGATTGTATGCGGAAGGGAGTCTCCTTCAAGGACGCCATCTGCCCGGACAGCCTGGAATTCAAGCGGGATCACTTCCGTATGGGGGAGAAATACGGGCGGGTCCTGTTCCTCAAGGAGTACGCCAGCTACATCAAGGACTCTATGATCAACGAGCTGACGGCCCTGAACCGCACCATGATGCTGTCCATCGATGTGATCCCTGTCCCCACCGACGAGGCGGTGCGGGAGATGCAGTCCCGCCTGCTGGGCGTGGAGACGAATGTCACCAACTGGCAGAGAAGGCAGAACAGCAACAGCAACTTCTCCGCGGTGGTGCCTTACGATCTGGAGCAGCAGCGGAAGGAAACGCGGGAGATGCTGGACGACCTGACCACCCGCGACCAGCGGATGATGTTCGGGCTGGTGACACTGGTGCATCTGGCTGACAGCAAAGAGCAGCTCGACAGCGACACCGAAACGCTCTACTCCACGGCGCGCAAGCACCTGTGCCAGCTTTCGACGCTGCGCTGGCAGCAGAAGGACGGGCTGGATACGGTACTACCCTATGGGCTGCGGAAAATCCAAGCCCTGCGAACCCTTACCACCGAAAGCACCGCCGTGCTGATCCCGTTCTGTGCGCAGGAAATCATGCAGCCGAACGGTCTGTATTATGGGCAGAACGCCGTCAGCAAGAACATGATCGTAGCGGATCGCCGCTTGCTGCTCAACGGCAACAGTTTCCGGTTGGGTGTGTCCGGTTCTGGCAAGAGCATGAGCGCCAAGGAAGAAATCGTGCAGATTGCGCTTTCCACCGAGGATGACATTCTCATTCTCGACCCGGAGTCGGAGTTCGGCTATCTGACCGAAGCCCTCGGCGGCGAGGTTATCCGCATTTCGGCCACGTCCGACACCCACATCAACGCGCTGGACATGGATCGCGCCTACGGTGATGAGCGCAACCCCATCGTCAGCAAGTCGGAGTTTGTGCTGTCGCTGTTCGAGCAGCTCATCGGTGACGGCATGGTGACGGCGAAAGAAAAGTCCATCCTCGGCCGCTGCACCGAGCAGGTGTACCTGCCCTACATTCGCAACGGCTATAAAGGCACACCGCCTACGCTGCAGGACTTTTACCGTCTGCTCCAGATGCAGCCCGAACCCGAAGCACAGGGGCTGGCGCTGTCGTCCGAATTGTTCATTACCGGCACGCTGAACACCTTTGCCCAGTACACCAATGTGAACACACAGGCGCGGATCATCGCCTACGACATCCGCGAACTGGGCGAGCAGCTTATGCCGCTGGGGATGCTGGTGACGCTGGATGCCATTTATAACCGCGTCATTCAGAACTGGAAAAAGGGGCGCAGAACATGGATTTTCTGCGATGAGTTTTATATTTTGTTCCGCTATGAGTACAGCGCCAATTTCTTTTATAAGCTGTGGAAGCGCATCCGCAAGTACAACGGACTTGTGACCGGGCTGACGCAGAATGTGGACGAACTGCTGCGCTCCGACACCGCCCGCCTGATGCTGGCTAACTCAGAGTTTCTGGTAATGCTGAACCAGAGCGCCACCGACCGCGCGGAACTGGCGAAGCTGCTGAACATCTCGGATAACCAGCTTGGCTACGTCACCAATGTTCCCGCAGGCTGCGGGCTGATTCGCTGCGCGGGCAATATCGTGCCTTTTACAAATTCTTTTCCCCGACATACAAAGCTATATAAATTGATGTCGACTAACCCGTCCGAGAGGAAGGAGTAAAGCAATGACATATAAAAATAAAGGACCGCCGCAGCGGTCCTCAGGGGGCTACAAACAGGAATTCGATGCTATGAGATTTCCTTTTCGTCATCTCTCGGTGGTCGAACATAGCGTAGCATTTCTTTTACACAAGCACCGAATTGCAAGAAATTGGATTTTGCTTCTTTTAGTGTTATTCCATGATTGGAGTCGCTTGGCTCGTTATCAGAAGTGATGAACGGGTCATTCTCCCAAAAGCAAACGGGACAAATATACCCACAATCTTCATCTGCCGGGACATTGTAGGTAAGAAATCCACAACAAGGACATGGATATTTTTTCATTACGGAGCTTGTTCGCCCCTTTCGTTTTGCAAATTTATAGACCTATTTTAATGCTGCCAAATATTGTTTTCCAAATCCCGCAGCCGTCCCTTATAGTCATCTATCAGAGCCTGAACATTTTCCCCCTGCGGGAAGGTCACCAGATAGCCGTCCCCGGCCTCATGAAAACCAATGATTCCCGCAAGCCCTGCCATCTCGGCCACTTTCAGCAGGGTGTGGTAGTCATACTCGGCGGCACTGATATATAAATTCATGGGAGAAACCTCGCGTTTCAGAGAGATGATTCTATTATAGCAACATCTTTTCATAATTGCAAAGAAAATGCTGTATCGTCCAGAATCGGAAGAGACAGCATTGTTTTTTTATATGTAATGGCCCTTTAGCCCAATTTGTTGTCTGGCCTTAACCGAGCGATTGCTCTGGCATGGTCTAAGGCGCAGTGGTGTGCGGGATGCTTTCCGCGTTTGTTTTGATTACGAGACTTATTATAGCGGCGACTTGTGTGTAGAATTTAAAAGCTGTTTGAACGATTTTGAAATTCAATTTGAATAATTTATGACGTGGGGTGATGCCATGAAAGATATTAAAGAAAAGCCAACCGCGCATATGCCGAGAAGCAATGCAACCGGGGAAATCCCGAAAGCTGCGCTGAAAAAGGCGTGGACGGAGGCCAAGGAGAAAAGCCGAACCATGCTGCGGGAAAGCACTTCTACACAGGGAGACGGTGATTATACAGCTGCGCAAGATACCAGCTCGGTGGTAACCGATACATCCTATTCGGTCATCAAGCAAAACACAGATTTCACCGTGCAGCAGGGGCGCAAGATTGCGCGCAAACAGGCAGAAAAATACCGGGAACGACACGCCGCTGAACAGGTCGAGACCGCCCGCGCCCATGCCGCCAATGAGCGCGTTGTCAGCCCGAAACAGGCTGGGCACGACACGCTGACCGATGCAGAGCAGCGCTCGCGCCGTGGGGCGGATTTGCCCCGCCAGCGAGCAAAAGAAAAAGCCGTCACCGCCAAGACCGTGCCGCGCGATATTCGCGGTGTGACCCAAAGTCAGCGCCAACTGCGAACCGCCGCAAATGAAACTGTGTGGAGCATAACAACCCAAGCACAAATGCAGACTCGTACCCGTCAAGTGCAGCTTGCTATCCAGAAAGCCGCCAGCAGCACCTGCAAGACGGCTGTGGCGGTGCGCTCGGCAGTACGGCATTTTCTTGTCGGCCTGCACAGTCTTGTCGCGGCCATTGCTGCAGGGATTAGCGTGGCACTCAGTATTATTATTGTCATCAGCCTTGTGGCCTTTGTGTCCGGCTCGGCCTATGGCATCTTTTTTGCCGCCAATGCCCCCAACGCCGACACAATTACCGTGCAACAGGCAGTAGAAACACTGACAGCAGAATACCGCGACAGGCTGGAAGAAATCTCCGACACCGTACAGCATGACCGCCAAGACATTACAGCCAACGATGACGTGTACTACATTCGTTGGCAAGATGTCCTGGCGGTCTTTTCTTCGTATGTTTCAGGAAATGAACAAGGCGCACCCGTTGCGGCACTGACAGAGGAGCAGGTAGATAAACTGCGGGAAACTATGTGGGCGATGAATGCGGTGGATTGTTCCACCCACCCGGAGACTACCACAATAGAAACTACCGATGAGGACGGCAACCCGACTACCACAGAAATCACCGAAACTGTCCTCGTAATCGAACTGACCCACAAAACACCCGACGAGATGGCGGCAGATTATCATTTCACCACCCGCCAGAACACCTATCTGCAACTCCTGCAAGACCCACAGTATGAGGAACTGTGGGCAGGATTGCTCGGCGGTTTTGCACAGGGCGGTGGAGAACTTATGAACCCGGACAGCACCCGCATCCCGACAGGCACCCTGCAATGGCCGCTGCCTGTCGCGGGTACGATTACTTCTCAATTTGGTCACCGCGTGGACCCCATCACCGGCGAGGTAAGCTCCCACACCGGCACCGACATTGCCTGCGCCGAGGGCACGCCAATCCTCGCCGCCGCAGATGGCGTGGTCACTGTTGCCAACGGTCTTGACAGTTGGGGCGGCAGCTACGGCTATTACATCCAAATCGATCACGGCGGAGGGCTGGAAACTTTGTATGCACACTGTTCGTCCATCTGTGTAACTACCGGTCAGCAGGTGCAGGCCGGGCAGGTCATTGGCTATGTCGGGCATACAGGAAGGGCAACAGGCTCACATTTGCATTTCGAGATACACATAAATAAAATTAGGAAGGACGCAATGAGTTATTTCGGGATGCAATATTGAGAACAGATTTACAAATTGCAGCCGGTCACGGTCTGCTCAGCGCACAATCAGGACATAGGGATCAAACAGCTGCTCATGCAGTTCGTCCATGGCCTGTTCGGGGTCGGAAATATTGGTCAACCAGAGCGAATAGTCATACTGACAGAAGCCGGACAGATCCATCTTGAAGTTTGTTTCCCAGTTGTTGTTCATAACCCAAGAATACAACGGGCGGGCATTGTTTTCTGCTGCGCCGTCGCACAGGCGGATGGGGTGATGCTGCATCTCGCCGGTATAGAACATGGGAACATCTCTGGCTGCAATCAACACGCTGCCTTCGGGGGAAAGGCGTGCCGCGCCGTCATCCGACATATAGAATTCCATGCAGGTGCCGGGCAGCTGGTCAATGCCGGGGCGGAAAGCCTCACGCGCACCCTTGCGAAGCACGGTTTCGTTGCCGAGACGGTTCAGATCAAGCGACAGGAAAACACTCTCCACTTCGTCCGAAATTGTCTTGCCAAGTTCCAGGGTAAAGTCAATACGGGGAATGGCTTCATACAGCTTTAGCAGAACATCAGCTTTTACTGTACCGGCAAGGCTGTAATGCAGACGCAACTGGGTGAACACAGGACCATGTTCCATGCAGGTGATTTCCATCAGTTTTCCGATGTGCGTTTCTGCGTGTTTGCCGCGAATATTGCGACCCAGTGCACGGCGCTCTTCGTAAGAAGAGAATGGTACCTCCTGGTGCAGCGGCGTGCGCTGGTACACCGGCGTGAAGAATGGAATGGCAGTACCGGCCATTTCGGTTCCGGTGCGCTTATCCACAAACGAAGTGATGCCATCGCCCGGCTTATAGCAGATGCGGAAGAATTTGTTTTCCACTTCATACGGCAGGCGGTACGTCACCGGGTCGTAGTCATTCACAATATCCCGTACTTCTTCAGCGCCCATATAGCAGTGACGTGTATTCAGCGTTTCCGGAGCTTTGTGACGGGCAGCGTAGGTGTATTCTTTTTCTTCGCCGTAAGACAGCGTATCAATAAAGCTGATTTTGCGTCCGCGCGGGTGAGGGGATACCTGGCAGGTGTACAGGTTTCCTGCCAAATCACGCACCTCAACATCTTCAAGTGCAAGGGTTTCAATATAAAACTCGATCAGCTGGGGTTGGCTCGTGTAGCTGACGCCTACCGCACGCACAGTACCGGTGGTGTTGTAGTAGCGCAGCATATCGCCTTTCTTCTCGGCAATGGAGCAAAGCATAAGGGAGGCGGCTTCATGCGCCTTGGATGCGTAGCTGTTCTTACGCATATCCAGGTTCAGAACCATCGTGTCATATGTCCGGGTTGGTCAATTGGGATAACTCAAATTTCCTTCATTTGTACGTCATTATTTTCATCCTCATTGCTTTCTGCCATTAAGCCTGCATTATCTTTTCTCGATTTGCTTCGCCTTTGATTTGAGTAGTATAATAGTTTCAAAATACGCAGCTTCTACCGCAGAGTCTAAAGAAAGCGTATGGTGAATATAGAATGAGTATCAATGTCTACACCGGCTCCTTAAATTATCAAAATGCAGAATACCAGTTTGTTTTTCATGATGATGAACTGCATCTGATTCCTCCTCCTGAAGTGGCCGAAAATATACTCTGGGGCTATGAACGGAAAGAAATTGCACCAGGCGTATACACGTCTGGTGATCCTCTCCGTATGAAGGAGAGTGTGCTCGTTGGAAGATGCAGAGAAAACAACAAGTATATCTTTTTTCTTGTAAGAAAGAATGCTCAACTCGGCTGTCAAAACGATGTTTTGATTGTCCCGTTAATTGCACACTTTATGTGTCACAATTCCAAACCTTTTATAAGCCGCATATGTTTCTATGGGCCCGAACTAAATCATATTCATCCAGTAAATCAAGCTCTTTGCTATACACTTGATGCTGACCATTTTTTCAACGATGGAACATTTTCTCTTGCAACGAGATCTCATGAATTCACTACTACCTCAAAGCAACAATTTCTTGTAGACGGTAACAATGTAACTGTCAGCTTCGACATAAGGCGCGACTTTAGTTCTAAAATATCAGATGCTCCTGTGCATTTAAATTCGGCTCTTACTTTCGAATTTGACCCATCCGACAATTATATGTTTTTGCTTCGTCTATACAACATAGCAAAACGATTTATTCAGTTTCTTTGTTATCGCGCAGATATAAACATTAGCACCACTAATTTGTATGAACTAACAGATGATGACAAATATTCTAACATCGGATCACTCCATATTCGGAATGAAAGTCATGAAACCGATGAAGCCTCAATTAAAGCCGAGCGATATATTCGACAAAAAGATATTGCTGGTTTAGAGGGCAAGATTCTAGGCGATATAGCAGAAGACAGGCTGTATTTACGCCATATTCCTGATTCATATAAAGTAGCTCTCCATATTAACGCGGCTCGTTTTGTCATGATCACTGCGGCCTTTGAATGGGAATTTCGGCGGCTATATCCAGATGGCATTCCTAAAAGCACGAAACGACTGGAGGCAGAGCATAAAGCCGAAGAAAAGCTAAACGAACTAATTGAAAATTGTAGTGGAGACACAAAAAGGATACTCAAGTTTGTACGGCGAGCTGTCAGTTGGCAGGAGACTCTTCAAAGCAAAGTAGAAAAAGTAGGTCATGATTTGTCCGATACAATCGATATATTTGGTCAACAGCTATACTCTCTAAATGGCGAAGTCCTAAACTATTCAGAAATGGGCAAACGACTAGCTGATCAACGAAACAATTATGCACATGGCAACTTAGACAAAGAATTCATCGGCAATTCTCTTCTTGATTTAGTGTATTTGCAAAGAATTGTATATGCCATGCAGTTAAGCTATTACGGCATTGAATGTCGGAGAGTACAGCAGGCAGTCAATCAGTTGTTCCGCTGCAATTTAGTTCTCCCTTAGATCTTTTATAGTCACAAGTCGTGCTTGCCGATTTTTATGTTCTCAATTTCCAGTCACCATTTCTACACTATACCCACCCACAAACTTCACTACAACCTTCTCTTGCGAGTATACGATGACCTGTTCCACGATTCGTCGGACCAGGTCATCATCGTATTGGGTGAAATCGGTGGGTGCGTTTTGAATACAATCCCATACTTTCTGTATCCTGTTTTGTGCTTCGGCATCCATCTGGGATGTGCGCTGCAAACTTTCCAATTCGGTTTGCAGCGCCTGCTTTTCTTCTTTCAGTGCCTTGAACTTTCCTTCATAGATGCTGGCATCCCCACTGTGCGCAACCAGGAGCAGCAAGTTACTGGTCTGGCGATCGATCTCCTGGATACGGTCTATCAACTGGTGCGGGTCTTGTGTTGCCCCTTCATAGCGCAGGATATTTTCTTCTGCCCGCATCACCTCTTCTTTAACGCTCTCTTTGTTGTCCAGCAGTGTGGCAATACACCACATAAGGGCTTTCCGCAATGCCGGTTCTTTCAAGGTCGGCGAATTCTTGCAAAATTTTTTCCCATTTTCCAAGCGGTTGCTGCAGCGCCACACTCTTGTTTTGCTGCCGTCCCGATTTGTATACAGAACGCGGCGATACATACAGCCGCATTCACCACAAATCAATCGTTCTGTCAAAGCAAACTTGCCGGAATATTTACTGCGCCCCGAAATCCCTTTGTTCGGGTCAATTTTGGTTTTGCTTCCGCGTCTTGCCATTTCAAGCTGAACCGCCTGGAAAATGTCACGCGGAATGATGGCCGGATGGTTATTTCGAACATAACACTGCTCCACTTCTCCGCGATTCTTCTTGACCTTTTTGGTCAGAAAATCTGCCGTGTATGTCTTTTGCAGCAAGAGATCGCCTACATACTTTTCGTTGTGAAGCATATTCTGAATCGTTGCGCGTGACCACTCCGTTTTGCCCGCTGGCGATGGAACGTGATCCTGCTCCAACTCGGCTTTCAGCTGTGATTGGGTTTTACCAGCCAAGTATCCATAAAAAATCCGTTTTACAGTTTTTGCCTGTTCGGGATCAATCTCTGGTCGGCCATCCGGGCCGGGGCGATATCCAAGGAATGAATGATACGGAAATGCAGCCTTTCCCGCCTGGATCAAACGTCGCTTTCCCATCGTTATATTCTGGCTCAGTGATTCGCTTTGCGCTTGCGCAAAGGCCGAGAACCAGGTCAAGAATATTTCGCTGCTCAGTTCGCCAGTGTTCAGCCCCTCTTTTTCAAATTCTATGGCCCCCCAGACCTTTCAGCAAGCGGATATACTTGATGCAATCCAAGGTATTTCGTGAAAATCGGCTCAGGGATTTCGTCATGATCAGGTCGATTTTATGCTTTTTGCAATCCTCGATCATATTCATAAAGCCTGGCCATATCGTACCCCGCACACCGCTGATACCGTGGTCTGCGTAAATTCCCGCCATCTTCCATTCTGGATTGCCGTTGATTAACCGGGTGTAATAATCCACCTGATTTTCAAAGCTGTTCTCCTGCTCCTCCTGCTCTGTACTGACACGGCAATAGGCCGCAACCCGCAGGAGACGTTTTCGCCCGTTCTGTTGCGATGATTCTTTTCGCGGGATCCGTATAATGGTTCGTTCCTCATTGCCTGCCATGTCTGTTCTCCCTTAGATAATGGTTCCATTACATACCTGAAACTGAATGTTTCCATCCGGCTGCATCAGGATTTTTTTTCACGCACTGGTTCAACAGTTCTATATTTAAGGTACTGCTTAGTATGGCTGCTTGCAGCATTCGAACCATTGCAGCACTTTCTACCGCATCCGGCACCTCCTGGCAACACGCATACACATGGTATCTATAATATCAATTTTCGACATTTTTTTGCTCTATACAGTCAAAGCATCTATTTTACATCGGCAAATCGCAGGTCCTGTTCTCTGCCAGAGACACCCAAGTCCATATTACATTTAGATATTTCTCAGCTTGAACGAAGCATTTTGCATTTCAAATTCCTTACGGAGCCCAGTCAGGCGGCGATCTATTTGTCTCATCCACAAAGCGTAAAGAGTTAGCGACAATCGTCGAACAGCACTCATGCAATTATCCTTTGCAGAAATATGTCGCCTTATTCTTTGCCATCCGGTTGATTCAGCTATTTGCCGCGCCATACTCATCTGGATAAACCAGTTTGGCATTCATGTAATTATTCCAGCCCAAGCGTTGACCGCACCTGTCACAAAAATCCACATATTCACGTTCCATTGTCACATGGCATTTGGGACAAACCGCATAACCTGTTTCGTCCGGGAAAACCATGATTTGTTTTACTGGCATCTTCAACCGATAGCTAGCAAGCACCCAAAACACAGTAGTGCAGGGGCACATTTTTGGCCGTACTGATACCTGCACTCTACATTTGATTTTCCTTTCACCAGCCGTCTGCACCGTCCATCTTCCTCCGGGAGCCATACGTCATATCACGGTGACAATCTTCCCTTGTATGATTCAGGCCCCTTCTGACTCAGCCCGCATTGTTTCCTTGCAATGGTTAAGGCAATTTCAGAGTTTGTCAGCTCATACCCCATCGCATCGGAACACCCATATATCATATTAACGTTGAAGAGTGGAAAATTTGGGGAGAGAATGGCCAAGAAAGTCGATATATGTTTCTTTGTGAGAGCCGGTATTTGCTATTTGCAAAAATCGGCTGCTGAGCGACACCTACACGGAGTTTTAGCGACACTCTGCCGGAACGTCAGCGACACCTCACCGCACTAAAGCGACACTCCCCCATATTTCAAAAGCTCTGTCAGCCAAACCAGCCAGCAGAGCCAAGATTAATCTTCTTCAGGGATCGAGATGCCGTTTTCTGTCAAGATGTTCTCTAACTGGCGAATCCGCTCGCGCTGTCGCTGGAGTTCTTTCTCAGCTGCGTAAAAGTATTCCATCGACTCGCGCTCCAACTTCTTGTAGCAGGTCCGTTCCAGTTCTAAAGCCGCGCAGTTATCCTCATCGCAAAGATATGGGCGTTCACACATCCTGGCCACCGCCTTCCCGAGCGGCTTTCAAGCCCTTGCGTTCCCGCATCGAGACTCGGCCATCCACCAGAACCTCGTAAGCGTTGTGGATAATGCGGTCCATAATAGCTTCTGAAACGGGGCTGTCGGATTCCGGATTGGGATCAATCCTGGTGTACCAACCCTCAGATTCGTACTGCGTGCAAAAGATCGTAGACTTGTGGCACTGCGCCTCTACAATCTCCAGCATATCATAGGATTCTTGCGGGGACAGCGGACGAATCAGCCACTCGTCCAGAATGAGCAGGTCTTTCTTCTTGTACGATTCAAGCACCTTTTTCAGCGTGCCACCGCTGCGGGCAATGCTCAGCTCGTCCAGCACTTCCGGCATACGGATGTACTGCACCTTCCTAAAACGGCGGCAGGCGGCATTGCCCAGGGCACAGGCAATGTAAGTCTTGCTGTTACCAGAGGCTCCCTTGAGGATAATGTGGTGGCCTTCGTCAATGTACTGGCAGGTGGCAAACCGCAGCATCTGTGCCTTGTCCAGTTTGCGGTCCTCGTGGTATTCAATGCCTTCCACGGTGGCAGACGGCACGGCGAAGCGTGCGTTGCGGATAAACCGGTTCAGTTTGTTGCTCTGGCGTCGGTTCCATTCCGCACTTACCAGCAAGCCCAAGCGCTCCTTAAAGCCCAGTTCATTGAACGTGGGATCTTTCAACTGGTTGGCGAACTCCGCTGCCATAGCGGTCATCTTCATCGACGTGAGCATGTCCATCGTTGCCTGGTTCAGCATCCGCGGTCGCCTCCCTTCCGGAAGTAGGCCGCACCGCGGGTAATGCCGTAGCTATTGGCTTTGGACTGCGGCAGTTGGCTCTCGGCCTTGTCCGGCTTGTCCAAGCCGTTTTTCAGAATGCTGGCAATGGTGCGCAGCGCGGGTGCGGTGCTGTACACAAGAGCCTTGCCGCAGGCTGCCTCCAACCGCTGCTTGCCGTACCGCTGTTCCAGTTTGCTCAAGTCTGCACACGCCTTGTAACCTTGCTCGGCTGCCTTACCGGACTTCAGAAAGTGGTCGGCCACCTTCTCGGTCATGGGGCCAACCGACATTGCCCAGCGGCTGAACTCGTCGGCGTTGTAGGTGAGATATTTCTGGTGTTCCGGCGGCATATGTTCGCGCTTCACCAGCGGATCACGCTGCCGGGTCTGCAGCCGGCGGTGGCTGGCTACGCGGCTGCCGAGGTAGAACACCTCCTTGGTCACGCGGATGTCCACGCGTTCGCCAATCAAGTTGTAGGGAACAGAATACTTGTTCCTGCCATCCGCAACAAAATAGTCGTTGGCGACTTTGGCAACCGACCAGACAGCCGATTCATATGCACTGGCAGGCAGCGGCAGCATGTAGGGCTTTTCTTCTTCCAGATAGGCGCTGCGGCGGCAGCCAGCCATCTGCTTGAACGGGCGGCTGTTCAACTCAGCCAGCTTTTCGGCGACCGCCTCGTTCAATTCCCGCAAGGAAAAGAACTTGCGGTCGCGCAGGGCCGCCACAATCCACGTTTCGGCAAAGCGGACAGATGCCTCCGCCGAACTCTTGTCCCGCGGCTTGCGGACACGTGCCGGTACGATTGCGGTGCCGTAATGCTCGGCCAGTCCCTGGTAGCTGCGGTTCAGAATCACATCGTACCGGGTGTTGGACAGCGTGGCCGTTTTGCAGTTGTCAGGAATCAGCAGCCGTGCGACGCCGCCGAAGTAGTCGAATGCATGGACATGACAATTCAGCCAGTTCTCAGTTTTCATGTCATCGCAGGCTTCTGCGTAGGTGTAGCAACTGCATGGCAGAACGGCAACAAACAAATAGGCAGCGCTTTGTTCGCCCGTGACCGGGTCCTGGAGGAGAATGGTTTCTCCAGCCCAATCTACCTGCATGGCATCTCCCGGCTTGTGCTGGATGCGCATAGTTGCCGTTGTAACACGTACCGTTCGCCAAACTGGGTGCTCATGTACGGCTTCTGACTGGTCTCATGGCACTTCGCACAGTATTCTTCCCACAGCAGCGTCAGGGTCACACCCGACCGGGCCAGTTCGCGATGGCTGTACGGGTAGTCGGGCTCGGCATATTGACTGGATGCTTTGTGCTTGTCTGGAAAGAGAAACCGTTCCAGGTCGGCGTTGGTGACGTCGTCGAAGAGGGGCCAAGCAAGATGTAATTGAGCGCTCGCCGCTAAGACCTTTTCTACGGTATTTCGTGAACACCTCACAGATCGCGCAATGGCACGTTGGCTGTATTGCAAGCCACGCAGCCTCAATATTTCTCGATAATCAGTCATTTGCGGTACCTCCGCTTTGAAAATAGTCGCAGACTGTCGCCTGCGCCATCTTCATTATAGCGAAGGGTAGCTCACTGTGACCGACGAGGTGGCTCAAAAGCTCCGGCAGGGTGGCTCAAAAAGTGCGTGCAGATGGCTCACTGCAGCCGATTTTTGCAGGGATTTTGACCGCTTACCCAACGACTTTTGCCTGTCCATTTTTGTGCCTTGCTTGTCAAAAAACGCGGCCGGACGCACAACAGGGATCAAACCTTGTTAATAGTAGGAACGGAATTCGGCTTTCGTTAAAATTACAATAGAAGGTGCATTTTATTGAGTAGACGCTCATGTTCTGCGCCGGATTCCATGATATAAATTCTTGTCGTCTCGATGCTGGAATGACCGAGCAGGTCCGCCAGTTTCGAGATATTTTTTTCGAGGTTGTAAAATGTCCGCGCAAACAGGTGCCGCAGGTTGTGGGGGAAAACTTTCTTCCCGGCCACATTGGCGCGCTCGCACAGGGCTTTGAGCAGTTTCCAGACCGTTACGCGGCTCAGAGGCTTGCCAACACGGGAAAGAAACACCGGACCGGCATGAATGCGGTGTTTCTGGCACCAACGGGTCAGGCGGTGGCAGAGCTCAGCGGGCAGCAGGATCTCCCGGCATTTGCCTTTGCAGCGGATAGACGCCTTGTGCCGGCGGACGGCTTCTGCCGTGATAAACTGCAGTCCCGAGACGCGGATGCCGGTGGAGCAAAGCGCTTCCAGCAGCAGCTGGGTGCGCTTGTTGCCGGCGGCGCGGGCGGCGTTCAGCAGGCGGAAATACTCGGCGCGGGTCAGTTCCCGGCCAGGGTCGGCGAAGATCCTGCGCTGGCGCTTGAGCGGCTTAGCTTTGCCAGCCACGTTGTCGATGCTCTCTTGGCAATCATTGACGGCAGCCAGCATCGCGTTCACGGTGGCAGGGGTATAGCCCTTTTCGGTCAGGCTATCCCGCCAGGCTGCAACGGTCTCGCGGGTCGGGATGTCCCCTGCCCCAGTATCGGCAAAAAAGCGGGCCAGGGCTTTGGTGTACTTCTGGATGGTGGCGGGGCTGTACTCCCGGTGGGTCAGCCAGGTCTGATAGGTGTCAAGAATAGATGAAGTTTTCATGCAGATCCTCCTTACTGGTATATAATTTGTACCTTTTATTATGCCGCAAAGAACAAGCGGCTTATATTCTAAATGAACAGTTCTGTTTTGCTAAGCATAATCCAGCAGCTTTACAACCTTCTTACCGCTGCACAACATTGGCTTGGGCAGCAGTCATACCGCGCAGTTGCACACTGC
>OLFW01001186.1_pt1 | contig 16588 bp, 9 predicted proteins | sample 1605351 | NCBI WGS metagenome assembly OLFW01 (sample SAMEA3888918, study PRJEB22519) | human gut metagenome | biome: human gut; feature: human-associated habitat; material: faeces | place: Denmark | collected 2010 | reverse complement strand
AGATCGCCGCTCAGGTAGCTGTAGCCCTCCGCGTCGGGGTAATCGGAGTACGCCCGGGCCCAGGTGGCGGCCAGCCGACCGTCGGGGGAGACCTTGCCGGTGAGCACATCCGCCAGGGCCAGTCCGCCAGCACAGCCCGGCTGGCTCATAAGCAGCACGGCGTCGATGCCGGGGGTGTTGCGCAGGAATTCTGTGTCGATGACGCCGCCCACATTCAGCACCACCACCGTGTGCTCGTAGTAGCCGGTCAGGGCGGTCAGGTTTTCCTTTTCCCGCTGGGTCAGCTCGTAGTCGCCGGGGGCCTGCTTGCGGTCGGCGCCTTCGCCGCTGGTGCGGGCCAGCACGTAGACAGCGCAGCGCCGGTCGGTCCCTTCCAGATCCCGGGCGGTGATGGAAGGTACATCGGGGTCGCGGTAGGGGTTGTCCATCGCCCAGAATGCACCGCTTGCCCCCTTCTCTTTCAGAACGGCCTGGAAGCGGGTCATATATTCCTTGCCGCAGTCGGCGCAGTCCTGGTCAAAGCGGTCCAGCCAGGCGGTGGTGCCGATTTCAAACCCGGCGTCCTGGAGCCCCTGTTCCACATCGGTCACGCTGCGGGCGTTAACGTCCCCCGAGCCGGTGCCGCCCTTGACCATACGGCGCACACCGTTGCCGAACAGCGCCAGCTTGCGGCCGTCGGCGGCAAGGGGCAGCACGCCGTTGTTTTTCAGAAGCACCATACCCTGAGCGGCAATGTGCCGCACACGGGCGAAATTCCGTTTTTCCCGTTCGCTCATTTCGGGATTTGTGGGAGCAAAAATCTTGGCCATAAGGAGCCTCCAATCCATCGTATTGTCTTGTCACGCGGGCAGCCGCCCGGTACAGTGAAGGGGCGGCTGTCGCTGGGAAATGGTTCAGGTGTTGCCGGCGGCATGGGAGGTGCCGCTGAGCTTTTCGTGCATATCGGCGCGGATCTCATCAGTGATGGGATAGCGCTTGAGAACCAGCCAGCCGACGAGGCCGAGGAAGAAGGGAATCAAACCCATGATCACGATAAACCAGTCCAGCATGACGGGGATGGAGGACAGTTCGCCCAGGAAGGTATCGGTGGCGGAATCCACTTCATAGCCGACAGCCACCAGAATCACACCCACCAGGCCGGAGGCGACGGCGCTCTGTGCCTTGCCCAGAAACTTGTTGGCGGCGTTGCACAGTGCCGAGCGGTCTTTGCCATTTTTGTAGATCTCGTAGTCCATGGCCTCGATATTGATGACCTCGCCGGGGATGTAGTCCATGCCGATGGCGCAGGCACACACGCCCATGCAGAGCAGGTAGACCGCCGGCAGACTCTGCAGCAGGCCCACCATCTGCAGGACAAACAGGATGCCGCCGGGCACGAACTCCAGCAGAATGAGGATGCGGTGGAAGCGGATGGGGGAACCGATGGCCTTCATGATGGGGCTGCCCACCAGGGTGCCGATGATCAGCGGGAAGAACATGAGCAGCGAGGAAACCATCGTAAAGGTGCCCAGTTTGGCGGTGTCCACGGCGCCGGTGGTCAGGTCGGTGCAGTAGGCCCATTTGGCGTAGTAGGTGGCGGTTGCGAACAGGAAGTTCCAGATGAAGCCGGTGAACAGCATGTCGGCCAGACGGATGCGCAAAGCGCCGTTGGTCTTGATCATGCCGAAGATGTCGGTGACCTTGACCTTGTCCTCCTTGGTGGTCTCGGGGATATGCCGCTCCTTGATCAGGGCAATGCCCAGCAGCGACAGCACCGCCGAGATGAGCATCATCGAGATGATGGCCACGCTGAAGGCGTCATGCATGCTGTTCAGGCCCAGGGCGGTGTTGATACCGTTGACGATCATGATGATGGCCGCGCCCACCATGCCGATGATCATGTTCAGGGCGCGGGGCGCGATGAGCAGCTTGCTGCGGTCGTTGGAATCCAGCGACAGGGTGCGGTAGATCAGGTTGGGCGCGTAGAAGGTGGCGCCCATGTCATACAGCAGGTAGAATACAATGACCCAGACGCAGATCATCACCGGGTTGTCGGCGAAAACCGACGGCAGCGAGAACAACCCGCACAGGCCGGCCGCCGTCATGAGGATGCTCAAAAAGATGAAGGGGCGGTACTTGCCGTATTTGGTGATCTTGCCGCGGTCCATCAGCCACCCCTCAAAGGGGTCGTTGATCGCATCGAACAGGCGGGCGAACATCAGCAGGCCGCTGCCCAGTATGGCGCCCCATTGCCCAATGCCGGCGTAGTCGGTCAGGTACAGCATGAACAGTCCGGTCATAACAGTGGAGGCCAGACCATCGGTGACGCTCATGGCGGTCGTTCCGAAATAATCCCGGAACTTGAGCTCACCGGTCTTCTTTTGATTCTTCATTGCGTTCTCTCCTTTTGCTCAGCTTTTGGGAACGGGCCGGTCCCGTTCACGATCTGTTATCCCCAGTATAGCGGCAGCACCGCCGGACCGTTATAAGAGAAACGCAGAATGTTATCATTCTGCACAGCAAAGCGCGGCGAAAGTGAACAAACTGTCAGAAAAATGAGTATAATGATAGCCATAGCCCCCGCCCGGAACATCCCACAGATTGGCGGGGAAAGGCATCCGGCCCAAAAGGAGGAAGGCAGCGGTATGAGTGACCTGCAGACACGACTGGAAGTTTTTTCGGAGTTTCTCGACTGTGCTGGCGTGGCCCTGTGGCATTATGACGGGGAGATGCGGCTGCTGCGCTCCAACCATCCCTGCAAAGAGGATTTGCAGCAGCTCTTCGGCGCCGCCGAGAGCAAGACGCGCATCCTGGACTACTGCCGCCAGAACCGCCTGCCCTGCCTGGGACCGGACAGCGCCGCGCTGCTCTGGATGGCGGCCCCGTACAAGGTCAACGGGGTGCTCACCGACATCTATGTCATCGGGCCGGTGTTCCCGTCGGCCATATCGGAACAGGCGCTTACCGCTGCGCTGGGCAAGGTACATATGCCCCCGGAGCTCACCAACCAGGTGCGGGAACTGCTCAAAACAGTACCATCTGTACAGTATTCGCTGCTGGTCCAGTACGGCGTCATGCTGTACCGCTGCCTGTATGAGGAAAAGATCGACCCCAGCGATATCCAGTGGCTGGCTTCCCCCCTGGAGCCCCGGGCTCCCCGCACGGTGGAGGAAAACGTCAACACCCGGCGGGGTACCTACGCCTTTGAGCAGGAATTCTTCCGCATTGTGGAGGAAGGCAACGTGAACGCCGAACGGCCGCAGAGCAGCATCCAGATCCAGCCGGGCTTCCTGAGCCGCACTGACCCGCTGCGCCACGCCAAAAACATGGCCATTGCCGAGCTCACCCTGATTTGCCGTGCCGCCATCCGGGGCGGCCTGCCGGAGGATGCCGCCTACGGCTTGGCCGATTTCTATATTCAAAACTCGGAGGACTGCCGCAACACGGCCCAGGTGTACCAGCTGGCCACCAATGCCTTCAAGGACTTTACGGCGCGGGTGCACCGGCACAAAAGCCAGGGCTATTCCAAGGAGATCAACGACTGCATCGGCTATCTGGAACTGCATCTGGGGGAAAAGCTCAATATGTCGGCGCTTGCGGAAAGCGTGGGCTACAACAAAAACTACCTTTCCACCAAGTTCAGCCGGGAAGTGGGGGTCTCCCTCAGCGACTACCTGGCCCGGCTCCGGGTGGAGCGGGCCAAGCTGGCGCTGCGCAACACCAGCGAGTCCATCCAGCAGATCAGCGAGCGGCTGGGATTCGGCTCGGTGAGCTATTTTTCGGCCCAGTTCCGCAAGGCGGTGGGTCAGACCCCCAGTGACTACCGCAACCGCCGCGGCGGGGCGGCCGCCCCGCCTGAAACATTGCAGTCAGGTTCATGATTTTGTCGGAATTTTCAGCTGTTTTCTCCGGAAATGAGGAGGACGATAAATATATGAGCAGGATGATATCCCGCTTGCCCCCTGCGGACTTATAATGACAAGCAGAATCAACCGGCCTGCCAGACGTCGGACAACAACCAAGGAGTGACCATGAGATGAAAAAGCTGGATTTCAACAGCGGCTGGACCTTCCGCAAGGCGGAGGAGCCGCCCGCCGCCCGGGCCGTCACCCTGCCCCACGATGCGATGATCCACGAAGGCCGTAGCGCTGCGGCCCCCGGCGGCAGTGACAACGCCTTCTTTCCGGGCGGAACGTACATTTACGAAAAGACCTTTGAAGCGCCGGACGCTGCCCACTGCGAGGTGCTGTTTGAGGGCGTATACCGCAACGCCACAGTGGCTCTGAACGGAGAAACGCTGGCCACCCACGCCTATGGCTACACCCCCTTTGCGGTCACGCTGGACGGCAAGCTGCACCCGGGCGCCAACACCCTGACTGTCACGGCGGACAACGCCGATGCTCCCAGCGGCCGCTGGTATACCGGCAGCGGCATCTACCGGCCGGTGTGGATGTACACCGGCGGCAAGGGATATATCCGGCGGGAGGGCATCCGGGTCACAACCCTGTCGGTAAATCCTGCCCAGGTACAGGTTGAGGTGGACGCTTCCGGCGGTCTGCCGGCGGTGGAACTGCTGGACCCGTCGGGCCGGGTGGTGGCTTCGGGCAGCGGGGCGGACCTCACCCTCACGGTGCCCGACGCCCGGCTCTGGAGCGAGGATTCTCCCTCCCTCTACACCTGCCGCGTCACCCTGACCGAAGGCGGCGAACTGCTGGATGAGGCCGCTGTGTCCTTCGGCATCCGCCGCATCCAGTGGAACGCCCGCCAGGGCCTGCTGGTCAACGGCCGGTCCGTCAAACTGCGGGGGGCCTGTGTCCATCACGACAACGGCGTGGTGGGCGCCTGCGCCTTCCCCGAGAGCGAGGAGCGCCGGGTGCGCAAGCTCAAGCAGGCGGGGTTCAACGCCATCCGCTCGGCCCACAACCCTTGCTCCGCAGCCATGCTGGACGCCTGCGACCGGTACGGCGTCTATGTGATCGACGAAGCCTGGGATATGTGGTACAACCACAAGACTCGTTACGACTACGCCGACAACTGGGAAGCCAACTGGCAGCAGGATCTGACGGCCATGGCCCGGCGGGACTACAACCACCCCAGCGTCATCGCCTATTCCATCGGCAACGAGGTGTCGGAACCCGCCGAGGCCAAGGGCGTCGCCCTGGCGCACCAGATGGTGGAGCTGCTACACGGGCTGGACAAAGGCCGCCCCGTCACCGCCGGCATCAACCTGATGATCATCGACCGGGCCAGCCGCGGCCAGGGGATCTACGCCAACGACGGCAGCGGCGTGCAGGCCCAGAAAAAGAAGAAACCGAAAGACGGTCAGCAGGAGGAGAAGGTCCAGAATGCCAGCCTGATGTTCAACATCATGGCGTCGCTGATCGGTTCCGGTATGAACAAGGCGGCCAACTCCAAGCATGCCGACGCGGTCACCGCCCCGGTGCTGGATGCGCTGGACCTTGCCGGCTACAATTACGCCTCCGGCCGCTATGAGAAGGATGGCAAACTGCACCCGGACCGGGTCATCTACGGCAGCGAGACCTTCCCCCAGGACATCGCCAAAAACTGGGCCAAGGTGGAGCGGCTGCCCTACCTGGTGGGGGATTTCATGTGGACCGGGTGGGACTACCTGGGCGAGGTGGGCCTGGGCGCCTGGAGCTACGAGGGCGGCGTCCCCTTCGGACGTCCCTACCCCTGGCTGCTGTCCGACAGCGGTGTCATCAACATTCTTGGCCGGCCGGACTTCTCCTGCCGGTATGCGGCTGCTGTGTGGGGCAAGCTGGATGGCCCGGCCATCGGCGTGCGCCCCTGCAACCATCCGGGCAAGCGGCCCAACCGGTCGGTGTGGCGCGGCACTAACGCCATCGAAAGCTGGAGTTGGCAGGGTTGTGACGGCAACGCCGCCGTGGTGGAAGTCTGCGGCGAAGGGGCCAGCGTGGTGCTGCACCTGAACGGAAAGCGGGTGGGCCGCAAGCGTCTGAAGGACAAAAAAGCCCTGTTCCGCCTGCGGTATACCCCCGGTACGTTGGAGGCTGTCCTGTATGACGGGGATGGCAAGGCCACCGGCCGCACAGCCTTGCGCTCCGCCGCCAGGGACCTGTGCCTGCACCTGGAGGCGGAAGGCCAGGCTTTCCATCCGGGACAGGTGGTGTACCTGCCGCTGACCATCCGGGGTAAGAACGGCGTGGTGGAATCCAACGCCGACGAGGCGGTGACTCTCACCGTAAAGGGCGGCGAACTGCTGGGCTTTGGCTCCGCCAATCCTTGCACCACCGACCGGTTCGATGCAGGCCGCTGCACCACCTACCAGGGCTGCGCGCTGGCCGTGGTGCGGCTGGGCGAAGGCCCGCTCACCGTGACGGCCACCGGTACATCCCTGCCTGGTGCCACCCTGACTTTGACCACCATCTGACCACTCCTTCCTCCCAGCCGGTTCCGTGTGTCGTTTTTTACGTTCCAACATTCTTTTATACCCACCACGACCAGCGCCGGAAGTTGTGCACACCACACAATTTCCGGCGCTGTATCATGCTATTTGCCTGTGCGTCACAGTTCTTTGACGCGAGGTGCAGGAGGTTCGAATCCTCCCGGTCGCACCAAGAGCAGCACCTTATGGGGTGCTGCTCTTTTTGTTTTGCATGGATTTTATGGGGCAGCAAAAGGGAGGATTCGAACAGCCCGTGCCCCGCGCTTTGCGTCCCGCGGGGCAGAAACGCCCCGGTGGGGCGTTTCTAGGGCGCGGCTCGGCGAAACCCTTCGGGCGCGCTTAAAAAACGAATTGCAATGTATTTTTGCAATGTGCTTTTTGTTTTAATGTTATTTAGGTTTAGAATAATTTTAGCAGCATATCATCTGCCGCATCGGTGTATTGACCTTTTGCTAATCGTTCATTTCTCAGTCTGTTTATAGTGATTCGCATAAGGTGAATGGGCAATTTATTTACAGGGATACTTTTACAGTAAATGGACGTAAAACAACTATTTAACACTTTCCGTCCGAAAGAATTTATAGCCGCATATACAATGCTATATTCCGGACCCCCTCACAGCGTTCCATGTAATCTGCTGCGGTACTGCTGCGGGGTGCAGCCTTGGTATTTTTTGAAAATCTGGGTGAAGTAGCTCTGGGTCGGATAGTTCAAAAATCCGGCGATTTCGGCAAGGGTGTAGTCGGTGTAGTCCAGAAGATACCGCGCCTCGCGCAGCTTTTCGCGGTGAATGTATTCGGGGATGCCCATACCCATCTCCGCCTTGAATTTTATGGACAGGCTGCGGCTGCAAAGTCCACACCGACGGGAAAGCTCCTCCAGGCGCATGTCATCGTGCAGATGCTCGGAAATATAATTGATGCAGCTTTTCACAGCGGGGTTTTGTGCGCCGCTGTTTTTTGTATCCGCCACGCGGCGGCAGAAATCCACCGCCATGGTGTAAGTCAGCTTCTGTATCGTTGTGATTTCCAGCTGAGCATCGGCACGCTGACAGTAGACATCACTTAAATTGAACGCAGTTTCTCCCGGCAGACCGCCGCGGATGGCCGCGCGCGTCAGCAGTGTGGCAAACGAGATAAAGGCGTACTTCTGCTGTTGCAGCGGATTGGAGCTCATCGCACCGACTTTTCCCTGACTCGGCTGCAGAAGGCGGTGCTGCAGCAGCTCGGTGCTGCCTTGCTCTATCGCCTCACAGACGCCGGTTTCAAAATCCGCCGGCACATGAAATTCTGCGTCCTCGCGCAAATTGAACAAGGCATCATCCGGTTTCTCCGTGCGCAGGACGGTGTTATCCACGAACAGAATATTTTCCGCCGAAATCTCCGTGCCGTGGGCCAGCTGCACTACAAGGCACAGCAAAGATTTCAGTTGATAGAGGTTGACCAGCGGCATCTGCACCATCAGGTCGCAGTATGCCTGCATCTGCTGCGGCGCAAGCGCAAGCGACGCCATCTGCATGATCTCACTGCGCGAGTGCTGGAACGGACTGACAAGCCCGGCTATACAGTAGCAGTCGTCCGGCAGTGCCACCACACCGATAAAATAGCCCGGCTCCACATAGGTCACCAGCGGATGCAGGGCGTCCCGCTTTTGCAGCACAAAGTCGGCCAGCACCCATGTCAGCGCCCTGTGCGGAATCAGGTCCTCATGCCCTGCGGGCAGTGCAAGCCGTACTTCGCCCTCCTGATGGACGATTGTCAGCGGAATCCGGCTTACAGCGTGCAGTTCCTCACAGCTTTTGCAGAAATCCATAGTTCTTCCCCCTATGCTTACGGCAATACCGCACAATTCCCGCCTGACGGCTTAAGCACCACTCCGGCGGATCTCCGCGCCAAGAGCCGCCGCAAGCGGCGGTTGCGCTCCGAAGCGCCTCGCTGCGGCTCGGTGTGCGGCACCTCGCTCGCCGTATCGGCACTTAGAACTGTGCGGTTTCCCTTAAAAAAGTAACACACAACCGGATGCGGAGTCAATGCCATTTCGCAGAAATCTATCGGAAATTTGACATAGAAATCATCTTCTTGATATAATCTGCCGCAAAAACACAGTATACTTAGCTTGTAATCAAGAAAACCGCATCTGCTCTACCGGGTGCGCAAAAATGAAGGAGAGAATCATTATGGCAAAGAAACCTCTTGGCACCGATTCGATGGGTATCCAAAAGACCATGCGCATCGGCGATTATCTGGCAGACTGCGGCGGTCAGTTTGCGCTGAACGCCATGACCGGTCTGGTATCGGCAGTGCTGTACTTCTACACTGAAAAAGTCGGTGTTGCAGCCGCCACGGCGGCAAATGTGCTGCTGGCAGCCAAAATCGTGGACGCCTTTACCGATCTGATCATGGGTAAGATCATGGACAACGGCAAAAGCCCCAAGGGCAAGTGCCGCCCCTGGTTCCTGCGCATGGCCATTCCCGCGTTCGTTGCGATTGTGGCACTATTCACCGTGCCCGCAGGCCTGACCGGTTTTGCACAGGTCGCCTACCTGTTCCTGTCCAATGTGTTCCTGACCGCCATTGTCTCGACGGCCATCATGATCCCCTACAGTGCTATCCTTGTTATGCGCACCAAGAGCTTGGAGGAGCGCAACAAGATGGGCATCTTCCGCGCAGCCGCCGGCTATGTCATCGGTATGGTCATCGCTATTGCGCTGGTGCCGCTGACGAATATGCTGGGTTCCAACGGCGTAGCAGATCAGGCTGCCTACATTAAATTTGCGGTTGTTGTCGGCGCGCTGAGCATGATTTTCCTGTTCATCCTCTACAAAACCAGCAAGGAGACTGCCGCACAGGAGGAAAAGCCCGATGACGGCCTTGCCTTCGGCGATGCCATCAACAAGCTGTTCCACAACAAATACTGGGTCATCGTTCTGCTGGCAAACCTGCTGGTCAATGTCATTTATGCGCTGTCCGCCTCCTCCGGCACCTACTACGCCAAGTACATTCTGGGCAATGACAACCTCATCGGCATTATGGGTGCTGTGGGCCTGATCCCGACCTTTGTCGGCTTCATCGTGGTCGGCCCTATGACCAAAAAGTTTGGCCTGACCAAGACCCTGAAAATCGCCTTTGTGCTGGGCATCATCGGCAATGTCATCCGCTGCTTCAAGCCGGACAGCTTTATCCTTTGCATCACAGTGGGTCTGCTGGGCAGCTTTGCCACCATCCCCATGATGTGCCTTGGCGGTACGCTGAACAGCATGGCAATGGACTATAACGACTACAAGTACCACAACAAGATCATCGGTATGTCCGCCTCCGCCTCCAGCTTCGGCGGCAAGGTGTCCAGCGGCATCGGCGCTTCTCTGGTCGGCTGGATCCTGGCTGTCGTGGGCTTTACCGGCAATATGGAGGTCATCACGCCCGCCGTCCGCTACGGCATCTACACCTTCAGCCTGTATATTCCGCTGGCGATGTTTGTCGGTCTGTTTATCCTGATCTCCAAGTTTGATTTGGAAGCAAAATACGGCGATATGATGAAAGCCATCGCCGAGCGCAACGAGAAAGAAAAGGCTGCACAGTAACAGCCACCGCCCTGCCGCCTTTGTACGGCGGGGCAATTTGCATAGGGGGTATTGATATGCTGAAGATTTACGACCTTACGATCGAATATAAGCACGAACCGCTGGGCTTAGATGAAATTCAGCCCCGCTTTGGCTGGAAGCTGGACAGCAACCAACAGGACACCGTGCAGGCGTCCTACCGACTGCAAATCGTGCAGGGCGGGGATGTTATGTGGGATTCCGGGCGCGTGGAGAGTGCGCAGAGTATTCTGAACGAGTACCTTGGCCCCAACCTGACCCCGCGCACCGAGTACGACTGGACGGTTACGGTATGGGACAACCACGGCGAAACCGCCGAGGGCACAAGCCGGTTTGAAACAGGCTTGCTGAACGGCAGCGCGTTTGAGGGCAAGGCGCAGTGGATCACACACGCGCCGGACAAAGCCAGCCCCGTCAGCCCGGTGCTGTATAAGGACTTTGCCGTGCAGGGCAATGTCAAAAAAGCGCGTCTCTACGCAACCGCCTTGGGTATGTATGAGGCGGAGATCAACGGCGAGCCTGTGGATGACACTTATTTCCACCCCGGCTGGACGAACTATCGCAAGCGCCTGCAGTACCAGACCTGCGCCGTCACCCTGCGCGAGGGCAAAAACCATCTGGCGCTGACGCTGGCGAACGGCTGGTACAAGGGCAAGCTCGGCTTTATGCCGCAGCCCAACCACTACGGCGACACCACCGCCGTACTGGCAGCGCTTTGCATCACCTATGAGGACGGGCACGAGGAATGGATCGGCACCGATGAAAGCTGGTTCTGCACGACCGGGGCCATTCAGTCCGCCGAAATCTATGACGGTGAAACGCAGGATTTTACGGCAGACCCCGCCGCACCGCAGCCCGCCAGACTGTTTGACTACGGCTTTGACACCCTCATCGGGCAGGAGAACGAGCCGGTCCGCTGCCTGCAAAGGGTGCCTGTTGTCAAGGAATTTACGGCTCCCAACGGTGACCACCTCTTTGACTTTGGGCAGAACCTGACCGGCTGGGTCGAGGTGGAAATTTACGGTGACAAGGGGCAGAAGCTTACCCTGCGCCACGCGGAATCGCTGGACGAGAGCGGGAACTTTTACACCGAAAACCTCAGCTGGGCGAAGGCGACCGACACCTATATTTTGAGCGGCGGCAAGCAGACGCTACACCCTCATTTTACATGGCACGGCTTCCGCTATATTTGCGTGGAGGGGCTGCAATACGGGCAGAATGTGCAGTTTACGGCGTGCCATCTCTCGACAGATTTGGCACAGACCGGTCATTTTACCTGCTCTGACAAGCGGGTGAACCGGTTGCAGCAGAACATCCAGTGGAGCCAGCGGGATAACTTTTTGGATATCCCCACTGACTGTCCGCAGCGCAGCGAGCGTTTGGGCTGGACGGGCGATGTGACGGCGTTCTGCCCCACGGCGGCGTTCAATGAGAACATTATGCCGTTTATGACCAAGTGGCTTCGTGACTTGGCCAGTGAACTGGGTCCCGATGTCAGTATGCCGCAGGTCGTGCCGAACATTCTGGGCAACCAGCAGGACGGCGCGGCGTTCTGGGGCGATGTGGTGACCGTGCTGCCGTGGACACTCTACCGCGCCTACGGCGACAAGCGCATTCTGCAGTACAGCTACGACAGCATGAAGCACTGGGTCGAGTTTATCGAGAGCCAGTGCGGCGAAAACGGGCTGTGGCAGACGGGCTTCCAGTACGGCGACTGGTTGGGGCTGGACGCCGAGGCGAATGCCTTGGGTGATGAGCGCAAGGGCGCGACGGATGACTACTTTGCTGCCAATGTCTGCTTTGCGTGGAGCTTGCAGATCCTTGCGGATACCGCCGCCGTTTTGCAGTACACCGAGGACGCGCGCCGCTGGAGCCGCCGCCGTGAGGAGCTTGTGCGGGCATTCCGCGCCGAGTATGTGACCCCCACCGGGCGTCTTGTCAGCGAAACGCAAACCGCCCTGATCCTGGCGCTGCACTTTGACATGGTGCCGGACGAGTTCCGCCCGCGCCTTTTGGACGCGCTGGAAAAGAACATCGGTGCGCATAAAACGCATCTGCTGACCGGGTTTATCGGCACGCCGTTTGCCTGCCTGACCCTGTCCGAAAACGGCAGGCACGACCTTGCCGGCAGGCTGCTTTTGCAGGAGGACGATCCCAGCTGGCTGTATGAGGTCAAGATGGGTGCCACCACCATCTGGGAGCGCTGGAATTCCATCCGCCCGGACGGCAGCTTTAACCCCGCCAACATGAACAGCCTGAACCACTACGCCTATGGCTCGATTGGCAACTGGCTGTACACCAAGCTGTGCGGACTGGAAATTCTTGAGCCCGGTTACAAGAAGTTTGCCCTGCGCCCGCAGTTTATCAAGGGCATCACCCACGCCGAGCTGACCTACGAGAGTGCCTACGGCAAAATTGCCATTGCGTGGCGGTGCGAGGGCGGCAAGATCACGGTGGATGCCACGATACCCGCCAACACCACCGCCGAGCTGACCCTGCCCGAACAGCCCGAGACGCTGACCTTGGGCAGCGGCAGCTATCGCTATGAGTATGCCACCGAAACCAGCTTGAAAATAGACCGCTATTCGTTGGAAACCCCGCTGCATATCATTTTGGAGCATCCGGCTGCACAGGTAATTTTCCGGCAGTATGCGCCGGAATTTCTGGAAAATCCGATGCTGGAATATGTAAAGAACGAGCCTGTCACCGCGCTGCTCGCCTACGGCGATTCCATCAAGCCTTTGTTTGAGCAGGTGCTGGCAGTTATGAATCAGGCTGACAAGGAGTAAGCACGATGGATAAAAAAGTACAGGATATTTTGTCTAAAATGACGCTGGAGGATAAAATCAGCCTTTGCAACGGTGCGGATTTCTGGCACAGCAAGGCGATGGCGCAGTACGGCATCCCCGCCGTTACGATGAGCGACGGTCCTCACGGCGTGCGCTGCCAGAAAAACGGCGCCGATATGCTGGGCGTCAACGAGTCCGAGCCTGCCACCTGCTTCCCCACCGCCGTGACGAGCGGTGCAACATGGGACGCCGAGCTGCTGAAAGCCGAGGGAGAGGCCATCGGGGAGGAAGGACTTTCCTACGGTGTGGATGTGGTGCTGGGACCCGGCGTCAACATCAAGCGCAACCCGCTGTGCGGGCGCAACTTTGAGTATTTCTCCGAGGATCCCTGCATTGCGGGCGCGATGGGCGCGGCATGGGTGCAGGGCGCGCAGAGCACCGGCGCAGGCACCAGCCTCAAGCATTTTGCCGCCAACAATCAGGAGTACAAGCGGTTCAACGGCAACAGCCAGGTGGATGAGCGCACCCTGCGCGAGCTGTACCTGCCTGCATTTGAGACTGTGGTCAAGGCTGCCCAGCCCGAAACCGTTATGTGCAGCTACCCGCGCATCAACAATGTCCACGCCAGCGACAACCATTGGCTGCTGACCGATGTGCTGCGCAAGGATTGGGGTTTTGCCGGGCTGGTCGTGACCGACTGGGGCGCGCTGTGTGACCGCGTCAAGGCCATGCACGCCGGGTGCGACCTGAGTATGCCGGGCGGCAGCACTTATATGGAGGACTGGGTCGCCGCCGCCGTCAGGGACGGCACCCTGCCTGAAAGTGATGTAGATGCCTGCGCCGCAAGGGTGATCGCCCTTGCCCTCAAGGGCGAAAGCCGCCCCAAGGGCCGCGCCTTTGACAAGGACGCCCACAACGCACTGGCGCAGAAAATCGCCGAAAACGGCGCAGTACTGCTGAAAAATGAGGAGAACATTCTGCCGCTGGATGCGGGCGGCATTGCGCTGATTGGCGAGATGGCACGCACCATGCGGTATCAGGGCGCGGGGTCGAGCCATATCAACGCCACAAAGCTGACCACCCTCTGCGATGCCCTGCCCGATGTGCCGTTTGCCGCCGGCTGCGATGTCAAGGGCACTGTGACCGAGGAAAGTCTGCGCGAAGCCGCTGAAACCGCAAAACAGGCAAAAGTCGCCGTGGTCTGCGTGGGTCTGCCGGACATCTACGAGTCCGAGGGCTTTGACCGCGAAACCATGGCCATGCCGGAGGGACATATCCGCCTGATTGAAACGGTCGCCGCCGCCAATCCCAACACCGTGGTGGTGCTGTTCTGCGGTTGTGCTGTGGAAATGCCGTGGCTGGATAAGGTCAAGGCGGTTTTGTACATGGGTCTGCCCGGTCAGGCGGGCGGCGCGGCAGCCGCCAGTCTGCTGACCGGCAAGGCAAATCCCAGCGGCAAGCTGACCGAAACATGGCCGCTTTGCTACGATGATGTGCCCAGCCGTGACACCTTCGGCAAAAAGACCACCCACTACAAAGAGGGCCTGTATGCCGGCTACCGTTATTACGATAAAGCGGGCAAGGCGGTGCGGTTCCCGTTCGGCTATGGGTTAAGCTACACGCAGTTTGCCTATTCCGATTTGAAAATCGAGGGGCGCACCGTGACCGCTGCGGTGACCAACACCGGCAGCACCGCCGGTGCCGAGGTCGTGCAGCTGTACGTTGCACCGCCCCAAAATGGTCTATACCGCCCCGCCAAGGAATTAAAGGGCTTTGCCAAGGTCAGCCTGCAGCCCGGCGAGAGCCAAACGGTACGCTTTGAACTGAACGACCGCAGCTTTGCCGTCTGGTGCGACGGCTGGCAGATTCCCGCAGGCAGCTATGAGATCTGCGTGGGCGCGTCCGTGGCGGACATTCGTCTGCGCACCGCGCTGACCGTGGACGGCGTAAGCCTTGCCGCGCCCGATTGGCAAAAAGGCAGCTGGTACGAAACGCTGCAGGGTCTGCCCACCGATGCCGAGTTTGAAAAGCTCTGCGGCAGCGCCCTGCAAAGCGACCCCAAACCCAAAAAGGGCGCGTTCACGATGGAGCATTCCACCATGGAGCTCAAGGATATTTCCGCCGTTATGATGCAGATGTTCAAGGGCACCGAGGCAACGATTGCCAAGAGCTTCGGCGGCAAGGCAGACTACAGCGACCCCACGTTTAAAATGATGGTCATGTCCGGCGCGGATGCCCCGCTGCGTGCGGCGGTTCTGTCCAGCTGTGGTATGTTCCCGGCCAATCTGGCGGAGGGAATGCTTGCCTTGGCGAACGGTCACCCGCTGAACGGCGTGAAAAAACTCATCAAGAAATGAGGCATAGATATAAACGAAACAGGTGACGCAGTTCCCTTGCAGAAACCGATACGGTATTATGTCGGCGGGCCGATGTTTAAAAGACATATCAAAGCCTATCGGCGTGAGCGAATATAAGGTTACGAGTAACCTTACCGGGAAATTGGAAAAGCAGTTGCCTTCGGTGGAAGATATTCAAAATAGAATTAAATGAGCCTTTTTGAAATTTGTTAAAAGTATTTTTACCGTATGTTCTTACAGAGTTTATTTGCATTTTGACCACCATTTGACCACTACTGTGCAGGCAGCACCACAAAATGTCGGAAAAGCCCGTTGTGACAACCAACAACGGGCTTTTTCCTGTTTTGGCGGCAAATGTGCAGAACCAACAAAATTCACGTTTCATCGTCAGTCTATACCACCCTGTCGTAGTTCTCCGACCCGGAAGGCCAGAGGTTCGAATCCTCCCGGTCGCACCAAGAGCAGCACCTTATGGGGTGCTGCTCTTTTTGTTTTGCATGGATTTTATGGGGCAGCAAAAGGGAGGATTCGAACAGCCCGTGCCCCGCGCTTTGCGTCCCGCGGGGCAGAAACGCCCCGGTGGGGCGTTTCTAGGGCGCGGCTTGGCAAATCCCTTCGGGCGCGCCAAAAAGCGCATTGCAATGTACTTTTGCAATGCGCTTTTTTATTCGGATTTTAGAATAATTTTAGTAGCATATCATCTGCCGCGTCCGTGTACTGACCTTTTGCCAGCCGCTCGTTTCTCAGCCGATTTAAATTATCGAAACATTCGCTCTATAAAGCAATAAAATAGCAAGCGCATCATCGCTGGTTTTCCTCTTCTCAGGGGATCCATGTGCAACATAAAGCGCTTGCTATTTTCATTTTACTTTTTTTCCGTTAACTCTTTCAACAATGCCCGGCACCCAATGTTGACATCCTGCCAGGTGGCTTCAAAATCACCGGTATACCACGGGTCAGCCACATCGCCGCTTTGCCCGGCGTGCGCCAGCAGCAGCGAGCACTTTCCTTCCGGGTCGCCGCCGCAAATGCGGGCCATGTTGCTCAGGTTCATCCGGTCCATTCCGATCAGGTAACCAAACTCCTCATAATCCTTGCGGGTCATCTGCCGGGCCGCATGTCCATCGCAGCGGATGCCATGCTCCGCCAGTTTGCGTCGGACCGGTGGATACACCGGGTTGCCCAGTTCTTCCCGGCTGGTTGCTGCGGAAGCAATCACGAACTCATCTTCCCGCCCCGACTGTCGCACCAAGTCTTTCATCACATACTCTGCCATCGGGCTACGGCAGATATTGCCGTGGCATACGAATAATATTTTTGTCATCCCGTCATATCCTTTCAAACATCTCGAAGCCGCAATATTACTGTAATCCGTTATTTTATTGGCAATACCGCATAATTCTAAGTGCCGATACGGCGAGCGAGGTGCGGCAGATGC
>OLFW01001175.1_pt1 | contig 16698 bp, 10 predicted proteins | sample 1605351 | NCBI WGS metagenome assembly OLFW01 (sample SAMEA3888918, study PRJEB22519) | human gut metagenome | biome: human gut; feature: human-associated habitat; material: faeces | place: Denmark | collected 2010 | reverse complement strand
ATACGCTCCATAATACCCTTCAAAATAGCAGGCATAAAGCGTGTATCAATAGCACCACCGACAACAGAATTGATGAACACGAGCTTGCCGCCCCACTCCAGGTCAACAACTTCCTTACTCTTGATGTTCATCTTGAACTCCTGACCGTTAAACTTGTACATTACAGGATCAGGCATACCTTCTGCATAAGGCTCAACAATAAGGTGAACCTCACCAAACTGTCCTGCACCACCCGACTGTTTCTTATGACGATAGTCTGCACGTGCAGCCTTAGTGATGGTCTCACGATAAGGAATCTTGGCATCAACAAACTTAACCTGCAGTTTCTCATTATTCTCAAGGCGCCATTTTAGTGTACGCAAATGGAACTCACCCTGACCATGAACTATTGTCTGCTTCAGCTCCTTGCTCTGCTCTATTACCCATGTCGGATCTTCCTGTCTCATCTTCAACAAAGCAGCCATCAGTTTTTCTGTGTCAGCCTCATTGACAGCCTTAATGGCACGAGAATACTTAGAGTTAGGATATTTTATGAAGTCGAATCTATTATCACAATCCTTTCCATTAAGAGTGTTGCCTGTCTTCACGTCCTTCAGCTTAACAGTACAGCCAATATCACCGGCATTAAGACAGTCAACAGGCTGACGGTTAGCTCCTGCACAAACATAAATATTTGCAATGCGTTCTTTTGAGCCACGGTCGGCATTACTTAAATCGTCGCCGGCCTTAACGCATCCGCTCATAACCTTGAAGTAAGAAACTTCTCCGATATGAGGCTCAACACCTGTCTTAAAGAAGTAAATAGATTCAGGTCCTGCACTTTCTGCAGCAACTTCCTCACCACGTGTGTTATGAACCTTAGGCATTTCGCTTACAAACGGAACTACGTTGCCCAAGAATTCCATCAGGCGGTGAACACCCATACTCTTTCCTGCGCAAACACAGAAAACAGGGAATATAGAACGTGTAACCAATCCCTTACGTATACCTTCACGCATTTCATCCTCTGTGAGAGTTTCCTCCTCAAAGAATTTCTCCATCAGAGTTTCATCGTTCTCTGCAGCGGCCTCCACAAGAGCCTTATGAAGTTCCATTGCCTTGTCCATCTCCTCTGCCGGTATATCCTCTATGATAGGAGCACCGCCTTCGGGCTTCCATGAATATTTCTTCATCAGAAGGACGTCAATAAGGGCATTAAAGCCTGGACCTGTAGTTATCGGATATTGTATCTGGACGCATTTCGGACCATAAATGTCCTGCATGCTGCTTATTATCGAATCGAAATCACACTTGTCGCTGTCGAGCTGGTTTACAAGGAAGATAACCGGCTTCTTCAGCTTCTCAGTGTATCTGAAGTTATTCTGTGTGCCAACTTCAGGACCATACTGACCATTGATTAATATAACAGCCTGGTCAGTAACGTTAAGGGCTGTTATGGCGCCGCCGACAAAGTCGTCAGAGCCCGGGCAATCTATGATATTAAGTTTTTTATTGTTCCACTCTACATTAAAAACAGTTGAAAATACCGAGTAGCCGTATTCTTGTTCAACAGGGAAATAGTCACTTACTGTGTTTTTTGCTTCTACAGAACCGCGGCGCTTAATCAGTCCGCTCTCATATAACATAGCTTCGGCAAGAGTAGTCTTGCCTGAGCCCGCACTGCCAAGCAAGGCAATGTTTTTAATCTCGTTAGTTTGATAAACTCTCATATTATTATAGATTTAAGTTAATAACTTATGTTGGCCTCTAAGTTACGATTTTTTGCGCAAACAAGCAAAAGAAAACACAAAAAAGCGTCAAAAAATTAAAACATATTAGTAATTTTGCATTAAAATAAAGAAAACGAAACTGAAACATCTAATAAACAATGGCCGGCATATACATCCATATACCCTTCTGCAAGAGCCGCTGCATTTATTGCGGTTTCTACTCGACCACACTTCTTGACTTACGCAAGAAATACATAAATGCGGTTTGTCGCGAAATGGAATTAAGGAAAAACTATATCCGCGAACCTTTCTCCACTATATATCTTGGCGGAGGCACGCCTTCGTTGCTGGACGAAGCTGAACTTACCAAACTGTTTCTATATATAAATAATGTGTATGACGTGGATAGAAATGCCGAAATAACAATGGAGTGCAACCCTGATGACATAACTCCGGAGTTTACAAACATGCTAAGCCGTCTGCCTATAAACCGTGTAAGCATGGGTGCGCAGACATTTGCAGACAGCAGACTCCGTCTTCTATACAGACGCCACAGCTCTGACGAAGTGAAACATGCCGTAAAATTGCTGAGAGAAGCAGGCATCAAAAATATAAGCATCGACCTGATGTTTGGATTCCCTGACGAAAGTTTAAGCCAGTGGAAGGAGGACATATCTGCCGCTTTGGCTCTAAACGTAGAACACATCTCGGCATACAGTCTTATGTATGAAGAAGACACGCCATTGTGGAAAATGCTCGACACAGGCAAGGTAAAAGAGATTGACGAGGAGCTGAGCCTGACAATGTTCAAAGAGCTTGTATGCCAACTTACGGATGCCGGATATGAACATTATGAAATAAGCAACTTTGCACGTCCAGGATATCGCTCACGTCATAACAGCAGCTATTGGCATCAAGTGCCATATATCGGTCTTGGCGCAGCCGCTCACTCGTTTGACCTTAACTCCAGACAGTGGAATGTGGCCGACTTAAAACTATACATCGAGGAAATTAATAACGGCATCATTCCTATGGAGCGTGAAGAACTCGACAACGACACAACATTCAACGACATCATAACCACTGCCCTACGCACATCAGACGGGATTAATCTAAATGCCCTGGAAACGCGTTTGGGTAAAAGATACAGAAACACGCTTATTTCTGCCGCCGGCAAACATCTTGAGCAAGGACTACTAGAGATACGGCACGACCGGCTAAGACTTACAGCCGAAGGCATCTTTATCAGTGACATGGTGATGAGCGACCTTATGATTGTTTAGTCATGCATTCTCAAGTGGCAACCGGTAATAATATTAACGAAATTATGGCATAAACAAAACTTAAGCATTTTCCTCTGTTCCTACGTGGACAAAACAATAAGATCATAATATACCATTTCAGCACCTTGCAAAGCAACGTGCTGTCAATTTACTAAAAGACATTACAGAATGTCACTATTGTTTTGTATGAGTTTTTAGCTAAAATAGAAACAAGATGAGACAAAAACAATCAGAAAACAGTAAACAATATTTACAAATTCTGTAAAAAGCTATGTTTTATGATGCAAAAAGCATCGTATTACACCACAAAACACTATGTTTTTACGTTCAAAAACAAGCCGTTTTCCTATCAAGAAACGGCTTTTTATAACCGTTTTACATCAATTTTCATTGCACACAACCCGACATCCTCGCATAGTTCATTGTAATACAATAACTTACGGATGCACACGAATTAGGCCAATTTTCACGTCCAAATGATTTTATTTTCAAAATAACTCAGTCTGAAGAGGTCTGCAAAAATCAAATTGAAAGAAAACAAAAGACAAAAGCATCAAAAAGTAAAATCATAACAGGAAGCCCAAACGGCCAAAAGTTCTATGCGACATAAACCATTATCATAAATAATGACATGAAACATCAACATACAAACATATTCAGCATGTATAAAAGAATGGCAACCAACTATTACTAAAATAACGGATTATATACGACAGGCCTTTACATTTACCATTTTGAACAGACAAAGGAAAGCTTTAATCGGTCGAATGTTCCTCATAGCGGCATCCTTTTTCTTGCTATTGTTTGGTTTTAAAGATAAAATTATTTAATTTTGCCACCTAAAGCAATAGTAATACGCCGAATAAGCCTAACACGGCTGACAAATGGTAAGCGTAAAGAAACGAAAAGAATGATTTCAGTAGAAGGACTAAAAGTAGAATTTGGCGTTAAGCCGCTCTTCAGCAACGTCAGCTTCGTAATTAACGACCGCGACCGAATCGCACTGGTCGGAAAAAACGGAGCAGGCAAATCTACTATGCTGAAGATTCTCTGCGGCATGCAAAAGCCAACTGCGGGCGTCGTGGCTGTACCAAGTGGAACAACCATAGGCTATCTGCCGCAGGTGATGATTCTTCAGGATGACACAACAGTACGTGAAGAGGCGCGTAAGGCCTTCGCCGGAAATACGGAAATGAAGGCTAGGCTCGACAAGATGAACCAACAGTTGGCAGAACGCACCGACTATGACAGTGATGAATATATGGCTCTAGTTCAGAAGTTCACCCAAGAGCACGAAAGATACATGATGATGGGCGCAGAGAACTATGAAGCTGACATAGAGCGCACTTTGACTGGTCTTGGATTTGAGCGTTCAGACATGTCACGTCCTACAAGCGAGTTTAGCGGAGGATGGCGTATGCGTATAGAGCTGGCAAAGATTCTTTTGCAGAAACCGGACGTTCTGTTGCTAGATGAGCCTACCAACCATCTCGACATTGAGAGCATACAATGGCTCGAACTGTTTCTTGCACAAAGCGCAAAAGCCGTGGTTTTGGTAAGCCACGACCGTGCATTCATCAACAATGTGACCAACCGCACGCTCGAAATAAGCTGTGGCAAGGTGGTTGACTATAAAGTGAAATATGACGAGTACGTGAAGCTCAGAGCTGAACGACGCGAGCAGCAACTGCGTGCCTACGAGAACCAGCAGAAGGAAATAGCCGACATAAAAGATTTCATTGAACGCTTCAGGTACAAGCCCACAAAGGCTGTACAGGTGCAGAGCCGCATAAAGCAGCTCGAGAAGATTGTGCCTATAGAAGTTGACGAAGTGGACAACTCGGCAATGCACCTCAAGTTTCCCCCATGCCTGCGCAGCGGCGACTATCCTGTAATATGCGATGAAGTGCGCAAGGATTATGGCACTCATACCGTGTTCGACCATGTAACACTCACAATAAAACGTGGCGAGAAGGTGGCCTTCGTAGGAAAGAACGGAGAAGGAAAATCAACACTCGTGAAATGTATAATGAACGAGATTCCATACACCGGAACGCTTAAGATTGGCCATAACGTTCAGATTGGCTATTTTGCCCAAAATCAGGCACAGCTGCTTGACGAGGAGCTTACGGTGTTCCAGACAATAGACAATGTAGCCAAAGGAGACATCCGACTAAAGATTAACGACATACTCGGAGCTTTTATGTTCGGAGGCGAAGCATCTGAGAAGAAAGTGAAAGTGCTCAGCGGTGGCGAACGCAGCCGACTCGCAATGATAAAACTCCTGCTCGAACCGGTTAACCTGCTGATTCTCGACGAGCCGACCAACCATCTCGACATGCCGTCGAAGGATGTCCTAAAAGAGGCCATCAAAGCTTTTGACGGCACGGCCATCATTGTAAGCCACGACCGCGAATTCCTCGACGGACTGGTAACCAAGGTCTATGAATTTGGAGGCGGAAAGGTAAGAGAGCATATCGGCGGAATATACGACTTTCTACAGACTCATAACATCGACTCACTCGACTCTCTTGGTCATCACCAAGCAACGACAACGATACAACAGCCAGCAAGCTCAGGCAACTCAACATGCAATGAGCAGCAACAGGCTGAAAACTCGGCCAAGCAATCGTATGAAGAACGCAAAGAGCAACAGAAGAAAATACGTAAGGCTGAAAAGGCTGTAAAGGACTCTGAAGCAAAAATCGAGACGCTTGAAAAGCGTCTTAAGGAACTCGACGAAATGCTATGTCAACCCGAAAGGGCCAGTGACATGAAGCTGATAAACGAATATACATCTGTAAAGAAAACTCTCGATGAAGAAGTTGAGAGATGGGAGCAGTTGTCGGAAGAACTTGAAAAATATATGTAACAGACAAATACCATCAACTTAAATTAAAAAAATTATGAAAATGAAACACATTATCCCAGCAGTGCTATTTGCCTCTGCCTCACTGACAGCAGGCGCACAGGCACAGCTGACGTCGGGAATCGACCTGAAGAATCTCGACAACAGTGTCAGACCAGCTGATGATTTCTATCAGTACGCATGTGGCGGATGGATGAAAAACAATCCGCTGCCCGCAGCTTATTCACGCTTCGGAAGCTTTGATCAGCTCGGACTCGACAACAACAAACGCGTTAACACAATCTTGAGCGACCTGCTGAAGAAAGAATATCCGCAGGGCACCACAGAGCGCAAGTTAAGCGACTTCTACAAGCTTGCAATGGACTCTGTGCGCCGCAACAAGGAAGGCGTAAAGCCTGTTATGCCGCTCATAAATGAGATAGAAAAGGCCAAGACTGTGGCTGACCTCCGCAAGGTGCAGCTTAAATATGCTACATTCGGCTATGGAGTGCCTATGGGCATCGGATTTGGAGCTGACGAAAAGAACGCCACAATGAACATCCTGAATATATATCAGGGTGGTATATGCCTCGGCCAGAAGGAATATTATCTTGACACAGACCCCGCAACAACAGCCATAAGAGAGGCTTACAAGAAGCATATTGAGCGTATGTTCAAACTCTTTGGTTTCTCTGACGCTGCTGCCAAGAAGAAGATGGAGAGCATCATGAAGGTAGAAACTGCGCTGGCAAAGGTTTCTAAGTCAAGCACAGAGCTGCGTGACGTTGCTGCCAACTACAACAAGATGACTATTCAGAACTTTGAGAGCAACTATCCTCACGTAGGCTTAACACAACTTCTGAACGCAGAAGGCGTAAAGAGCGAGTACTTCAAGGAACTCGTTGTAGGTCAGCCTGCTTTCGTAAAGGGTGCAGACAAGATTCTCTCTGAGATGACAGCAGACGAAATGCGTGCTTATATGGAATGGGATGTTATCCTCTCAGCAGCAGGCTACCTGAGCGATGACGTAATAGCTGCCAACTTCGACTTCTTCGGAAAGACAATGTCTGGCCGTAAGGAAGACCATCCACGTTGGAAGCGTGCAACAAGTCAGGTAGAAAGCCAGATGGGTGAAGCTCTCGGCAAGATGTATGTTGAGCGTTACTTCCCCGCATCTTCAAAAGAGCGTATGGAAAAGCTCGTAAAGAATCTGCAGATTTCTCTTGCTGAAAGAATCAAGGCTCAGGACTGGATGAGTGCCGACACAAAGAAGGCTGCACTCGACAAACTCGACGCGTTCTACGTAAAGATAGGTTATCCAAATAAATGGAAAGATATGTCAGGCCTGACAATCGACCCCAAATTGTCTTACTATGAGAACGTACAGAACTGCCGCAAGTTCTGGAACGAGTGGGACATCAACTATCGTGCAGGCAAACCGGTTGATAAGGATGAGTGGTTCATGACACCTCAGACCGTCAATGCATACTATAATCCGACAACCAACGAAATTTGCTTCCCGGCAGGAATCCTGCAGCGTCCTTTCTTTGATCCTGAAGCAGACGACGCATTCAACTATGGTGCCATCGGTGTTGTTATCGGCCATGAGATGACTCACGGATTCGACGATCAGGGACGCAACTATGACAAGAACGGAAACATGATTGACTGGTGGACAGCCAGCGACGCTGAAAACTTCAATAAGCGTGCACAGGTTTGCGTTGACTTCTTCTCTGCAATCAAAGTTCTGCCTGACCTCAATGCCAACGGTAAACTCACACTTGGCGAAAACATTGCCGACCACGGCGGTCTGCAGGTTTCATACAATGCATATAAGAACGCCACAAAGGACGCTCCTCTGAAAGAGATTGACGGCCTTACAGCCGACCAGCGTTTCTTCTTGGCTTATGCAGGCGTATGGGCAGCAAACATTACAGAAGAGGAGATACGTAACCGTACAAAGAGCGATCCTCACTCTCTCGGCGAATGGCGCGTAAATGGTGCACTGCCACATATCGACGCATGGTACGAAGCCTTCAACGTTAAACCTACAGACAAGCTTTATCTGCCGGCAGACAAACGAGTAAAACTTTGGTAATTTCACCTCAGTGGCAACATCGTTGAAGACATGTTGAATTAATCAAGCCTGAAAGCAGGCTGAGATCTGATAGCCCCATGGAAACTTTCCCATGGGGCTTTTTTATATGACAAACTTCATCCTCACAAAAGTTTTTCGGTGCCGATCATACGCTATATCGTTTTTTTTATGTAAGTTTGCCACACGTTAATGAGAAAGAGAGAATAAAAAGATGCCATTACGAATACCAGACAAGCTGCCGGCAATAGACATTCTTAAGAAAGAGAATATCTTTGTCATGGACAGTTCCAGGGCTCACACGCAGGACATACGCCCTCTGCACATCGTCATATTAAACCTCATGCCTCTGAAGATTACGACAGAGACCGACTTGATACGTCTGCTGTCGAACACACCACTACAGATGGATATAACCTTCATGAAGCTTAAAAGCCACACACCGAAGAATACTCCTATCGAGCACATGATGGCTTTTTATAAAGATTTTGACGTTCTGAAAGACAAAAAGTTCGACGGAATGATAATTACCGGTGCACCGGTTGAGAACTATGCCTTCGAAGAAGTGACATATTGGGAGGAAGTAACTAAAATTTTTGCATGGGCACGCAATCATGTCACCAGCACATTATATATATGCTGGGCTGCACAGGCAGGGCTCTACTATCATTATGGCATACCCAAATATCCACTGCCAAAGAAGATGTTCGGTGTGTTCAAGCAACACACACTCATGCCGCTTTTACCCATATTCAGAGGCTTTGACGACTTTTTCTACATGCCACAGAGCAGACACACAGAGATACGCAAACAGGATATTGAGGCAACATTAGGCTTGCAACTCATAGCCGAGTCAGCTGAAAGCGGTGTAAGCATAGTGATGGCCCGCGGCGGAAGAGAGTTCTTCATAACAGGTCATCTCGAATATTCACCTGATACACTCGACAAAGAATACCGCCGCGACATAGGCAAGCGTGACGATGTGGAAATGCCTGTAAACTACTATGCAGACGACAACCCGGACAATCCTCCGTTGGTGCGCTGGCGGGCTCATGCCAATCTTCTTTTCAGCAACTGGATTAACTATTACGTATATCAAGAAACCCCTTACGACATAAACAAAATTGAGTAAAGCTATAGAACTTTTGGCTCCGGCCAAAAACCTGGAATGCGGCATAGCCGCCATCGATCACGGAGCTGATGCCGTATATATAGGAGCGAGCCGCTTCGGAGCAAGAGCCGCAGCAGGCAACACCCTCAGCGACATCAAGGCACTGTGCGAGTATGCCCACACGTTCATGGCCAAAGTCTACGTGACTGTGAACACCATTATCTATGATAATGAACTTTGTGCCACCAAAGAGCTTATATCGCAACTATATGAGGCTGGTGCAGATGCCATACTGGTACAAGATATGGCTCTAGCCTCAATGATTGCCTCTGGAGACGGACTTCCGCCTATACCCATCCATGCCAGTACGCAGACTGATAACCGTACAGCAGATAAAGTAAAATGGCTAGCCTCACAAGGATTCAGCCGTGTCGTACTTGCCCGTGAACTCTCGGCAACAGAGATCGCACAAATTCACAAAGCCGTGCCGGACGTCGAACTCGAAGTGTTTGTCCATGGTGCCTTGTGTGTAAGCTATTCAGGACAATGCTACGCTTCGCAGTATTGTTTTGGGCGCAGTGCTAACAGGGGCGAATGCGCCCAGTTCTGTCGCCTAAAATTCGATTTAGAGGATGAACACGGCAACGTCATTGAACGCGGACGCCACTTGCTGTCACTCAAGGACCTCTGCCTCATAGACCGCCTTGAGACACTGCTCGACAGTGGAGCTACATCGCTCAAGATTGAAGGCAGGCTAAAGGATATAACATACGTGAAAAACGTAACTGCAGCCTACAGCCGCAAGCTTAACGATATAATAGCACGCAGCAACGGACGCTACTGCCGCGCTTCGCTCGGCCGCAGCAATTATACTTTTGAACCAAATCTTGATAAGACATTCAGTCGAGGCTTCACCCACTATTTTGCAGATGGACGCAGCGCTGACATGAGTTCACCACTCACCCCAAAGGCTATAGGTCAGTATGTGGGCACGGTAAAGTCAATAAACCGCAACGATATTACCGTAACTGGCACTGCAGCCTTTTCCAATGGCGATGGCCTGTGCTTTTTCAACGGAAATGACGAGCTGCAGGGATTCAGAGTCAACAGGGCACAAGGCAACACCATATTCCCTCAAAGGATGCCTTCCGGATTGAGTCGCGGCCAGGCTCTCTACCGCAACAGCGACCAAGCATTCGAGAAACTTCTTACGGGCAAAAGTGCCGAACGCAAGATAAACATAACAATGAGTCTGAAAGAATCTGCCCCAGGCAACATAATACTGACGGCAACTGCCGACAGTGTCAGTGCCATTACAGAGTTACAATGTGAGCCGCAAACTGCGCAGAAACCACAGACCGACAATATTGTGCGTCAACTTACACGACTTGGCAACACACCATTTAAGTGCACCGACGTGTCAGTTCCACAAGATGGAATAAAAACGTTTATACCATCGAGCCTTCTGTCACATATGAGACGCGACATTATCCAAAAACTAGAGCAAGCCCTCAGACAGGCTACAGCAGACGCACGCACGGAGGCAAGTAGCAAGGCGGCAAATACAAAAACAGAAAAAGGCGGCAGCAACACATATCCTGCAGCCTATCCGTATCTGTATAATGTTGCCAACAACAAGGCGGCAGAATTCTACAAGTCGCAACAAACTAAAGCGATACCAGCCCCAGAAATCAACATGCCTCCACACGCCCTGCTCATGCAGTGCCGCTACTGCCTGCGTCATGCTCTGGGCATGTGCACACGCCAAGGCGGACACCCTCATAGCCTCAAAGGTCCCCTATACCTGCGCATGACAGACGGCCGCCGTTTCAAACTGCAATTTGACTGTGCACGATGCCAAATGAACGTCATTGCCGACAAGTAGATTTAATCCGGTCTCCTTCCCGACAAGAAACACTCGCAATACATAGCCATGCAACAAACAACAAACAAATACGCCGCTAAAGCCCTATACACCTGTATGCTGGCAATCCTTGTGATACAGGCATCAATGCTGTCGTCATGCTATCACAACACGGGGCGCAGTAAAACCAAGACGGTAGCTACTACACAGCCAGACACTGCCGCTTTTGAACGCACCCACCACTATTCGTTAAACTACAACTTCGTGGTGAAGGCCGACTCGCTCGTACTGCTGCGCCAGCAGCCAGAAGAATTGCTTAACGGTATGCATACCGACTCTGTATCCGTCTACAAGCACGACCATATCGTCGTTGCCGACATCAGAGTTATGCCATCTGCAACTGCCGATTCTGTATGGATACAAGTAGCACGTGACCAAGAAACCTTCGGTTGGACACGCGAGCAGATGCTATTGGCTTCAACTGTACCCAGCGACCCAATATCACAGTTCATATCAATATTCTCCGATACCCACCTTCTCATCTTTCTTATCGTCATCAGCACAATATCCGTGGCATATCTTATGCGCACCCTACTGCGCCGCAATGCTAGAATAGTTCACTTCAATGACATAGGCACATTCTATCCCACGCTGCTAGCCCTCACTGTGGCTACAGCTGCAGTCATCTACTCAAGCATACAGAACTTTGAGCCAGACACATGGCGCCATTTCTACTTCCATCCCACGCTCAATCCTCTAAATGTACCACCCGTCCTAGCCATCTTCTTGGCTGCCGTATGGACTATGCTCATTCTTTCTCTGGCTGTAGCCGACATTGTACGCGGAAGCTTTACTATATCTCGGCGGGCTAGCCGGCATCTGCGCCGCAAACTACATAATCTTCTCTATAGCCACACTTTATTACATCGGCTATCCACTCTTGGCCGCATACACCTACTTTGCCATAAAAATCTACTTCAAACGTGCTAAATGCAACTACACCTGCGGCAGGTGTGGAGCTGGCCTAAGAAACAAGGGTATTTGCCCACAATGCGGAGCAATGAACACGTAGACAAATAACTTAAGAATTGTAAAATGTAAGCAGATGTTTACGGCAAAAAACTAGGCCACTTTTAAAGTAAAAGTGGCCTAGTTTTTTGCCGTAAACGATAGGTTAATAATTTGAAACCAAAGTATGTCATCAGACTTTCAGTTTATACAATAATCACAGAAAAATTCATCACGCATTAAGCCAGCACACATACTTTACTTTTATTTCTCAGACAAGAAAATCATATCACATTATTATCAACAAATTTATCATATACCCAACATATCAATACGAAATCCTGCAATAATACAAGTCATTATTCACCATATCCACAACAATCAACCCATGCATTATAATCCATGTCAAATCATTTCGTTCCAGAGACCGATGATGCGCATTCAGATACTGATAGAGCTGCTTCAGTAATATTTGTATTGACATTTGCCCATGCTGCATGTTATCTTTGCGAATAAAAAGCATACAAACTTAACAGGAAAAAAGATGATTACGATTAGAAAAAACATGCTGCTGATTCTGTCGTCTGCCATTATGGCTGTATCGTGCAGTGGCCGACACGATGCTCCTGACACGGTACGCACTGTGGACGTGGCCACGGCTGAAAGTATGGCCGATACATCGGCCCGCAAGTATCCTTTCATATCTGAGCCTTGCCGCACAGCCGAACTCGCCTTCAGAGTTGGCGGCCATATAGCCAAACTTGACGTTCAAGAAGGTCAGTTCTTCAGACGCGGAGAGGTGATAGCCGCACTCGACGCCCGTGACTTCATTGTAAGGAAAAGGCGAGCAGCGGCAATATGCCGTCAGGCTAAGGCTGAATACGAGCGTACAACACGCTTATTTAAGGCTGGCAACATAGCCGAACAGGAGTATGAACATGCAAGAGCCGATTATGAACGCGCAAAAGCTGACTATGACATGACTGCAGATGAATTGGACCGTACACGACTCATAGCTCCTTTCAGCGGATATGTACAGACACAACATGTAGAACGCTATCAGGACGTGGCAGCAGGACAGCCAGTGGTTACGTTTATAGATATGTCACGCATAAAGGCAGAGGCCTACGTACCAGAAGACATAGCTGCACAACTACAACAGAACATAGGCGGCAGGACATGTCTGATAAGCTTTGACCGCATGAGCGGCAGGACATTCAGACCGGCAGAAACATATATAACACGTACCGCCACGGGTAACAATATGGCCTTCAAACTGACTGCATTGATAGACAATGGCAAATCACACCTGCCAGGTGGCATGTCTGGCAACATGCTCATTGGGCAGACTTCAAATAAGTTTGTTGGAGTAGCCGTACCTCAGAAAGCAGTATGGAGTCCATCCTCTGGAGGCAGTTGTGTTTGGACGATAGACAACGGCGGACGGGTTAGCCGACGTAACGTGACCACAGGACGCCTTTTAGGCGGAGGTATGATAGAGATTTGTAGCGGTCTAAAAGCAGGCGAACGCGTGGCCACAGCAGGTCAAGCCATGCTCAATGAAGGCGACACCGTGGCCACACAGGCCGTTGCCAACCGGAAAGGAGGAATGCAACAATGAGAGGCGCAGCTGAATTTTGCTTACGCAACAGAGCGCTGAGCTGGTTGGTACTGGCACTTGTGCTTGCGGGTGGTATAATTGCCTATGGCAACATGGGCAAACTTGAAGACGCCCCATTCACAATTAAACAGGCTGTGGTGACAACATCGTATCCGGGAGCCTCACCGACTGAGGTTAGAGAGCAAGTGACAGACGTGCTCGAAGAGTCAATACAGGAACTTGGCGAGCTCTATTATCTGAAAAGCGAAAACAGGGCAGGTCTGTCAAAGATTACCGTTTACGTAAAAAAAGAAATACGCGCTGCTGACATGCAGCAGTTGTGGGACAAACTGCGACGTAAGGTGAACGACGCCCAACCACATCTGCCAGCAGGAGCCGGTCGCCCTGTAGTAAACGATGACTTCGGCGATGTACTCGGAGTGTTCTACGCTCTAAGTTCATCTAACCACAGCTGGCGGGAGCTTGAAGACAAGGCAGACAGTCTAAAAAATGGTCTGCTGGGCATAAAAGATGTAGCCCGCGTAGAGCTGTTCGGACTGCAGGACCGCACCATAGACATTGAAGCCGATCCTTCGCTATTGGCAGCCAGCGGAATAACCATGTCTGACATAACAGCAGCATTCGACAGACAAAATAGAATTGTAGATGCCGGTGCTATAGAAACCGAACACAATCGCATAAGAGTAGAGGCTACCGGCAGTTTTGGTAGTCTTGAAGAACTAGAGCAGCTAACGATTGTAGGACGGGACGGAGCCTACATCAGGCTTGGCGAAGTAGCTCATATAAGCGAAGGTTACCGCCATCCAGCACGCAACCAAATGCGGACCGACGGACAGCCGGCCGTAGGTATGGCCATATCTACTGTGGCCGACGGCAATGTGGTTGATATGTCGGAACGTGTTGCAGCATACATAGACGAAGCCAGACAAACACTGCCCGAAGGATACAGTCTGCAGACAATATACGACCAAGGACATGAGTCAGCCGAGGCCAACGAGGGTTTTGTGCTAAACCTTATAATATCTGTAATAACCGTAGCTGGCGTACTACTTCTATTCATAGGAATAAAGAACGGCATACTAATAGGCAGCGGACTGGTTTTCTCTATCTTCGGCACATTGATATACATGTGCGCAACAGGTATTGCCCTGCAACGAATGTCACTTGCAGCCATAATAATAGCCATGGGTATGCTCGTAGACAACGCTATCGTGGTATATGACGCAGCATTGGTAAACATGCAGCGCGGCATGCGCAAACGCCCGGCCATACTGTCAGCCGTCGGCACCACAGCCATGCCACTATTAGGTGCAACATTAATAGCTGTGCTGACATTTTTGCCCGTATACCTCTCTCCACACATAACGGGTGAAATTCTATCGTCTCTGTTCATCGTGATAGCAGTATCGTTGCTGCTTAGTTGGATTCTAGCCATAACGCAAAACGTGTTTTTCGTACAAGAGTTTGTGCGCCGTCCACGTCCTGATGAGCTCAAGGGGGAACTGTTCAGAGGCAGACTTTACGATATGTTCAGAAAAGCCCTACGCTTGACGATAAGCCACAGATATGCCGTTACTGCATGCCTTGTCACATTGCTCATTCTAAGCGCAGTTGCTTTCAAGCTCATCCCGCAGCAATTTATGCCATTGCTTAACAAGCAGTACTTCACCATAGACCTGTGGCTGCCAGAAGGAACGCGCATAGAGCAGACTGCAGAACAGACACAAGCATTGGCTGACACGCTGAGACGACGCAAAGACATAAAGCACGTTTCAACATTTACGGGGCAGACGCCTCCACGCTACTATCTGGCCAACGCAGCTTACGGTCCTCAAAGCAACTATGCCCAGTGCCTGGTTGAAGCCGTCAGCCCTGAGGCTGCCAGAAACATGCAACAGAAACTGCAGAACGAAATATCACAAGCTTTCCCTGATGCATTAGTACGCGTAAATAGCTTTGAGCTGAACTCTGTACCACAGGCCCTCATAGAGGCACGCTTCAGTGGCAATGATCCACGCATACTCGATTCGCTGACCAATGTGGCAATAGAAATAATGAGACGCAATCCCAAGGTTATGAATGCACGCAATGAATGGGGCAACAAGGCCATGATGATGACCACTCCGTACAATCCTGTAAAAGCAGGAAGGCTTGGACTAGGAAAAGCCGACATGATGACCGCCGTGAAAAGCACTGCCGACGGAGTTGCAGTAGGCATATACAGAGATGCCGACAAGCAGGTACCTGTGATGTTACACACAAACACCAAGGGCATGATATCACAAGACGCGTTGGGCGACCTGGCTGTATGGAACGGCACAAACTCAGCTCCGTTGGCACAGCTTGCAGACAGCATAAGCACGGGATGGGAATGGCCGCTAATGAAAACATACAACAGGCGGCTGTCGATGGCAGCCCAGTGTGACGTTAAACACGGACACACTATGAAGGAAGTACATGCCGAAATACGCAATGAGATAGAACAGATAAAACTACCACCAGGTTACACTTTCTTTTGGGACTCGCAGTATAAGGACCAGCAAGAGGCTATGGCCGCACTGACCAAGTATTTTCCACTGGCCATAATATTCCTGGTGGTAATCCTCGTAATGCTATTCGGCAACTTCAAGCAACCGCTAATAATATTTCTCATTCTTCCACTCTCAATCATAGGCGTAGTTGTCGGCATGCTCGTCACGGGTTTTCAATTCGGTTTCTTCTGCATTGCCGGATGGCTCGGATTGCTGGGTATGATAATAAAAAACATCATCGTATTGCTCGATGAAGTCAATCTGCAGAGACGCGCAGGCGTACCACCATCTACGGCTATAGTAGAGGCAACTGTCTCGCGTACACGTCCGGTGCTCATGGCTGCCGCAACAACTGTATTCGGCAGCATACCACTGCTGTTCGACATTGTGTTCGGAGGCATGGCAGCAACAATCGTGTTCGGTCTTTCATTTGCCACGCTGCTCACTCTCTTTGCCACTCCTGCCCTATATGCCATATTCTATCCAGAAGCAGCAAAGCAAGCCGAAGATACGACAGAAACATGTAAACATGCATAACAAGCAACAGACAAGGTATGAAAATAAAACATATAATAACAATATATGCAGCGTTGACTGCCATAAGCACAAACGTTGATGCTCAAGATGC
>OLFW01001174.1_pt1 | contig 16704 bp, 11 predicted proteins | sample 1605351 | NCBI WGS metagenome assembly OLFW01 (sample SAMEA3888918, study PRJEB22519) | human gut metagenome | biome: human gut; feature: human-associated habitat; material: faeces | place: Denmark | collected 2010 | reverse complement strand
AGTTATAATACTATCACTACTCGTATCTTCTTCATTTTGAATCGCATATTGTAGTTTATCACAAATGAATGGCATTTTTGAGACCATTTCATCTGCATCTGAAGGTTTCGGATATACAAAAGTGAGACCAGCTTCCATTCTGCTATTAATAGCAATACCATTTTCAGTTATAATTCTATAAAGAATAGGTATCGGCTCTCTAAGATTCAGACGTTCACAAATATCAAGCAACATTAAAATAAAATATCTATAATTTGAAGATTCATAATCTAGTTGCTCCAAATATCTATGTTTTAACAGAATTAACCTCTCTACTATATCTGAACTCTTTATAATCTCATTATGACTAAGTCTGCGAAACGAAAAAAGTTCTTCTATATTATTGTCTATTATCTCACTTAATCCAACAGAGCTGTTAATTGTATCTAAATTTAAACACTCAAAGAATGCCATAATTATTCATTTTTAGTTTTATAACGATATTTTGCTAGTAACCTAGCAAGTTCTTCTTTTTTCATTGACTTACTATATTGTATATTATTTTCTTTTAAAGTCTTTTTCAATTCATCAATAGGGAAATTTTTATTCCGATATTTGTCGTATAAATTAAAAAGATCATCAATTGAATAAGTACAATTCTCACAACAATCACAATCCGTTGGAATATCAGGTTTTAATTGTAAATGTTCTAAACTATAATCAGACTTGGCTGCAAAATTCCCAGATGTATTATTTTTAACCGTTAATTTCTGTTTTAATAATTTTATTTCAGAGTTTAACGATTCTATCTGACACTCCTTGTTTGCTAACTTTAAGGAATAATTTGCATTTATTTCCTCCAACTTGTCATTCCACTCATCTTTCAAATCAGTATTAATAATGTTAGCTAATTCTTTAATGCTGGTTTCAACTTTTTCTGTACCTATTAGTTCTCGCAATGGAGTCCAAATACCACCTTTAAGACTTTGAAAAAATCCAAGCCAATATTCTGTAGAAAATACTTTTGCTTTTTTTTTACCAATAACTATCGTGTCAAGAATCACATAATCTGTTGAACTTAAATGTTTATGAAAGTTTTGCATTGGACACCAATTATCAATGTAATCAAAAGGCTTGTCATAAACCCTACCATGAAAGACATATTGATAAACACTTTCAATAATATAATGATCCAATCGACTTTCCATTTTAAACTTTAATGCTTGTTTATTATTTGCATCGAGACCATACGCGTTATTGAAGACACTATAACCTCTATTGTAACCATATAATAGAGCTAAAGTATCCGAACTCGGTTTTTCTAAAAGTTCATCACTTTTAAAATTATTGATGATAAAAGAATCTATCCTCTTTCTTTTAGATTCACTTCCTACACCATACTGGTATATAAAAGCATAGATATATGACCAATTCTTTAGAGATAAAAGATTAATAACCTTTGTAATTCTATTTTTATCAATTTGAACATTTTCCGCTTTGGCTGTACTATAAACTAATTCTTCTGATAAAGGAGCTTCAAGTTGTTGTACTTTATCTCTAAATTGACCTTCTTCTTCCAAATAGCTACACAAAGGCTTACTTAGATTTTTCTTTGCACTTACGAGTAATGTATTAATATATCCATTGAACATCGAAAATGTTTCAAAAAATTTATCACAATAGTTCATGTATTGTTCACGGGAAAGATTCATAAGAGCTAAAGCCCCTAAAATACGATCAAATCTTTTAATACTTTTAGAATGATTAAAAGGTACTATCTCATTCGGGAGGATCAAATCAGTAGATGGATTTTCCGAAAAAGTAGCAACTTCACCTAATCTGTCAGGAATAAAAGCTGTACTCATTCGAATATTAGTTAGTGTTGTATCCATTTGCTCTCTAGAAGAAAAAATAATTTTCTTTACGCGAGAAATAGGAATAGGATATTCAAAAACAAACCAATTAGAACTAATTCCAACAAGAGAAGAAATTTCCTCTTCTGTCAAAACTATTTCAAGACAACAGTTTGTTTCTTTCGTACCAAATTTATCTGTAAGCAATAAATACTCTTTAAATTTATCTTGAATATCTTCAGGCCTATTCTCAATATAACAACTAGGGCTAATACAAGCGCTCGCATAGTAATGTGCAAGACACTTTGAACTTATCGGTAAATAATATTTAATCATTTTTACAATTCTATTTTTTCAACAACACCATCTAGATTAGGCATGTTATAATTACTAATTAAAAACAAATTACTTTTGGCACGTGTACATCCAACATAAAAATCTTTCCATTCCACATTAAAATTACCTAAAATTTCATTATACTTATGAAAGTTAGGAATAACAACTGTATCAAACTCTAATCCTTTTGCAGATTTAAAAGTCGTTATATGAACATTTTGAATAGATTCACAGCCTGAAGGAAATCGTTCTTTATCTTCATAATAAACAGAAAATTCCTCAATACCATATTCACTTAACACACTTTCAAACACTTGTACATCACTCTTCCATGGTACTAAAATCGCAACGTTTTCCGTATCGGATGAGTATTCTTTAATAATTTCAATAATAGCAGAATTCTGCTTATCATTTGTTCGATCATAAATGTTGCCATTTGATATCATGAGAATAGGCTTTTCTCCAGGATTACGAATCGCCAAATCAGATATTACCTCACTAGGTACAACTGCTTTCACAAATAAAGTCTTTGCGAATTGCATTATCGCTTTAGTACTTCTAAAGTTCTTACTCAAAACATAGTCAACATTATTTGGAAATATAGATTTCAGTTCTTGTAATGTAGAGCTATGTTCTGGATACAAAATCTGAGCATCATCAGCCCCATAAGAAACTTTTGATTTTATATCAATATAAAAATCAGTTCCTAAATCTTGTGCTTCATCAACAATAATTTCATCAAATTTCGTTTGCTTAATTAATTTACTATTTTTCAAGGAAGTACCAACATAGTTTGAAGCCTCAATACTTTGTGTCCTACAAGTTGATGCTAGATATTCCTTTAAAGTTGTAGTATAAGTCAAAAGTAGACTTTTCTTTTTGGGGGTACTTTGGAAATTTCTTATATGCCTCCACAGAGAGACTACAGATTTTCCTGTTCCAGGACCTCCTGATATTGATATTTGCCCACTTTCATCTAACGCAGCCTGCTGTGAAATTGTCAAAGCGGGTATTGTAGGTAAATTAAAATAATATTCAGCCATAAATATTTTTATATTAAAGTATTAATACTTTCCTGATATTGTATCAGAATCTGAATTTGAAAGATGTGATTTATAATTAATCAGTGCTATTTTCTTGTTTGCATTTGCATAGCAGTACTCACACAAATGTGGACAAGTATTGTATTCTCCTATATCTTTTGCTGCCATACATTCACAATATTCACGTTGTCCAGGATCTTTCTTGTGAGCACTGATAAAATAATGGTTTTGCGGAAGTATTATAGCCTCTTTTGGAATCTCTGCATTTGCAAAAAAAGTAGGAGATGGTATAGTTTCTATCTTAACTTTCATAAAATTCATTAACTTGGAGTCATTCCATGCTAACTCAGTAATAAGATCTCCATCAATGCAACGATTATGTTCAATACCATATTTTTTTATATTTATTTTTTCACCACATGTTGCTAACGTATAGTTCCAACCTTGAATTTTATTCATTGCAGAAAGTTTCTGAGCAAACTCCTCCATAAGTGATTCATTCCATTCATGGAACGGAATTCCATTACGTTCAAGATTAGATTTTACTTTCTTATAGGATCCAATATCAACATAACTAAATACTAATTTTTTAGTATATCCTTTAAGTTTATCTCCTATATTCTTAATTTTTCTCAATAAATCATCAATTGATATATCATCTGTAAGAATCAATGGGTCAAATCTCCAAATAACAGAACCTATACCTAAACGTTCAACAAGCATTTTAAAAGTTTCTATTCGAGTTGCTAATGACGGAACTTTTTCCAGTCTTTCATATTCATAATCATTCAGAGTATATTGAATATAGCACTTTATATTCTTTTGTTCAAGAATATGTAGATAATCCAATAGCGGGCGTGGATTCTTTGACCAAAACACAATGAATCTTGTTTGATCGTATGAAACATAAGATTTAACCCCATTGAAAGGATTAATCCAAGCTGAATATCCTTTATTCAAACGGTCAAAAAACCACTTTGCATAGAAAGCTGGAATATCCGTACTTCTACTCGCAGATATGATTATTGGAGTTTGTGCTTTTACCAGTTGACCATCAACCATTATATCTGTATACTTCCAAGTAGCCATATTATGGTGATATTTTAATTATAATATTTGTAAAACAAAAGTACAAAAATATTCACAAACTATAAAACTAAAAGTCTTAAAAAGTAAAAACGAATAAAAACGTTAGTATTTTTAAATAAAAACTGCTTTTAAAGCAAATCGCTTATTTATGATTCGGTCTGAATATTTACTCTATATTAAGCTGATTTTCGTTAGATTTTTTGCAGGAATAACGGGCTTTGCCAAGAATAGCGAACAAAAAGACGCAAACATGAACAATAAAGACAAGCTGAAAGCATGAATGCACAAAACTGATAAAGCTATGTGCGGCATGATGACAGATTGGGGTTAATATGGGCAGCACACACGCAAGCCACCAACACGGCAGACAACGCAGCATGCCGTCAGCGCGGGCTGATGCCAGCCCGCACCCGGTCTAAAGGCTTCATTCTGCCCGTAAGCTCGGCAAACATGTCTTTGCCTACAATGCGACCGCGGGGAGTCCTCACAGAAGGAAACGAACTGAAAAAGTCGTCGTCTGACACATACCAGTCATATCTGACAATGCCACGCGCACGGCTCATAGTCTTGTCTATCGCCGGCACATAACGCGGACTAACCACAGAGAGCAGGCATCGCCCGTCGGTCATAGCCACTGCCAAGACCACCCTCATGCGCTTACGCATCTTGCCGGCAGACCTCTGTACGGCGTCCATCTTTGTAGAAACGCTTATGCTCCAGCCGTCGGCGTTTATGGCGCGCATCATCCTGCGGAACACCTCGCCGTGCGGCGACGTGTCCTTTATTCGCCTCGACGTTATGCACAGATGTATCATCTCGTGCAGCAGAACGTTCTTAAAATGGCGCTCGTCGGCATCATAATAGTTGCTCAGGCGTATTGTGTAGTCGGTGTACGACTTTGAAAACATCCTGCGCCTCACCTTGCACGACATACACCCGAGCTGCGTGCGCGAGCGCCCCACTGCAAATGCTGGCACGGGCAGACTGCCGCCGAAATAGCGCACATTAAAGTCGGCAAACCATTCTTTAAGAAGTTCTACGCTTACTTGCATGGATGCAAAGTTAGCACATCTGCGACACAAGAGCAAGCGCAGCGACAACTTTTTGCATAAGCCCAAATCTGGTATTAGACCGCATATTACTTTCTCAATTTTGTGCATTGATGCTGAATCACAATACCCCAATAGGGTTAAGGTGGGTTCTATAAATTCCCACGTTTTATTTTTTCTTTCAATGGGCTTATGACTTTTTTCATCTTTTTGTTTTTATGCGGCTCATTTTTCAAGTTCATTCAGTCGTATAGCCCGCTACACTCCTTTATTCACTTACAAAATCTTCTCGCCTAAAATCAAAAATCTGAAAAAGCGAATTTATATAACCCACCTTAAGCACGAAAGAATATTCTCTCTCCGACCGACAACAAACAAGCCAGCACACTAACGCCGCAGACATAAATATAACAGCCATGCCTTGCTCTATAAAAATTGTCAGCAGCATGACAATTCATACTGCTGACAACAATATCTGTTTTACGCTGATGTCAACCTGACTTGCGCCGGCATGCAGCCTTATCTGTCATACTGATACGTTACGGGCACGCTGAACTTTAATCCGGACGACATCTCTACAGTAAGGTCAAACCAGAATGTGCCGTGGCCTTCAGGTCGCTTGGTAAACCATAAAACTGTCTTACGCGCGTTAAGCAGCTTGGTGTCGGCATAAGATATGTTTTTAAGGGTGTCTGACACAACTGTTGCCCACGGATCGGCTATATCATTATCGTCAGAAGGACTCCATCTTGCCTCGACAAATTTGCACAAGTTCTCGTTTTCAGGCTTATTCTTTTCTGCATCCACAACAGTATATCCGTTGTGGATAAAGTTGTAATAAGAATGTCCGCAGAACAGCACAATGTCTGCCAGCGACGTACCCTTGGGATGCTGTGCATCATAATCTGACCTACATGTTACGTCTATCTTTTTTATTGAGTCGCTGACAACAGGTCCAACAAAATAGCTTCTAATTTTATTGCCGTTATAGGTAGTGTCGCCGTACTCTCTTGACAGTTTTTCCAGTTCATCATCACTACAACTTCTACCAACAAGCCAAAATTGTATATGTGGATCGGTCGGTATACTATCATAAGTGTCGCTCATATAAAAATATCTCAACTGATCAACAATTACATAATTTGATATGTAAGCATTTTCAAGCTTTTTTGGAGGCTTTCCGGGAATGATGTTATCATCATTATTATCACACCCATAAAAAAGAGCCACTGACACAACTGCACAGAAAAGCAGTTTAATATAATTGAACATTAATCTCTTCAACCCAGTTTCTTTTCGTGTCTTTTCCATAAAAATCCTCCTTCTGCATAGACCGATACATGGCGAATAATGGGGTAGGCAATACCTATTCGTGTGTTCGCTGACCAAAGCGTACCCGGTATTCGTCGACGCTGACTTTTATAGGCCGAATAGATTTTGCCTGAAAGATTAACTTCACAGACAATACCGGCAGACCAATAACAGTAGAAACGTTCCCAATGGGTCAGGCGATAACTGAAAGATGCCGGGATTCCCAGCATGTGCAATCTTTGACGCAATACATCGTAATCCGAACTTTCATATCGCCACTGGTTGCGTAAATAGCTATAGGTAAGTCCGGTATTGAAACTCCAACGGTCCGACAACGTGCGGGATATACTTATTCCGAAAGAGATGGGAGAGCTATGCTTCACTTTATCCGGTTTCAGATCGGATAACAGGGTGCGTGTCGAAATAGGGGATGTTCCGGCCTTCGTCAGAGGAGGTTTGGGGGTATTCCCCTGAAGATGATCGTTACAGGCATAATCGGGATAGCCGGCGGAGTTGCTGGAAATACCGGCTATATTAAAATTACCTCCTCCCATGCCCAAATGCCATTTTCCGATACAGCCCGTACGGTAGTCATACCGTTTCAACAAAGCCGGAAGCAATTCTTCATCGTCAGGAAGGCCATCTCCCGGCTTATCCAGGTTACATTCATATCCGTAGCGTTGTCCGTAGCGGCCCGTCAGCATCATGGATCGCGAAGGGCTGCTCACCGTCGCCGCCACATGAGCATCCGTAAAGATACACCCTTCGGCTGCCAGGCGGTCGATGTTAGGTGTCTGGATATCCGTCGCCCCCATAAATCCAAAATCCGCATATCCGGCATCATCCGCAAGCAGGATCAGGATATTCGGTCTTTGCGCCTCTTCCTCCTGTCCGGACGAGCAAGAAGCCAATCCGGTGATTGCCCCTAAAGAAACAACAAACAAACGATCTATTTTCATTTTATACATCTTTTTATTCCCGTTTACTTCTTCTTCCGCTCGATAGGTGACGGGACTTTCTTTGCATACTTATCCCGGTCGCAAACAATCTTTCCATCCACATATTCCAATTCGGCTATCTGGATAGAGGCACGATGATAGTTCCAAGTATTTTCTTCCACTTCCATACCGTCCATTTTATACGTCCGTCCCGGATGAGTGAAATAGAAAATAAAAGCACGGTCTCCGATCACAACGACATCGCAATGCCTTCCCTGGTCGAAATCGTCCGGACGGAGGCCCGGTTTGTTCAGGATTGTCGAATTATAGGTCCAGTTAGTCGCATCGTCCGATTCGTAACAGTGCAAGCCGACATATCCCAGATTACATTCGTCGATGATGTTCCAGTATTTATTTTTCCAATAAAAGACGATCGGCCCCTCATGCGGGACATCGTCAATCTCACATTTGCCGGTTACCTTCCAAGTCGTCAAATCCTTGCTCACACCCGTATTCGTCTTGGAATCGGGAGTCTTGTACCACATCTTCCATGTTCCGTCCGGCATCTGAAACGCCGAAGCGTCGATACAACCATGTGTACCTTCTATTTCCTCCACCAGATCCCAGTTCATCAGATCCTTGCTTTTGTAAAAGACAAGCCGGGCATCACCTCCCCAGAAAGGATGAATACCGGGGATAAAGGTCACGATCATGTAATAAGTGTCCTTATGCTTGAACACATCGGGAGCCCAGAAAGTGCTCTGTCCTTGCATGGGTTCCGGCAGGTTCGCTGTCCCGACATAATACCAGTTTTTACCGTTGTTCTTGGTTGCCGCGATCCCGACTTTACTGCCATATACACAGGCCACTTCCTGCAAGTTAGGGACATTGGCACGGCGTTGCGTGTAGAACATCCACCATTCCTGCCGCTCCGCGTTCCATTCGAGCGTCGGGTCGGTAGGGCCGTCATAGATAGGACAACGGAACAAAGGAGCCGGCGCATGCTCAATGTCGAACGGCTTGTCTTGTGCAAAAAGGCTTGTCCCGTAGAACAGGACTGCCAACATATATACTATTCTTTTCATGCTATTCAGATTAGACGTGTTATACATTATATAATATATTAATAGAGCGAGATTTCCCCCAGGCCGGCACGCCCTTCGGAAACATTCTCGATTGTCAAGCGGAGATATTTCACTTCCCGGTCAACCGTCATCGGCTTAAATTCCCAGCCCGTACATTCACGCTCATACAAGAGTTCCCACCGTTCGCCATCCTCAGAAGTCTCTACCTTATGCTTATAGGAAGAACTGTCTTTCTGGAAAAGGATACGGCTAGCAGCCACGTATGTCGGACGGTCCAGCACCAAAGTGACTACCTGTGGCAACCGGTCTTCTCCGGCAATCCACCAAGTATGATCGTCATTGTCGATTATATTGGAAGCAGGATACCCGTCCTGGCTGTTTCCAACCTGAACCGACGCGATTTTCAGGCGAGGTTTCTCCAAGATACGCTTCTGCCAGGAAGAAGGTTTTACCACAACATTGTCTTCCTCTTTCCCCGTAAACAGAGCATGTTTTCCATCAGGCAGAGACTTCCCTTCAAACGGCTTCGTGCTGATTTCCTCTTCACCGGCGAACAAACCCTCTGCTGTCGCTTTCACCGTAATCTTACCGGCTTTCTTCGTCGTGCGGACAAATGCGAAACCAACGCCACCTTCCACCTTCTGAGGATTGATACCGATACGGCTGATCGTATCTCCGACCAGCACTCCTTCACCAGACACCAGAATCCGGATTTCCTGTCCAGAGTTGTAGATCAAAGAACCGTTCTTGTCACAGACCTTAAAGTAGACAGGAATCATATCCGAGCCGTCGGCAACAGGAACAATGCCATCCGTCTTAATGTCCACAACCAGACGATCGGCTTTTCCCGGAGTGCTCACACTGTGGGTTGCCACAATCTTTCCGTCAACCAGCGCTTCCGCCTTTAACGTCCCAGTTTCATATTCCCCGGCATTAAAGACGAACACCGGACTGCCGCCTTTCTCGACAATCGAACGAAACAGAGGTGTCCGTTCTTCCCGTGTCTGAGTTCCGATCAACTTCTCATTACGATAAAGACGGACTTCGTCGCAGTTGGAAAAAACCGTTATATCTGTTGTAGACGAGGCGAAATCTCCCGAAGCATTATAGGAAGCGATAAAGACCATCGGCCCTTCATACAATCCGGGTTGTGAAACTGCTTTGTCCCTCATACTCTGCAACATGAAGTAGCTGAATTTCGGATACCGGTTGATATCCACCACACCGCTATACATCGTTTCATCCTGGCTGCCCCGTGCATAGTCATTGTAGCTCCAAACGAAATGTCCACCCATATGTGGATTGGCATCCAGCATGCACCAGTCAAAATAGCCTTTACCATTCAACTGCTCGATACGGCTGCGGCACTGGCGCATCTGTTCTTCCTCGCTTTCTTTCAAGCTGACACGTGGCTTTTCGCCCACGCCATCTCCCCATTCGCGGGTAAACAACGGCTTGACTACTATAAAATCTTCCGGATAATTACTCATCACATCCCCGTCTTTCGGGAATTTGGAAACCTGTTTATAAAAGACATCATAATAGGGCTCCATTTCCGCATGCCCGAAGTAATCACCTGCCGTGTACATCTGATCGCCCGGATATTCGGCATGAGACAGTTCGAAAATCTCTTTTGCCAAAGAGACCGGATAACGGGATTCGTTCAAAGCCGTTTCCCAAAGGACAACAGAAGGATGATTCCGGTCACGGCGGATCATCTGGCGTCCGATTTCATACAAACGTTCAATAAAGATTGAATCCGGATTATAGAACTGCCATCCGGGAATACACTCCACCACTAACAGTCCATACCGGTCACACGCCTCCAAGAAAGCCGGGTCATTCGGATAATGGGCGGCGCGAACCGCATTATAACCACCCCGTTTCAGGTCGATCACATCCCGTACCTGCATCGAGTTGGAAGCCGCATCCCCAACATTGGCAAAAGCCTGGTGACGGTTGGCTCCGCGCATATACAGTTTTTCCCCATTGATAAAGAATCCTTCCTCGGCCGTGTACCGGATCGTACGAATACCGATTTTCCGGGTGGTTTCGTCGAGCACTTTATCTTCCGATAATAATTGCGTACGCAAAGTATAGAGATTAGGCGTATAAGGATGCCATAAAGCAGGCTGGTTAACAAAGAGGTCCTGCTCCACCGTTCTGTCCGATTGCTTGTGCAAGGTGATCGGTGTTTCAGCCTCAGCAATAACGTGGCCAGCCGAATCGACCAGTTGCGAGAAAACAGACAATGTCTGATCTTTATCCGTCAAATTCCGGACATGAGTCGCAAGATGTGCCCTCGCCTTGTCTTTCGTTACTTCGGGAAACGTCACAAACTGACCTCCACCGGCAACAAGATCTTCCTCTAACGGGTCGGTGATATATACTTTGTCCGTAATCACCATCCGGACATCCCGGTAAATCCCGCTATAATAATAGAAGTCCATCTTGTCTTGCGGCTTTCCCGGAGGTGTCAGTGGGTCCGGCTCGGCAGACACCCTGACAGCCAGCACATTGTTACCGTTCCAATCGATACGGTTCGTAAGGTCAGCGACAAATCCCATATAACCGCCGTGATGCTCCGTCACTTTTTGGCCGTTCAGATAAACATCGCAATTCGTCATCACTCCTTCAAAAGAGACTACAATCCGTTTATCCTTATACTTCGCAGGCAGTTTGAAATAACGGCGATACCAACCAATCCCGTCATAAATGGAGTTCCCGCCGCAATGTTTCATTTCCAGTTGCATGATATGGGGTAGTGCGACAGGTATCCATCCTGAATCATCCAGATCCGTCCGGCTCCCTTCCACCACATCCCCCCGATAAAAAGCCCAGTCGGTATTCATGTCCAGGACTTCCCGGCCGGAAGAGGAGATACTGCAACTTTGTCCGAATGCAGCACAAATGAACAACAAGATAAAAGAGAAAATTCGATAATGCTTCATGCTATGTTAGTGTTTTTCTGTACAAAGGAAAGGGATATATTGGAAATGATCCAATATATCCCTCTTAAAACATGATAAATATATCAGTTCTTATTAATAACCGTCATTCTGTTTCAATTGCTTGTTTTTATCAAGTGCATCCTGCTTGATCGGTAAATACCGGTTATGAGGAGCGAACGAACGGTTTTCAACTAATTCGACACCACTTATGACTGCACGTTTGTACGGATCTTTTTCATCATAATTGATCGTTCCGGTGAAGCTTTCCAAAGGAGCATTCAATACCGTTTCAGCAACCATCTTGCCACTTGCATCTTTCCAACGAAGAATATCGGCACGACGAAGGCCTTCACCAGCTAACTCGATAGAACGTTCGCGACGAATCAATTCACGCAATGTTTCTTTAGTACCATATTTACTCTGATCTACTTTCGGCATACCTACACGCGTACGAATCTGATCCAACATATCGTATATTTCAGCAGACGGGCCGTTCAATTCGTTCTCAGCTTCCACATATGTCAATAATACTTCTGCATACCGGAAAATGATCGTCTGCGCATTCGAAGACCAAACATCTCCATATTGAGACATCGGAGCCAAATATTTAGCCCAAGTCAAACCCGTCTTCGAAGAGTTGTTGGCCGTACCCGGATGATCCGGATTCGTTTTACCATTCACCTCCTTATCCAATGTGTTAATGATCGTTTCTTCTCCCTTATAATTAACCCAATCCATACCCGGATAAAGAACCGTCATTGCCATACGCGGGTCACGATTTGCAAAAGGATGAACAGGATCGTAACCACTACCAGCCTCTTCTTTTGTCAAACCATTACTCATTTCATACGCATCAATCAGATTTTTGGATGGAACCATAGAAGACCAACCTGCATCCGAATTGTTATACATCGTGGCGATCATCCAATTTGAATACAGATTTTCATCATGTTGCACAGCAGCTATGATTTCTTTCGAATTCTGTCCGCTCACCATAAATATATTTTCAAAGCTCGGATCCAGTTCATACTGTCCTAAATCCATAATAGCTTTTGCAGCCTCTTTCGCACGCTGATAGTCGGCATAATAAAGGGCTGAACGCATCTTGATAGCCAAAGCCGTACCTTTGGCAATATAACCACTTGCGGCAGGAGCATCATCTAACATCGGGATAGCAGCATCCAACTCGTCGTAGATATACTTTTTCACCTCTTCTTCCGTATTGCGGGGAACTTGTGCTTCTTCAGCTGTTTCATAAGAATCGATAATAGGTACACCGCCATACTGCCAGTTCATATTGAAATAAGTATAAGCCCGGATCGTTTTCACCTGACCAATCATATTGTCTTTCTTCTTTGCATCCGCAAATTCAATATTTTGGATATTGGTCAAGAAATCGTTACAACGACGGATCATTCCAAATTTATAATAATCTGCAACTGCGTTGCTGGCAGTCATACTACCATTTCCGATATTCCGATAATTTTCATGGACATGGAAATTGAAACCGAAATCGGAAGCACAATCCCAATACAGAATACCCGTTTCATCAGCCCAACCGTCATAACAACCAATCAAAAACTTTTCAGCATCCTTTTCTGTTTGCCAAGTTGTGCTGGGAGACAGTGCGTCATGGGGAATCGTATCCAAAAAGTCCGAACAGGAAGTCCCGACCAATGCCATCCCGGCCAGCATATATACTAATACACGTTTCATATTTTATTCTTTAATTTTAATCTTAAACAATCGTTCTTATCAGAATGTCACATTCACACCAAAAGCATGTGTCTGAGTTAACGGGAAACTGGAACCGCGTTCATCTCCGATTTCCGGATCCACATTGACAAGCATATTATGGATAGTAAACAGGTTTTCTACAGAGTAGTAGAAACGTACGTTTTCAATTCCAACCGATTTGATCACATTCTTCGGAAGTGTATAACCGAATTGCAGGTTCTTCATACGCAAATAGCTGGAATTCTGCAACCAGAATGTAGACACGACATTAGATGACAGACTCGGAGATGTTACATCATAAGCCACACGTGGCATCGTTGCATCTTTGTTTTCCGGTGTCCAAGCATCCAACCATACAGTTGCCGGATGTGAGTCATCGCCACCGAAATAGCCTGTTACTTCCTGGTTGATCAAACGATGCACGCCAGCCGCGCCCGTAAACAACATGGATAAGTCGAAGCCTTTATAAGCAGCATTCAGATTCAAACCAAACGTAAATTTAGGATCTGAAGAACCTGCAAGGACGCGGTCATCAGCCGTCATTTTACCATCACCGTTTGCATCCTGATAGATCAGATCACCCCCCTTGAACTTTTTAGTTCCAAACGGATAACCTGCCTGTGTGGAATATTTATCCATCCAAGCCTGAGCTGCTTCATCCGATTCAAAGAAACCATCTGCTTTATAAACACGATATGTGTTCAGCGCTTCACCAATCTTACGAACCTTATTGCCATTGTTCGGATCAGCCGTTACACCTCCGGCATCCGGACTCAAACCTAAATCCAATAATTCGTTTTTGTTGTACGAGAAGTTTCCGGTTGCACCAAACGACCAATCCCCCCATTTGTTGTTGTAGCTCAGAATCACTTCAACACCTCGATTGGACATTTCACCTACATTATCTTTATAAGCATCCAAACCAAATTCTGCCGGAACCGGAACATCCATGATAATACCTGTTGTCCTACGGTCATAGTAGTCAAATGTCACATTGATCTTGTTATTGACTGTCGCATCAAAACCAAGTCCCCATGTACGAGATTTTTCCCAAGAGATAGAAGACAGCTTATATGCTTTCTGATAATACCCCGACTGCAAAGCACCTCCTAACGGATAACTTGCATCTAGATTATAGGTATTCATCCAAGGATAATAATCAGTCAATGCATCTTGATTACCCAGTAACCCCCATGATCCGCGAATCTTCAAGTTGTTCAACCAATCTTTCGTATTTTCCATGAAACCTTCTTCACTAATACGCCATGCAGCAGAGAAAGAAGGGAAATATCCCCAACGATTACCATCAGCAAAACGGGAAGAAGCATCAGAACGGATATTACCTTCCAACAAATATTTGCCGGCATAATCATAGTTAATACGTCCGAACCAAGAAATCATCGCCAACTCACGTGTATAGCCATTGTTCTTCTGAGTAGCAGCATCTCCAGCCGCGATATCGGTCAGATCATTAGTCGGGAAATTCTTACGGAACTGCTGGTTATAGGTGTAGTCATACTTTTCCGTATGCCAACCTGCCATTGCTTTCAAACCGTGTTCACCGAATTGTCTGTCAAAATTCAACAATGCATCAAAGTTTGCACGATGCCAACCGGTAAAACGTTCTTCCAAACGATTCGGTTCTGTTTCCTTATTCGGATTGTACTGAATATATTTTTGAAATGCACGATAGTGTTGTTGATTGTTAACATAAGAACCCGTCACTGTTGCAACTAAACCGTCGATGATTTTATAATCGGCAGACAGGGTACCAGAGAAATTCTGATTTTTACGGTCAACAGTTTGGTTAACATCCAACCACGCAAGTGGGTTACCATCTCCAATAGTACCATAAGTACCGTCTTCAGCACGACCTACAATCCACGGAGCAATACGGTTCAACTGACGGATAATCTGATCAGAGCTGGCAGCACTATTCGGATCACCAGTTTCACTTATGCCAGATGCATAAGAAGAAATTGGGTCGGAATAGTCATTCTTGATATATGCCAAATTCAAACGAACCGTCAATCTGGAATTCAGCTTCAGATCCAAATTTGTACGAGCATTAAATTGCTGTCTGTCCGCATTCGGTAAAATACCGGTCTGTCCCAAATAGCCGACAGATCCCATATACTTCGCATTTTCCGTACCACCGCTCACACTTACATTATGAGAATGCTGTACACCGGTTCTATAGGCTTCATCATACCAATCCGTGTTAGGAGAAGTACCATTTCTGAAATTCTCAATATCAGTTTCATTGAAACGGGGATTCAAGCCTTCATCGATCATAGACTGGCTATACAAGCGCGCATAGTCATAAGAGCTGATACGGTCAATCATTTCCGTCGGTTTCTGGAAACCTACATATCCATTATAAGAGATACGTGGTTTACCTGTCTTACCACGTTTTGTCGTAATCAAGATTACACCATTTGACGCCTTCGAACCATAGATCGCAGCAGAAGCAGCATCTTTCAATACAGAAATACTTTCGATATCGTTCGGATCAACCGAGTTCATCGTTCCAGTTTCGATACCATCCACCAAAATATAAGGATCAGCCGTGTTTAATGTACCAACACCACGCACGCGAATCGTACCACCATCCTGTCCGGGACGGCCACCGCCGGAAGTAACCTGAACACCCGGCATAGTACCTTGCAATGCGGTAGAAACGTTCTGAACCGGGCGATTTTCTAACGCTTTGCTGTCAATCTGTGCAACAGCCCCGGTCATGTTCACTTTCTTTTGTGTACCGTAACCGACAACTACGACTTCTTCCAGTTTCTGAGTATCTTCCATCAGATTCACAGTCAAAGTCGCTTGTCCGGTGTACTTGATTTCCTGTGTTACATAACCGATAAAAGAGATTTGAAGAACATCACCGCTATTCACTTCCAAAACAAAGTTACCGTCCATGTCAGTAACCGTACCGTTCGTCGTACCTTTTACGACAACTGAAGCACCTGCTACGGGGCCCAGTACATCATTAACTGTTCCTTTCAAACTTTTCTGTTGCTGAGAAATACCAACTTTAGGAGTTGCTGTCTCATTAGCTGCGAACGCTGTTCCTGAGGAACATAAAGCAGCAGACAACAGCAAAAAGCTGACTGGTCTTGCAATTTTCAACATACTAATTGTTTTTTGTTTAATAATAATAGTCACTATATGAATAAGATCCAAGGAGGTGATAACCACCTTACTTATAGATTCTTTACATTCATGGTATGATTCCTAACATCTGTCATACATTTGCCATGCAAATGAGAACATAGTTCTTGTAGGACTATGACTTATTGTAAGAAATATAAAGCTGTATAGGCAAAA
>OLFW01001168.1_pt1 | contig 16747 bp, 17 predicted proteins | sample 1605351 | NCBI WGS metagenome assembly OLFW01 (sample SAMEA3888918, study PRJEB22519) | human gut metagenome | biome: human gut; feature: human-associated habitat; material: faeces | place: Denmark | collected 2010 | reverse complement strand
GCTGCGCTGCTGTCCTCTTCCCGGATGTCTTCACTCTGTCCGGTTGCAGGAACGGGATCAAACAGGGAGAGCTGGTTGGGATCCAGGGCTGCCAGCTTCTCACTCCTCCGCCCGAAAAGCTGACGGTTCAGCCATGCTATCTGTGAGAGCAGTTCCTGTATCTTCCGTTGCAGCGCATCCGTCTGTTCCAGCAGTTTCCCGTTGGATTCGACAAGGGAACGGTTGGCCTCCAGGAGACCGGCTATCTGCTCCTGCTGACTCCTGATTATCTGTTCCATTGTATCCTGCTGAATCATCCGTTTCTATCTCTTTATATAATGTAAAGATACTGATTTTTCGGCAGATACGCAACCGGATACATGAAAAAACTTTCAATAGAAGCCATCCTTTCTACTGGCTTTCAACCTTTTCAGCCTCTCGTTCGGATTGTCACTGATTCCTTCCACCATCATGACCAGGTCGCGCCACTCCATCGGATAAGACCTGCTCCGGCTGTCATAGGCCGGCAGCCGGAACGTGCCCTCTTCCAGACGTTTCACATACAATACCATGCCGCCGTCTTCAGCATGGAGGAGCTTCATGGTGGTTCTGCTTCTGTTTATGAAGATGAAGACATCGCCCAGACGGACGTCATGTCCCATCCGGTCGTGAACCACTCCGCACAGAGAATTGATTCCCTTGCGCATGTCCGTCTTTCCGGGACACAGGAAATAGCGCATGGTATCATTCAGACAGAACATGGCCGCATAATTTGTGTATCAATCCAAATGTCAGTTCAGGGTTTCCATGGCTGTCAAGGTGGATCCTGATTCCGGAAGGAAGCTCTATTGTTACGTCGCCACCCGACCCTGACGGGAGATTGCCCCTGCGACGCAGATCCAATGGAATGAACGTATCATCGGGAAGCTTGTCCGGATGGCTGGTGTAAGTACGGCCCAGGCCGAATTTCTTCTTCCAATAATGGAAACAGGAGGATGAATAGGCCTCATTCTCACAGAAATCTTTTATGGTCAGGCCACTGGCCTGTTGTCTTTCATAAACAGACAGGAACTCTTCTTTACTCATTATTCGTTTCATGTTTTTTTATTGGCAAAGTAACGGAAGAGTGGAGGGCTTTACAATGTGTATTTTATCGGATGCTTACCTTTTTCATAAGCATCAAGAATTCTGATGTAGGTCTTATTAAACGACATAGTATCTTGCTTATCCAGATAATAATGGCAGCTATCTACAATACTTGAAAAATTTTGCGCTTCTGATGTATTACAGAACAACAAAAACAAACAGATATAAAACAAATTCTTTAACATAATGGTGTAATCATTAGTGTCCGCTAAGAAATCATAGGAGTTCTTTGAAATTATTGAAATTCAATTTGTGATAATGGATTTTGAGAAGAACGGATTTGAATTTACTTTTCCAATCGAGAAAACCTCCGAAATCTGGTTGTGGAAGCTCATGCCGAAAAACTCTACCATCTCGGAATCAATGTCGTAACAAAAATTATTCTTCCCATAAAATTTCTACCTGTTATGAATATTTCATATATGATCCGATTTAGAGACATATTACAGCTTCCTTATTATGAACTCCAATTTTTGAAGGCCCTTTTTGTTGACATTAGCGAGTATCAAGGCGTAGCGAAGTTCTTCCCCTGATTTCATGGATTGCTTGATATAAGTAAATTCATTTTCAGGAATGACATTCTTGAACATCGGCCCCGAAGTTTCATTGCGTACTAAACGTATGTCGTGTGTAAGGGGTGACAAGACAAATGAATAGATTGCCATATATGCTACTCTCTGGTATTGTATCCAATTGGAATCATTCTCGTCAAGAACATTTTCCAACCAGATACGGGCAGCATCATAGGACGGTAGCGATGAACCGTCGGCATAGAATATGTGACCGGTTTCATCAACGATGAATTCCTCACTGATGGCATATTTCTGAAAAGGGCATAATTCATAATACTCTATATCATTTTCCGACTTGATTTCTTCGTCAACAGGGACTTCCGGCTCGGTAACAAGCCTGTCCTCAAGAATACTAATAAGTGAATATCTGCGGTCTGAACCATCCATTGGGGGATTGGCGAGGATAGTCCGTTTTACCGAAAGGTAATATTCATGTCCTCTTTCGTAAGTAAATCCTTCAATTCTTCCAAGGCCAAGCGGCTCCTGCACTCCTGGATTGTCTTCAAACATCACAAGCATACACTCAATGGGATAAGTTCCTTCCGCATCGAACAGATTATACATTACACCAGTCTCGGTCGAAACCCACATTCTGATTTCATCAACCCTGTCTTGGGGCTCATCTTTACTACAACTTGCCACAATAAAAGTAGCCAGTACAAGGAATCCTGTTACAAGTTTATTCACAGTTATCCTATGAAGTTTTCTGTTGTTTATCATAATGAATGCAATTGATTTATTTATAATAATCTTTTTCCTCCTTTACTTCTATCCTTCCAAGTCACTTGTTCCAGCAATTCGTATGGAATCGGGAGGATTCACAAATACGCAGCTTGCTCCTGCAATCGGTTTCTGGTCGATATATACGATTTTACTATATATACGAATTTGCGCATTTACAGTTTAACCACAACTAAGTAAAATAGCTATCCAAAGGATGAATCTGAACTGCCTCATCAAACTTATTATTTGAAGTATGTGTAATTTTTTATGTAAATTTACTGCAAATAAAGTCTTCAATCAAGGATAAAAATTTTACGTAAGATTATTTATTACACTTATATTCAATCGTTTACAAATCATCAAACTTCCAAAGTTTTACATGCCTTTTAAAAGTTTTGTGAAGCAACTCCCAATAGGCATTTGATGCAGTAATTGCCCTTCATTCATATTGCCTTTTATAGAACTTACTCTTGGCTGATTTACTGCTTTTAGTGATATTTTTGGATGGGATAAGATAGAATGTATAAAATTGACAGAAAATCGTCATTGCTGACATATAATAAATAATGCCATCTTTACCATAAAGACGGCATTACTACAGTTTATCAGTGTAGAATATGAATCTATATTTCAAAATCTTTTATCAGTCTGCGGATATAAAGACCAAGATTGGTTTCATGCTGGTCAATGCCAAGTTTCTTTCTGATTTCATGGCTTACGATGTAATGACGTTTCATCTGGATGTATTCTCCGACTTCCTTACCGCGTAACCCGATCGCATACAAACACAGATAGTTTATTTCATCAGTGGATAATCCATGTTGTTCGAGATATTCCATAAATTTGGGATGCGACGCAGCAAAAGCAAGGCGAGTTGAATCCATGAACTTCTTTTTGTCATTATGGACTGTCTCAATCCAGTTATTATACGACTCCGCATAGCTGTCATTTTGTGTTATTTCTTTTGCCAGCAGGCCATTTAGTATGTCAAGTCTGTCCTTTATGACTTTCTGTATTGGTTTTGCCAGTTCAGACTGTTCTTGCTGCAATTCCTTCAAGTGGTCACGTTCACTTTCCAACTGAAAGATTTCTAATCTGAGATTGGATGCTTCCAATTCATACTGACGTTGTTCGGCCTCAAGTCGTTTCTTGTCTTTCTCCAGATTCTCGGCTTCAAGTGTTTTCTTGTCACGTTCAAGTTCTGCCTTTTCTTTCTCTTTACGTAAATTGTCCTGTTCCAGTTTTAGATTCTCATTTTCTTTCTCAGCCAAAATGCGCCTGGTTTTACTGCGATAAGCTCGGTAATATAACCAGCCTACAAGTATGGTCAATGCGAATATGCCACAAAGCGTTGCCCAAATGATTCTGTCCCTATCTTGAATCTTCATGAGGTTTTCCATTTCAAGCTGATGCTTCTTATCAGAAAATAGAAGGTCATGTGAAATTAATTTATTCAGATAACTTTCATGCATGGCAGAGTAATCTCTATACAAATTAAGAGCTTGCTCATACTTGCCTTGCTTCTCCAAAATTTCAATTTTCACCGAAGCATATTTTAGTGAATCCATGGTGAACGCAGCAGGACTTATTTCCGCAAGAATATTTAGAGCTTTGTCGTACTCTCCAATTTTCGAATATCCTCGGGCAAAATTCATAGTTTCATCTTTGGAAAGTTCCAAATCCTGATATTTATCTAAAAAGGTTTTGAGATCATCAGGAGAACAGAATTCTATTGTATAAGATAGTAAAGAAGGGAAAAGATATACTTCTCCGTCAGGATTCTTTTGCACTAACGGTATGCAAATAGATAGAAGACTATCAGCTGCTGATTTGTTATTCAGTATGATGTAACCATCAAGTGCATTCGTATAACTCTTGATTTCAAAGATATCTCTGCCAATAACTCCGTATAACTTTGCTGCCTCCAGATTATTCCGAATAAATTCATTTGTTTTATACTGTTTAAAATACAAAGTACCTTGTGCTACCAAGGTATGAGCCAGTAGTAACGAATCAGTTACCACTTGTTTCAAATCACAGCCATTCAAGAAAGATTGCATGGCAGAATCATCATCGCCCTGATTCTGATATATTCTGCCTTGATAATAATATGTCCGAAGTTTCTCATCAGGAGAACCTTTTTTGAGATAATAATCAATGGCCGGTTGAAGGACATCGAAAGTCGTTGTGTCAATATAGTTCTTGTCCAATGCCATGGATTTAAGTAGCGCATACTTGGCTGCAATCTCTTTACCTTTAATATTTGTAACCGGAATGTTCTTCAATAGGGTAAGGGCAGAATCAGGCTTAGTATTCATAAGATTCTCGGCCATATCCATCTGCTCCAATATTGGAGTATTTCTGTCACAGGCGGCAAATACCACAATAGTCATCAGCAAAAGGATAATATTTTGAAATTTATGTATGCACATTATTCGTTCGATATTAAATATCTGTTATTTTTTAATCCACAATTAAGATAGTAGTAATAGGCTACGAATTAATTATCAGCTACTTTATTCTTCTGTATGTTGCGTAACCTTCAAATTCTTCGTATGCAAAAGTACGAATTTCAATGGCATATATTGAAATAAAATACAGTTTTTGAAGCTCTACAAATACCATCAAGTTTCACAAGAAGAAACTCTTTGAGAAACTACACGCAGAAAACATCACTGAGGCCGTGGGTATCGCAGCTAATCTGAGGCTGATTTAGGAAGACGATGTAGAACTTCGGCAAAGTAGCTACAGGTGGATGTGAGGTGACGTATTCCTCCATTTTCTTCCGTCCAAGTTCGATTACCTTCTCATCGTCACATCTGTTCATCTTTTCTTTATCAATATAGGCAATATGCCAGAATGCCAGATAACCGATTACATACCTTTCGATGGTAACATCAATAGGTTCACCTGTACGCTTCATGGATTGAAGGGAGTTGTTGACATCCTTGTCTATAATACCAACAACTGCCCATGAGAGATTTATATAGGAAATTGATATTGTCATAATTTACATACGGTTTTTCTGGCTGTCTCCCAATCTATGTTCAACTGAAAATCCTTAGGCAAACTGAATGTATTGTTCCATTGGTTCATTTTCTTTTCTGGTTTCCTCCTTTACTAATTCACTTATGACAATCTCACTTAAAATCAGTTGTTTATAAAGTCCATAATTTGTTGTATATACCATTCCCAATCATCAAACATAATAAAATGTAGTCCTTTACCCGCATATTCCAGTCTAAAGTTCGGCTGGTTACCAAACTGCTGCTCAACAATTGGGGCTATTTTCTTAAACGGATGTTCCAATAACACCAACGCTGGTACTGAAATATTCTTGATGGCAGGTCTTAAATCTACATTGGAATAATCATAATACATCTTAGCATAAGTCTGCCTGTCAGAAGTCAAACTCCATTTGACAAGCTCATCATAACGAAGGGAATCTGTTGTTAAAGATACAGCGCTGATATAAGCTTGTCTGCGGAACTGTTCCTCCCCCATCCCTAGGAGTTGGGCTCCCGCTTTTGCAAATTCATCATCCGATATTTTCCTTGACTGGAAATTTGGATTATAAATAGCCGCCAGACAAGGGAGTGCATCAACGACAACAATACTCTTTACCAGATTTGCTTGGGTTGAAGCAATGTTCAATGCTAAGCCACCACCCATACTATGACCTATCAGTATAGGTTTTTCTATCTTTTCATTATGGATAAAATCAGCAATTTGTTTTGTCCAATTGTCAAAAGAAGGGTTTGCTTCCGATGCAGTCCCGGCAAAACCTGGCATAGTTAAAATATAACATGTATAATTGCTACGCAGGCTATCAACAGTTTGATTCCATACATCTCCTGAACAAGCAAATCCGGGAATCAGAATTATTGCTTATTTTCCTTCACCGATACGTTGCACAGAAAAAGACTGTGCAAAACTCTTACCTATCATTCCCAATAATACTACACATAGTAGTCCAACTCTGCAAATTAATTTTCTCATAGCTTATTACTAATTTATTAAAATTATTTCAATTTATCCCTTACATCATCAAAATACTTTTGATGAGAATTTTGGGGAAGTCTTTCAAAAGTCTCTGAAATGTTTCTTTGTTTATAGAATGTCTGCTTATGTATGCAATATGCCAGAAACCAAGATAACCGATGACATACCTTTCAATGGTAGCTTCTATCGGTTCGTCCGGACGCTTCATGGATTGAAGGGAGTTGTGGACATCCTTGTCGATGATGCCCACAACTGCCCATGAGAGATTTATATAAGAAATTGATGCAGTCATAAATTACATACGGTTTTTCTGGCTGTCTCCGGCTCCGGTTCCCTTATATTTGCTCTTCGTAGCATTGAACTTGTATCGTATGGTCATACCAAAACTGCGGCGCGACTCTGGAGCAAGTATGGTAAGGCGGTTACCGCTGTACACCAGTATGTCTGAAGATGAGGTATTGAAGAGGTCGTTAGCCTGCAGTTGGACTGACAATTTTCCACCCCAAAATCCTTTGTATAAGGATAGATTTACTGAACTTCCCGGCTCAATGATACGGCAGCTGCTGTCTTCTCCTCGTGTGGAAGTCTCCAAATCTATGTTCAGCTGAAAATCCTTGGGAAAACTAAATGTATTGCCCCACTTGAAGAATGCGATAGGATTATTGAGGTTTTTTGGCCCGTCCGGTGTGTCCATCACAAACCATTGCTGGCTGTACATGGCTGTGAATTGTGGCGACCATATACCAATTGTCGGCGATACAGATAAAGTGGCATTCAGTTTGTCCACCTTTGGAACATTGGTATACGTGAACAGAGAAATGGAAGGATCTGCATCCGAATAGGATTTGCTTATCTGTATCTGCATATCCTTAATACGGCTATAATTCAGGTTGAAATATAACCATTTCCAGGATGTATTGAGCGACAGGGTATTCTGTATCGAAGAACACAGAAGCGGATTCCCTCTCTCATATGTATATTTATTGCCATAGATTACTGCACTTGACAACCTGTTGTAGCTAGGTCGTTCTATATTGCCTGAATAACTTATCATTAGTTGGGTCTTACCTATAGGATATGACAGGGATATTGAAGGAAATACATTATCATATCTACGGCTTTGCTCATCCATCCTTTTCCCGAACTCATAGTAATCGGAGTTCAGATGCTCATACCTCACACCCGCCTCTGCTTGTAGTTGACCGAAGCTGTGTGCGTACATGGCAAAGGCAGATACGGCGTTTTCTTTGATTTTGTTTTCGTTGTCAGATATCACATGCTCATCGTTTACGTAGCTGTCTGTGCGGTTGCTGTAGGTATATTCACCGCCTATGGAGAAACTGCCACCCCATAACGGATGATCAACAATCAGTTTGGCTGCATAAAGTTCATTCTGACTGTTACTCTGCGTATGGACAATGCTGTTTACTTCCGTCTTGTCCGATTGCCTGACATATTCATCTGTCACAATGGGATTATTATTGTCCAACCACATTCCGTCTACGTTCAAATCAACATTCCAGTCATTAAAACTACCGTTATAATAAGCATTTACCGTATGCTTATTATTTGTTGTGACTGAATGTGTGTGACTCTTACTTTCTTCTTCCAGGGTATTATCCACATGAATCGAAGTATTCATGTTCAACCGCATCTCAATCTGAGGGCTTCTGTCAAAGTCATACCTTACTCCCATTACCTGATTTTCGTTGAACTGATAATTCAATGAAAGCATGGCTGCCATGTTCTGGGTATGAAACGGACTTTTCATATCCGAATTTTGTGTCCATACTTTATCAAGACAGGTTTTCTGTGTCAGCATCTTGTTCTCTTCAAACTTGTTGTCACTGCCGAATAACATTCCTCCGAGGTCGAATCCTCCCTTACGGTAATTGAAATTGAACTGGTCGAGCAGGGCAAGGTCATACTGATATCCCAAGTATGCACGGTTGCTGAAGCCGAATCCTTCCCCCTGTGGCTTTTTGGTTATAATCCGTACAACCGCTTTTACCGAAGCATCGTATCGGGCACCGGGATTACGGAGTACCTCTACACTCTTTATATTGTCGGACGACAGTTGGTCAAGTTCCGAGCTGTTTCTCATTTTTCTTCCGTTGATGTAGATTTCCGCGGCTCCGCTTCCAAATACATTTACTGAGCCGTCTTCAGCCGACAAGCCTGGTATTTTGTCAAGCAGGTCATTGCCTGTTCCGGCTTTTTCCAGCACACTACCTGTTACGGTCGTCACCATGGCATTCCCTTTTACACGTGTTTTCGGAAAATCGGCCTTCACTACGACTTCTCCCAACTGCTGTGCATCCGCTACGAGCTGAACAGTACCGAGATTGGCCGGAGCTATCGGTTTATACACCGTCTTATATCCAATGGTGGATATTTTTAGAATTTGTTTTTTCGATGTGGCTTCCAGCTTAAAGGAACCGTCCTCCCCGCTGATGGTCCCACTCACAAACACCGAATCCGGCAACGACAATAGTACCACGTTGGCGTAGGGTAACGGCTGGCTGTTCTCATCCATCAATCTTCCACTTACGGTTTGTGCTGATAAACTTACAGGCAATACAACACCTATAAGCAGGTACAAGAATCTTTTCATTTTCTTCATTGCATAGTAGCTTTTTAATTTCTACTGCAAAGTTCCATACTTCGCGAGACTTTTCCACTACCCTGTAGGGTAGTTTCAAGAATAGGAAGAAAAACCATATCCTTTGTACATGAAATAAAATTCATTACATTTGTAGAAACATCCCCCTCCATATATCTCCATAATGTATGGGTAGGTAAATTCAAGCCCATGATGAAAAAGAATTATCCGATAGGCATACAAAGTTTTGAAGAAATCCGCAAAGGAAACTACTGCTACATCGACAAGACCGCATTGGTTTACAAGCTTGACGAGAGTGGTAAATATTATTTTCTCAGCCGTCCCAGGCGGTTCGGAAAGAGTTTGCTTATTTCCACGCTGGAAGCCTATTTTCAAGGGAGAAAAGAACTGTTTGAAGGACTTTCCATGGGAAAGCTGGAGAAGGAATGGATTGAATATCCTATTCTGCATCTGGATCTGAACGCTCAAAAATATGATACGCCAGACAGCTTGTATGACATGCTCAATGATATGCTATGTAGTTGGGAATCAAGATATGGCACCCGTCCCAGTGAAACCAGCCTATCCCTGCGTTTTCAAGGTATCATCCAGCGGGCGGCCGAAAAGACAGGACGTAACGTGGTTATCCTTAATCGATGAATACGACAAACCCATGCTTCAGGTCATCGGCAACGAGGAACTAATGACTGACTACCGCAATACCTTGAAGGCCTTTTATGGAGTAATGAAAAGCTGCGACAAGTATATCAAGTTTGCCTTGCTCACCGGAGTAACCAAATTCTGCAAGGTAAGCGTATTCAGCGACCTGAACAACCTGATGGACATTTCCATGAATAACCGTTTCGCCAGTCTGTGCGGTATCACGGAGGAAGAATTATACCGTGACTTCAAGGAGGATATCATCGAACTGGGTGAAAAGAACGGCATGACGGAGAAAGAGACTAAGGCCACGCTCAAGGAAATGTACGACGGATATCACTTCACCGAAAAAAGTGAAGACATCTACAACCCCTTCAGTCTGCTGAATACCTTTGCCCAAATGAGGTTTGGAAGCTACTGGTTCGAAACGGGAACACCTACCTTCCTGGTCGAGTTGCTCAAACACAGTCGCTATAACCTGTATCGCTTCACTGAAGAAATGGCAGATGCCGACTCTCTGGAAGGTATAGATACGATGCACACCAACCCTGTACCCATCCTGTACCAAAGCGGATATCTCACCATCAAGGGATACGACAAAGAGTTTCGGGCATATTATCTGGGATTCCCCAACAAAGAGGTGGAAGAAGGATTCACGAGGTTCCTCTCCGAAATCAGTTGGTAATCAATATCCAAGGGAAACAAGGACCTTCATACGGTGAAATAGTCTGCGGCTCACTGTCAAACGATTCAGGCAATTTCTTTTCCCTTTTTTTCTCCCAAACTTTCCAACGGTCAATCTCCCGGATGAGCCGCGTCACCGCCTGCGCACAGTTTTCCGGATAAGTGAGAATCTGCACGAACCAAAGTTTCTGACACTGCACGTACTTGGCATAGAAGCGATGCCCTACCACCTCCCGGTTTTCCAAATGAAGCGGTCCTGAAAGGATAAAGCAATCACCCTCCTCACGTTGATAAGTGGCATGAAGTTCCCGGGCAAAACGAGACATTCCCTGCACCACTGTCAGGCTGTCCAGATTGGGAAGCACAAACGCGGTCTGTACAATCTGCTCCACATTCCAAAAACGGAACTGGCAATATCCTTTTTCTTTCACCTGCGGATTGGAAACTTGCTCGAAAAAGGACGGATAATGTATCACATACCCATAAAAAGGGTCCCGATAGGTATTCATCCGCGTGGTACGCATCACCTTTTCCAGTTTCTCGGGAAGCGGAGTTTCGTCTTTCTCCTTTTTCTGCGTGATAAAAAGAGAGCCTGCCACAAGAGCCAACACAAACAGAATCAAAAAACGACGCATTCCTACATAATGCACATTTCCCTTCATATTCCACTTCAATCTATTTTTTAACTTCAATCACAAAACTACATTCCGTAGCCTATAACGACCAAAAAACTTCACTGACATCTTCCTGACATTTCAGCTGACAGACCAGCTTATATCATATTCTTTTACTTTGCACACCATCTACCTTTCAAACTGATTAAATATCACCAGATTTCCAAACAGTTTATTTATCTTTGCGATTACGTATGAAGAACAATACTAAATATTATGAGAAAACGACTGCTTATTTTAGGAATGATGTGGATAATCGTACTGTCGGTTTCAGCATCATCCGGGAAACAATTATTCAATGAGGGATGGAGATTCTGGTTAGGTGATACCCTAATCGCCAAAAATGAAACCTTCGATGATGCTTCATGGAAGAAACTGGTACTGCCACACGACTGGAGCATCGAACAAAAATTCGACAAAGAGGCTCCGGCAGGAAACGACGGCGGCTATCTGCCTACCGGAACCGGCTGGTACCGAAAGACGTTCAATGTACCTAAAGAAGCCAATGGAAAGAAACTGCAACTCTATTTTGAAGGGGTGTACATGAATTCGGATGTATACGTCAACGGACAGCGTGCAGGCGGACATCCTTATGGCTATTCTTCTTTCTTTGTCGATATCACCCCTTATGTGAAAACTGGAAAGAATATCCTTGCGGTACGTGTCGACAATTCAAAACAGAAAAACTGCCGATGGTACACCGGATCGGGCATTTACAGGAACGTCTGGTGGATAGAAAAAAATCCAGTCCATGTAGCCGACTGGGGCATCCAAATTCAGACACCCGACTTGCAGACAGCCATAGTAAAGACGGAAATTGTGAATGAAAGTGCAGAGCGCAAAACAGTCGAGGTTTCCATGGAAATAGCCGGACAAGTCAAGAAGAGCACTTATGACCTGCAACCCCAAGCACACATCACGGCCGAACAACGCTTCCAGGTTCCGGAAGCCAAAGCCTGGAGTCCCGAATCCCCGAACCTGTATACCGCACAAGTCACAGTAGCCGAGCAAGGGAACACCCTGGACCGTGCAGACGAAACTTTCGGCTTCCGCACAATAACCTATTCAGCCGAAAAAGGCCTTCTTCTGAATGGAAAATCCATCTTGCTGAACGGCGGATGCCTGCATCACGACAACGGCATCCTGGGAACAGCCGCATACGACCGCGCAGAATTCCGGAAGGCAGAACTGATGAAACAGGCAGGATTCAATGCCGTACGTACTTCCCACAATGTACCTTCGGAGGCTTTCCTCCATGCTTGTGACCAAGTGGGATTGCTGGTCATCGATGAAGCATTCGACGGATGGCGTGAGGCAAAGAATACCTATGATTATCACACCTTGTTCGACGAATGGTGGGAACGCGATTTAAAAGCAATGATTCTCCGGGATCGCAACCATCCCAGTATCTTCTGTTGGAGTATCGGTAATGAAGTCATTGAACGCAAAAAGATAGAGATTGTGACTACCGCCCGCAAACTGGCTGCGCTTTGCCGGAAACTGGACCCTACCCGTCCGGTCACGTCCGCACTCGCGGCCTGGGACAGTGACTGGGAAATCTACGACCCGTTGGCTGAAGCCCACGACATTGTGGGTTACAACTATATGATACACAAGGCAGAAAGTGACCACCTGCGTGCTCCTTCCCGAGTAATGGTACAGACAGAATCATTTCCGAACGATGCATGGAGAAATTTCCGAACCGTAAAAGACCATCCATACGTCATCGGCGATTTTGTGTGGACAGCCATGGATTATATCGGTGAATCCGGCATCGGACGCTGGTACTACGACGGTGACCTGCCTGGCGAACACTATCATCGCCCGCTCTATCCATGGCATGCCTCCTATTGCGGAGACATTGATCTGACCGGCCAACGCAAACCCATCAGCCATTACCGTTCCATGCTCTGGAATGAAAACGGGAAGGAACATCTATACATTGCCGTCAAAGAACCCGACGGATACAAAGGCAAGATACGGACTACCTCCTGGTCTACCTGGCCCACATTTGAATGTTGGAACTGGCCCGGCCATGAGAACAAACCCATTGAAGTGGAAGTCTATTCCCATTACCCCACAGTCCGCCTTTATCTGGACAACCAACTGATAGCAGAAAAGTCCGTCAACGAAATGAAAGCCATCTTCTCACTGCCTTACAAAGCGGGAGTGCTGAAAGCAGAAGGTCTACGCGACGGAAAAGTAATGGAAACCACCACTTTGTCTACCGCCGGTGCTCCAGTCTTTCTTCGTCTGACAGCCGACAGAGAGGTACTGCATGCCGACGGACAAGACCTCTCCTTCCTGGTAATAGAAGCAATCGATGAAGCCGGTCATGTAGTCCCAGTAGCCGATAACCTTCTGTCTGTTTCCGTACAAGGAGCAGGCACTTTGCAAGCTTTAGGCAACGCAGACATCAAAGACGTAGACCCCACTTTCGACCAGACACATCATTTATGGAAAGGTCGTGCACTGTCCGTCATACGTTCTAACGGCAAGAAAGGCCAGGCTGTTGTCCGAATCAAAGCCAGGGGAATGAACAAAGGTGCAGAAGTCGTGCAGACTCTCCGACTCAAGTTTAAATAATAATCCATTTATATTCCTGCTGCTTCCGATGGTTTACAGCCCTGTATAAAAACCACCGGAGGCATCTTTTTGAACTGACATTACTGATTATTATAAGAAATACAGAGAAAATTTCTTAACTTTTTACCTTAGAGGGTATTTAAAACTATAAACTATCAAAAAAATCGCGTTGTATATTTGAGGGTTTTACTATATTTGTGCTAATAAATCAAATAATCGTGTAAACAATATGAAAAAAGTTTTTGTAGTAGCAGCAATGGCCTTCCTGGCAATGGGAGTCCACGCACAAAATTTGGTAAAGAATGGAAACTTCGACACTCCGTTGAATAATGAAAAGACTTATGCATCCATTCCTTCTACAGAAGACTGGTTTGCATTTGACAAGACCAACGGTGCCACAACTATCAGTCCGGTTACCGATGACGAAAAGCACGGAAACGCTGTACAGATTGAAAATACAACCGACAACTCTTGGTACAAAGCTTATCTGGGACAGCGCATCAAAGGTGCAGAGAAAGCAGTCTATACACTTTCTTTCGACATGAAAGCACTGACAGACAATGCACAGGTACGTTTCTTCATCCGTGATGCCAAGACTGAAAACCTGTTCATCATGCGTGAAGGTTTCGACATCAATGACGAATCTACCAAGAACCAGTCGGCAGCAGCTTTCAGCCGCATCATCAAAAAGGCAGGCAGATGGTCAAAAGTATCAGCCACTTTCGACTTCTCAAAAACCGTCAATGCATTTGCCAGCATCAAGGGTGTAGAAGACAAAGGCGGTACAGTGACTGAAGCTCCCGTATCCGACAGCACACTGGGCGATTTCGTAATTGTCATCCAGCTTCAGACAAAAGACTCCAAAGCATTGATTGACAATGTATCACTGACAAAGAAATAAGTATTACCCCATAAGAACAGCAGAAATCCTCCGGGAAATGTCTTTTTGATGTTCCCGGAGGATTTTTTTATTCCTCCCTGCATTTTCTTTCAAACATCAAAGAGATTTCTCTGTCCCACACTGTGGGATACAAAAACCACAGTGTGGGATATATATTTCACACTGTGAAATACAAATCCCATACTATGAAATACAGAAAATAACATAAGAAAAGAAACTAATCACAAGGGGAATTATAAAAATGTGCCCAATCCTATCATTTTTGTGGAAAAACAGAAATAGCTGTACCATTACATTTGCGCATATAAAAAACAATCCATATTTTTGTAAGAGAATCAACTGAAAGCAAACCATTCATTTATACACGAAAATACATGAATACGACATTATTGCTTCTGGGAATCGGGACCCAGGAATTATTGTTCATCGCACTGATCATCCTGCTGTTATTCGGCGGGAAGAAAATTCCCGAACTGATGAAAGGCCTTGGAAAAGGAGTGAAAAACTTTAAGGATGGCATGAACGGAATGGATGAGGACCCGAAAGACACCAACGAAAAGAAAGAAGAAGTCGCATCCAACGAGAAAAAGGAGAAATAACAGCTGTGAAACCAACCCAACCCACAGAGATGACCTTTTGGGACCATCTGGATGTACTGCGCAAGACGATTATCCATATCGCATGCGCCGTTGTCTTACTCATGCTACTGGCCTTCTGTTTCAAAGACGAACTTTTTGACGTGATTCTTGCTCCCAAAGAAAGTAATTTCTGCACGTATCGCTTCTTCGCATGGATCGGGCAGGTACTTCATATCCCCGGACTGGAAGTAGAGAACTTACCGGTAAAGCTCATCAACACCCAGCTCTCCGGACAATTTCTAACGCACATGAGTGTGTCATTCTATGCCGGCATCTTACTGGCATCTCCTTATATTCTTTACCAACTGTTTCATTTTATCTCGCCAGCATTATATCAGAATGAAAAGAAATATTCCCGTCGGCTGGTATTCTGGGGTTACCTGCTGTTTCTGACAGGAGTGCTGTTCAGCTATTTTCTGATTTTCCCCTTCACGTTCCGTTTCCTGTCCAGCTACCAGGTGAGTCAGGAAGTGGAAAACACCATCCTGCTCAGTTCTTACATCGACACGCTGAACATGCTGAGCCTGATGATGGGCATCACATTCGAGATACCCATTCTGACATGGCTACTGGCCCGATTCGGCATTCTTTCTGCCGACTTCATGGCACGATACAGAAAACACGCCTGGGTGGTCGCAATGATTATAGCTGCCATCATCACTCCTACCTCGGACGTGTTTACCATGCTGATTGTCACATTCCCTATTGTTATTTTATACGAAGTCAGCATCCTCGTCGTACGTCGTACGGTCAGAAGGGTAAGAAACTGACTGCCTGACCGCCTCCATTCGCCATGCTGATTTTTAGGGTATCTTGTGAGGTGACTATCCGTTCTTCCAAACGATAAGCAACCGGATTAGTCTCCCAATCTGTATCTTCTCCATCTGCATAAATCCGTGCCTGATATTTCCGCCCATTTTCCAAAAAAGTCAACGGTACCTCTATCGTTCTGCCTTCCTCGTTGGTGGCAGCCCCCAAGAAAAAACGTTCACCTGCTTTCCGAGCAATAACTACATATTCACCAGGCTCACCAGCCAGTGCTTTCGACCAGTCACAATCTGGATCAAAATCACGGAAAAACTGGAATACCGGATGTCCTTCATAATTTTCAATCATATCTGAAGCCATCTGCAAAGGAGAATACAAGATAACCCATCCAGCAATTTGCTTAGCCAGCGTGGTATTCACCCGACAATCTTTACTATCCTTCATGTTCCATTGCTTCCGAAACGGTGAAGCCTTAGCTCGTTCGTAAGTAATGTCAAAGATTCCAGGAGTATAATCCATCGGACCAGCCAATAAACGAGTAAAAGGTAACAACACATGATGGGAAGGCGGATTTCCCTCACTCCAAGCATTCCACTCCATCCCTCTAGCTCCCTCACGAGTCATCATATTAGGGAAAGTGCGACGTATGCCCGTATCCTTTATAGGTTCATGTACGTCAAGAACTGTATGATACTTGGCAGCCGTTTCCACTACTTTACGATAATGCCTTACACTAAACTGTCCATGATGATTATAATGGAAAAATCGGAGTATGCTGTTACATCAAACGAGCTGAAGAATCAGTTCGATAT
>OLFW01001161.1_pt1 | contig 16888 bp, 19 predicted proteins | sample 1605351 | NCBI WGS metagenome assembly OLFW01 (sample SAMEA3888918, study PRJEB22519) | human gut metagenome | biome: human gut; feature: human-associated habitat; material: faeces | place: Denmark | collected 2010 | reverse complement strand
TAAAGTTAATGATGGAAGTTGGAGACGAAAATACGTGGTTTACCGAATGCTTACAGACATTCTTCATATATGTATTATCATTTATTATCGGGAGTCGATCTTCCTATTAAGCCAATAGATAAAATACAGGCTTTTTATGAGGATGAATGGCTTTCTGGAAGAAAAGAATTTGTAGGGTTTGTGCAGACCGAAGATTGGCAATATAAAGTAAAAAAATATCATTTGTTTACAAGATATTATAGAATGACAGGATTAAAAGATAGGGTCTTTTCGTTTCTTCGTTTCCACGGAGAAAAATGGTTAAATGCTTTCTTTCAAAGAGATAATTCTATAGAGTTTAAAAAAGGGGCAAATTGGGTTAGTATTACTGATGATTTTTGCCGTTTTTTAGTCAAAAATGAGAGATTCATTTTAAAGAGATTCAAATATACATGTTGTGCTGATGAAATATTTTTGCAAACAATGTTGTGGAATTCTCCTTATAGGAATAATATTTATTCATTAGATGACGAATATAAAGGATGTATGCGTGAAGTTGATTGGAATAGGGGAGAGCCTCATATATGGGGATCAGATACTAATGATTATGATATTCTACGGAAGTCTGATAAGTTATTTGCACGCAAGTTTTCTAGTAAATACCCGGAAATATTGCAAAAGATTAAAATTTTAGTAGGAAAAAATATATGATAAAAGTTTCAGTTATAATTCCTGTTTATAATGTTGCACAATTTATTGTAAGTTGTATCGATTCTCTAATGCAACAAACTTTAGAAGATGTTGAATATATATTTGTTAATGATTCAACGCAGGATGAAAGTATGGAACTTTTGTCTCAAGCTTTGTTGAAATATCCAAATAGAAAAGATTATATAAAGATAATTGAGCATGAACAAAATAGAGGACTTCCAGCGGCTCGTAATACAGGATTGTCTATTGCTAAGGGGGAATATATTTTTCATTGCGATAGTGATGATTATGTAGAGCCTGATATGTTGGAAACTTTGTATAATAATGCAAAGAATGATGATGCTGATATAGTATGGTGTGATTGGTTTTTAACCTTAAAACAGAATAATTATTATAGGAAACAGCCGAGTTACAATACTTCGTTGGAAGCAATAAAAGGAATGCTTACAGGAAGTATGGTTTATAATGTGTGGAATAAATTAGTAAAGAGAGAACTATACACAATGAATGGAATTACTTTTCCTGATGGATATGCAATGGGAGAGGATATGACAATGATTATGCTTTTTGCATTTGCATCAAAAATATTGTATGTTCCTAAGGCATTTTATCATTATGTAAAGATGAATTTTAATTCATATACAAGTTCATATACCGCAAATATTCGTCCATTGCAATATAATATTAATAGGGTTTCCTCTTTCTTACGGAGATTGTATGGAAATAGTTTGGACAGAGAGATTGCATGTATGAAGTTGGAAGCTAAATTACCATTGCTTTTAAATGGTAAAAAAAAATCTTATGAAGAATGGTGTCATTTGTTTTCAGATGCAAATTTATATATTTTGAGTAATGCTTCTATTTCATTTAGGTTACGATGTTTGGAATGGTTTGCTTGGAAAAAACAGTTTTGGATTGTTCTGTTACATTATTGGTTAATATGTAAGTTTTATTATGGAATAAGATACAAGTAATGGATATGTAAATATATTAATTAATTAATAATGTTATGGAGATTAATTTGTTGAGAAATACGAGGTTGTTGATAAAGAAAATATTATTTACTTATGGAATAATGTTATGCTTATTTTTATTTTTAATTATAGGCGTATATTGTATACCTCAATCTTGGATAAAAAAGAACGTTATTACATCAGAACAACTTATCCAGAAAGAGGGATTATATCCTCAAGCTTTTAATTTCACTTTTTTCATGTTTGATAATTATACCGATGCATTGATGTTTAATCTTGCAATATCAGCAGATGAGGATCACCCTATTCAGTCAGCTATGAAGAATCCTATTTACATGGGCTCTGAGGGAATTGCTGTAGCCGGAGAACAAGTTGCAAAAAATGAATTAGAAGGTTTGTCTGTGTTTAATTATGGCAGATATTGGCAGGGGCATCAAGTTTTATTACGTCCTATTTTAATATTCATGAATTATGCAGGTATTCGTATCTTAAATTATATTCTACTTACAAGTCTGGTTGTTTGGTGTTTTATGTTAATGTGTAAGAAAATATCCCGATCAGTTGCAGTTCTTTTTCTTATTTCATTAGTACTTATAAATTTTCCAATAGTACCTTATTCTATGCAATTTTCAATGTGTTTTTATATATTGTTGTTAGCTATGATTGCTTTACTAAGAATTCCAACTTTAACAGCATCTTTGCATAGCACGATATGTACATTTTTTGTTATTGGTGGGGTAACCTCATATCTAGATTTTTTGACAACTCCACAACTAACATTAGGATTTCCTTTAATTGTTTATATGCTTCAAAAAGGAGAAACAAATAAAAAACTTGTAATTTTATTAAGTTTTTTTTGGGCGTTAGGATATGGTGGAATCTGGATATCAAAATGGTGCGTGGGAAGTATTTTTACGGGAACAAATTTCTTTATAGATGCGCTAAAAGCAGTCCAATATCGTTCATTTGGTGAGTTTGGAATGAGTAATCTAGTTTCAATATATTATATATTGGGGCTATTCTTAATATTGGCATGTATAATATTAATATTTATATACAAAAAAGCAGGTAAAGGAATTGAATCATATAAATCACATGTATATTTGTTGCTTATCGCTTTAATTGTTCCAGTATGGTTTTGTATTATTAGAAACCATACTATTGAGCATATTTGGTTTACATGGCGTGCTTTATTGCTTACAGTTTATAGTGGTTTGCTTTTTATGTATTATACTATAGATTTCAAGAAAATAAATATTAGGAACAATGGATAAGAAAATAGCTGTTTTAATACCTTGTTATAATGAGAGCAAGACTATCGGGAAAGTTGTAAAGGATTATAGAAACGTACTTCCTGAAGCTGAGATTTATGTATATGATAATAATTCTACAGATGGAACTGACCGTGTTGCAAAAGAACAAGGTGCAATTGTTTGTTATGAGAAGAGACAAGGAAAAGGAAATGTAATTAGAAGTATGTTTGCGGATATAGATGCAGATGCATATCTGATTGTTGACGGAGATGATACTTATCCTGCAGAATGTGCATCAGAAATGGTCAATCTTGTTTTGAAGGAGCATATTGATATGGTGATTGGGGATAGATTATCATCTACATATTTCACGGAAAATAAAAGGCCCTTTCATAATTTTGGGAACAAATTAGTTAGATATCTGGTGAATAAAATATTTCATGCCAATGTAAGAGATATTATGACTGGATATCGTGCTTTTAGTAGAAAATTTGTAAAACATTATCCGGTATTGTCTAAGGGGTTTGAGGTTGAAACAGAAATGACAATTCATGCTTTAGATAAAAATTTCTTATTAAAAGAAATCCCCATCTTATATAGAGATCGTCCAAAAGGAAGCTTCTCAAAATTAAATACCTATGGTGATGGAATTAAGGTCCTCAAGACTATCTTGCTGCTTTTTAGGGATTATCGTCCGTTTTTCTTTTTCTCGATAATTTCTAGTGCGTTTTTTTTACTGGGAATAATCCTTTTCTTCCCTATTTTATTAGAATATATTGAAACCGGTTTGGTTCCTAGATTTCCTACATTAATAGTTGCTTGTTTTATTATTCTTTTCGCGATGTTAATGTTTTTTGTAGGACTTATTTTGGAAGTATCAATGAAAAGACATAGAAAACTTTATGAATTATTAGTGATGCATGATAAATAACTCTTTCTCACGGAATGGTAAAGGATTTATCTTAATGTTTCTGTCTGCATTATGTGCATGTTTGGGACAACTATTTTGGAAATTCTTTGTATTAGATGGTGACTATATTTTGCTGTTATTAGGATGTTTCCTTTATTGTGTGGGAGCTTTACTTATGCTTATAGCTTATAAGCATGGGAGTCTCTCCGTTTTACAACCTATATTAAGTGTTAGCTATGTTTTTAGTTTACTCATTGGGTATTTCTTTTTAAATGAGACGATTTGTTTATTAAATTGGATAGGATGTTTTTGTATAATAGGAGGTGTTATTTTTATAGCCGGAGGAGATTGAAATGGTTTATTTGATTATACTATTAATGACATTTTTAGGATCTGTTGCTTCTGTATTCTTTAAGAAAGCTTCTTCTAATTCATCGTCTTTTGTTGGTTTAATCAAGACTCCGTCGTTGTATTGGGGGGGATGTTTATATATTACGGCAGCCTTATTAAATATTTATGTGCTTCATTATATAGAATATTCAAAAGTTCTTCCATTTACGTCAATAACTTATATTTGGACTTTATTGTTGTCATATTATTTGTTTCATGAAAAAATAGGGATAGCAAAGTTTGTGGGAGTTTTTCTTATTTTTGTGGGAGTTGTTTTAATCGCAATATGAGTAAAAACTTTATTAATTGTATTAAAATTAAGAATTTATTTATGGTAGATTTCGACGGATTTAGGCATAATTTTTTTGTAGAATTTAAAGCTTATGTCAAGGAACCGTTTTGATTACATAGATATAGCTAAGAGCATAGGAATTATATTAGTGGTATGTAGCCATTCTATGTATAGTGATTTGATGTATATAGCAAGTAGTTGTTTTATACCATTATTTTATGTTACCTCGGGGTATGTAACTTCTAAAGTAGATATCAAAAAGAAGGCGAGAAGATTGCTTAAACCTTATATGTTTTTTAATATAGGGATATTAGGCTTGATGTGGATATCTGGATTTAAGCAAGTTACGTCTACTCATTTATGGGGGATATTATATTCAAGGTATTCATTATACAGATTGGATATTGCGGATAATCATATTTTTATGAATATAGGTAATTCTCCTTTATGGTTTCTTACCTCTATGTTTTTGGCTTTTGTGTGGTTCGATTTATTGTTACGAATAAAAAAGAAAGGTCTTCGTCTCATATTGTTATTGATATATCTTCTTGTTACAGATTTATTAAGTCGATTTTCTATATTGCTTCCGTGGAGTATGGATACTTCATTTTTAATGGCAATCTTTATTTATTGTGGGTATGCTCTCAGACATAATGAGGCGGGAATTGAAGGACTTTCTAATAAGGTTATATTGGGATCGATTATTTGTTATTTTCTGTGTTTATTGATAAATGGATATACAAATCTTTCTGTGGGAGATTTTGGAAAATCAGTGTGGCTGACAGCAATAGCGGGGATTGCAGGTAGTTTGATTCTAATAAAGTGTGCTGTATGGCTGGCGAAAACAAAATGTAAGAAGATATTAATAGAGGTTGGAAAGAATTCTTTAATTATTTTCTGTATACAAATGCCGTTATTGTTTGCAGCAGAGAGAACTTACCTTTATATGCTGGGAGGAGAATTAGGTGAATGTGAGTTAATTTTTGGAGCTTTGTTTCAAATCCTTTTTTCTATTGTTGTAGGATATTTGATTTCTAAGGTATTAATGAAAACTGTACCTTGGGTTTTTAATTAGAATTGTCATGAAAATGATTGTGAATATGGCCTGCGGATTAGCCAATCGGATGTTTCAGTATAGCTATTATCTTTTTTTGAAACAAAAGGGATATGATGTGCAGGTAGATTTTTATCAGTCTGCAAAATTGGCTCATGAGAAAGTAGCATGGAATGATATCTTCCCTGGAGCCAAGATTGTGCAGGCATCCTCTTTAGAGGTTTTTAGATTAGGAGGAGGAACGGATTTTTTTTCGAAAGTTCGTAGGAAGTATTTACCGTTCCTTTCTGGAGTAGTAAGTATGCCGACTGCTTTTGATGCAGAGTTGCCTGTCAATAGCAGAAAGAGTCAATATATAATTGGTGTATTTCAAAATGCGAAGATGGTAGAGGACGTGGAAGAGGAGGTGAAACGTTGTTTCACATTCCAGCCTTTTGTCGATGAAAGGAATCAGAAGCTCGAAAGAGAGATGGAAGCTTGTGAGTCGGTGGCCATACATGTCCGGAAAGGAAAAGACTATATGCAGCGGGTGTGGTATCGGAATACTTGTCCGGTAGATTATTATAAAAAAGCTGTGGAGGTGATAATGAATAAGGTGAGCAATCCGAAATTTTATGTCTTTACGGATAATCCGGAATGGGTAAAGGAAAATTTTAAAGACATGGAATATACGCTGGTGGAAGGAAACCCGCCCAGTGGTTGGGGAAGTCATTTTGACATGCAGTTGATGAGTGTGTGTAAACACAATATCATTTCGAACAGTACCTACAGTTGGTGGAGTGCGTTTTTAAATACTCATTCTGGGAAAATTGTCATTGGTCCTAAAGTGTGGTTTAGTCCAGGGAGTTGTGAAGAATTTACTTCAGAAAGGACGCTTTGCAGAGATTGGTTGGCTGTATAAATGAAGAGATCTATGGAATATAAAGTATCGGTAATTATTCCTATATATAAGGTAGAAAAGTTTATATCTCGCTGTGCTGAATCATTGATGGCACAGACATTGGAGGGAGTGGAATATATTTTTGTGAATGATGCGACTCCAGACCATAGTATGGAAATGCTTCAGAATGTATTAGATTCTCATCCGGAAAAGAAAGTGACAATAGCCACACATGAGATAAACAAGGGATTGCCTGCTGCTAGAAATACGGGATTAGGTTTGGCACAAGGAGAATATATTTTTCATTGTGACAGTGATGATTTTGTGGAGCCGGATATGCTAGAGACTTTGTATTGTGCAGCGAAGGAGAAAGAAGCGGATATTGTATGGTGTGACTGGTATCTTTCGTTTGAAAAGAATGAGAGATACATGAAGCAACCTTCTTTTGATACACCTGAGGCGGCGTTAAAAGCCATGTTAGGGGGAGGAATGAAATATAATGTCTGGAATAAATTGGTGAAACACAGTTTGTATACGGATAACCATATTTTGTTTCCTGCCGGATATGGAATGGGAGAGGATATGACGATGATGTGTCTCTTTGCCTATGCAAAAAAGGTTGCCTATGTGCCTAAGGCTTTTTATCATTATGTAAAGATGAATACATCGTCTTTTAGTCAGGCTCATTCTACTCGTCATTGGGATGAGTTAAAGCATAATGTAACCAGAACAACAGAAATGCTTCAAGCAATTTATGGTAGATCTTTGGACCAAGAAATTGCTTTTCTTAAGTTGGAGGCAAAATTTCCTTTCTTGATTATTGGGGATATAAAGCTATACAAGCTATGGAAGGAATGGTATCCAGAAGCAAATCAGTATATTTTGCGGAATAAAAATATATCCTCTCGAAATCGTATGCTGCAATGGTTTGCTTGGAAGAATCAATATTGGTTGGTGTGGTTGTATTACATATTGGTTATTAAATTGATTTATGGAATAATATATAGATAAATTATTATGAATATTTCTTATGAAGAAAGTCTGGAAATAAGAGGTATTGCAATTTTAATGATGCTGTGGCTGCATTGCTTTTGTAATTGGTCTTCACCTGAGTATACTTATATAAGTTATATATGGTTGGGAGGTTATCCTTTACCGTATAGATTGACGTATATTGCGGGTGTAGTTGTTCCATTATATTGTTTCCTATCGGGATATGGATTATGTAAAAAACATCCTTTTAATATTTCTTATTTGAAAACTAAGATTCAAAAATTGTTTTGTCAATATTGGTTGGTTTTAGTTATATTTTTAGCATTAAGTTTATCCATGGACTTTTCTTATTATAATTTATCTATAAGTTCTTTACTAGGTAATTTTGTAGGATATGATACAAGCTATAATAGGACCTTATGGTTTTTGTTGCCATATATTTTATTATTTATATCTTGTCCGATTCTTTTTAGACTGCTGAGTAGAAAAAATATAATGGTAGTTTGTCTAAGTATAATTCTGGTATTATTTGTGCTAGCAAATTGGGTGTTGAAATTGGAAGCCCAAGGGAAATTTGAGTATTCAGCATTTATAATGCTGATTGCTAATTATTTTAAAATGTTATTCCCCTTTTCTTTAGGATTTATTGCGGCCTTTTATCCGATACCTAATAGTTTGAAAATTTTAATCGAAAAGAGACGTCTTCTTTGGTTATTTGTTCTAGGAATTGTATTACTCTCAAAATTATTCATTCCTAGTTATACTTTAAATTATTTCTATTTAATTCCGGGAATTCTATTTTGGCATTTGCTCGATAAACCTTTATGTTTAAAACATTTGCTTGTTAAATTTGGGAAAAAGAGTACCTATATCTGGTTCGTGCATGGGTATTTCACTTATTATATTTTTCATCCATATATATTTTGTTTGAAGTATCCTATATTTATTTTTATGGGAGTTCTTCTTGTTTCTTATGGATTATCATTTTTATTTGATTATATTTATACCAAACTTTCATCATTAAAACTTACTAGGTAAATGCAGTTATTAATAATAAAAGATTATGTGGAAATTTCTAGTTAATATATTTGCTGTAATTGTAACGAGTTGTTTTATCTTTCCTTTCTTTCCCACTTTTATGCCAATGATAAATACAAAAATGGCATTAGCAGCTATTGGATTAGTTATATTGGGAAATAATTGGGCAAAAAGTAAAGATGCCATGATTAATCGGCAGGTATTCGTCATGACCTTGTATGCTTTATTAGTAGGATTGGTTAGTCTATTTTCTGAGACTTATCATGGGACTGGAGGTAATATTTATGTAACCTTGTTTATATCAATGTGGGTTTGGATTGGAGCAGCTTATACTGTAAGTCAGTTAATAAGATGGATACATGGGGAAGTTACTGTTCAATTATTTTTTAATTATGTAATTCTGGTTTGTGTTTTTCAATGTATTATAGCTGTTACAAAAGAATATTATCCGCCTTTAAAAATGATGGTAGATAGTTTAGTTTCAGGAGAGGGATTCATGGGAAAGGCTGGTAATCGTCTTTATGGAATAGGGGCAGCTTTGGACGTGGCTGGACTTCGTTTTTCTGCTGTATTGGTTATCATTACTTATTTATGCGTGAATTTAAAGGAAAGCGAAAGAAGATGGAAGTTAATCTGGTATATGATAGCTTATTTTATAATTGTATTATTAGGTAATATGATGAGTCGTTCAACCACAATAGGATTTATAATTTCTATAGGTTATCTCGGATATGCTGTCCTTTTTAAGCAAACTCAAAAAGAGAATGCTATGGCATTTGGGAAATATTTTTTAGGAATATTGGCAGTGATACTTCCTGTCTTAGTTTTATTATATTATGTTGATGATACTTTTTATAAAAATATTAGATTTGCATTTGAGGGTTTTTTTAACTGGTGGGAGCATGGAGAATATAAAAATAAATCGAATAGTATATTGCTTCATATGATAGTATGGCCTGATAATTGGCAGTCATGGCTGATAGGAGATGGATATTTTGCCCAACCGGACTTAGTGGATCCTTATTATTTAGGGCCTCGATATGGTGGGTTTTATAAAGGAACAGATATTGGTTACTGTTTATTTATTTTTTATTTTGGACTGATTGGCTTAGCTTGTATGGTAGCTTATATATGTAAGGCGGCTTTCTGTGGTATGGAACGATTCCCAATGTATAAAGGAATGTTTTTGATGCTTTTAGCTATAAATTTGATAGGCTGGTGTAAAGTTTCTACTGATATTTTCCCGATATTTGCACCATTCTTGATAATTCCAGCAGCAACAATGCAGAAAGATTCAAGTCTATAATTAGAGGATTCTATGAAAATCATTTATTGCACTCACTCCACATATAACCCAGGGGGGATGGAACGTGTACTTTTGAATAAAGTAACTTTCCTCTCTAAGCTTCCGGGGTGGGAGGTCTCTGTGGTGACTACCGACCAGCATCAGCGTCCTCCTTTTTATCCGTTTCCGGAAAAGGTGCGGATGACGGATTTGGGGATTAATTATTCGGAGGATAACGACAAGGGGACCTGGAAGAAAATTGTGGGATACCTCCGCAAGAGGAAGGAGCACAAACGGAAATTGGCGGCGTTGCTGGAAAGGGAAAAACCGGACATCGTGGTGTCGCTTTATCCGTCGGAGTCGTCTTTTATTCCGGAAATAAAGGATGGCAGCAAGAAGGTGCTGGAATTGCATTTCAACAAATATTTTCGTTTGCAGTATGGACGTAGTGGCATTATCGGTTGGATTGACCGCTGGCGTACCCGGCAGGATGAACGGATTGTCCGTCGGTTTGACAAGTTTGTGGTGCTGACGAATGAGGACCGGGGCTATTGGGGAAACCTGCCGAATATCGAGGTGATTCCCAATGCAGCCATGCACGTGAGCGACCGTTATTCTGATGTGGAAAATAAACGTGTCATTGCGGTGGGACGGTTGGATTACCAGAAGGGGTTCGACCGACTGATTCAGGCCTGGCAGAGGGTGCAGTCTACGGGGCGGTTCAAGGACTGGACGCTGGATATTTTCGGACAGGGGGAATGGCAGGAGATGCTTCAGCAGATGATAAATAAGGCAGGCTTACAATCTACCGCACGAATCAATCGTCCTACAAAACAGATTGGTGAGGAATATGTGAAGAGTGACCTGCTGGTGATGAGTTCGAACTACGAAGGGTTTCCGATGGTGATGATTGAAGCGATGGCTTGTGGATTGCCGGTGGTGTCGTTTGACTTTAAATGCGGACCGAAGGATATCATCCGTCAGGGGGAAAACGGACTGTTGGTGCACAACGGGGATGTGGACGGATTGGCGGATGCCATGATGGAAGTGATGGCGGATGACGATTACCGGAAAATGCTTTCGGAGAATGCAAAAGCGGTGGTAGATACGTATTCGGAACAGGCGGTAATGGCCCGGTGGCTGCACCTGTTCGAAGAACTGACAAGAAAATGAAGAAACTATTACAGATAAATCCGGTGTTGCGGCAGAATACATCGACAGGCCGCATCATGCAGGAAATTGGGGAATTGGCTGCCCGGCATGGCTGGAAGACGTATATGGCTTACAGCAAGGGACGCGACGGCATCCGGGAGTGTCAGTCGGAGATTGTGCCGGTGGGCAACAAGTGGAGTACGCTCTGGCATGGAGTGGAAACCCGTTTGTTCGACCGTCACGGGCTGGCATCGAAAGGGGCTACGCGGCAGTTTGTGAAAAGGATGGAGGAAATTCAACCGGATGTGGTGCATATTCACAACATTCATGGGTATTTTCTGAATTATCCGATTTTGTTCGATTACCTGGCCGGGAGCGGCGTTCCGGTAATCTGGACGGTGCACGACTGCTGGCTGTATACAGGGCATTGTTATTATTATTCATTTGCGAGATGTGACCGATGGAAAACGGGCTGTCACGACTGTCCGCAGAAGAAGGAGTTTCCGGCTAGCTGGCTGTTCGACCGTTCGCGGCGGAACTTTGCCGACAAACGGGAGGCCTTTACGCGGCTGGGAAAGGACCAGCTTACCATCGTGCCGGTTTCGGAATGGATAAAGGGGGAGATGCAGCAGTCGTTCCTGAAGGAGTATCCTTTTCAGGTGATTCACAACGGAATCAATACGGACGTGTTCCAGGTGTACGACGCCGGGGAGGTCCGTCGCCGTTACCAGCTGGAAGGGAAGCGCATCTTTTTGGGAGTGGCCAGCATCTGGAGCCGTGAAAAGGGGTTGTACGACTTTATTCAGATGGCCGACATGCTGAATGAAGAAGAAGTGATTGTGCTGGTGGGCGTGAAACCGGAGGAGCGGAAGCTTTTGCCGGGAAACGTCGTAGGAATAGCACGGACGGAGAATATCCGTCAGCTGGCAGAGCTGTATGCGGCGGCTGAGGCTTTTGTCAATCCTACCTGGCAGGATAATTATCCGACGGTGAACCTGGAGGCGATTGCCTGTGGCACACCGGTGGTGACGTATCGCACAGGGGGAAGCGTGGAAGCGGTGACCGTGGAGACGGGGTGCATCGTGGAACAAGGTGACGTGAGGGGGCTGCTGGAAGCGGCCCGCGCCATAGCCCGGCGGGGAAAGGCGTTTTATCAGGCACCGTGCCGGGAATATGCGTTGAAGCATTTCCGGAAAGAAGACCGATACTTGGATTACCTGGATTTATATGAAAGGAAAATCCGAAAAGGATGATATGACAAAAAGGTTGGTATGAAGAACAAAGAACTGAAAATTCTACAATTAGGTAAGTTTTACCCGGTGAGAGGTGGGGTGGAAAAAGTGATGTATGATTTGATGGTAGGACTGTCGGAACGCGGAGTGGACTGCGACATGCTGTGCGCGGCCTGGGAAGGGGAAGACAGTGTGACGCAAGTCAACGGACATGCCACGCTGATGTGCTGCAAGACGTTGCTGAAAGCGGCGGCTACGATGATTTCACCGGCCATGATTTTCAAACTGCGGAAGATATGCCGCGGATACGACATTATCCACGTGCATCATCCGGACCCGATGGCGGCGCTGGCGTTGTTTCTTTCCGGCTACAAAGGAAAGGTTGTCCTGCACTGGCACAGCGACATCCAGAAACAGCGCTTTTTGCTGCAACTCTACAAGCCGTTGCAGCAGTGGCTGATTGCGAGAGCGGACCGGATTGTGGGGACTACCCCGGTGTATCTGGCAGAATCTCCCTTCTTGAAGGGGGTGCAGACCAAAACGGTGGCTTTGCCCATCGGAGTGGAGCGGATATGCCCCTCGGAAGAAGGAGTGGAAGCGATGAAACAACGGTACGCAGGAAAGAAAATCGTGTTTTCGCTGGGAAGACTGGTTCCTTACAAGGGATACAAGTATTTGGTGGAAGCGGCCCGTTACCTGGACGATGACTATGTGGTGTTGATTGGGGGAACAGGACCGTTGAAGGACACACTGGAGGCTGAGATCGAGCATCTCGGACTACGGGGAAAGGTAGAGCTTTTGGGAAGGGTTAGTGAAGAAGATCTTCCTTTATATTATGGAGCTTGCGAGGTGTTTTGCTTGAGCAGCGTGCAGAAAACCGAGGCTTTTGCCATTGTGCAGATTGAGGCCATGTCGTGCGGCAAGCCGGTGGTGGCTACGAAGATTCCCCAGTCGGGAGTGTCGTGGGTAAACCGGGACGGAGTGTCGGGCATCAACGTGGAACCGGAAGACGCCAGGGCACTGGCTGAGGCCATCCGGAAGGTGACCGGCGAAGGAAGTCGGTACAAAGCATTTGCGGAAGGGGCATTCAAACGCTATCAGGAACACTTTACGAAAGAAAAGATGATAGAAAACTGTTTGAAGATTTATTTGAATTACTATGAGCAATGAAGAAGTGAGAGCTATGTTATTATCGAATGACCATGCGACTGAAAAGAAAGGGGGCTACAAGGATGCAATGTCGCCGGTAGCTTGTTGGGTAAAAAGGGGATTTGACGTGACGCTGAGTCTGATGGGACTGTTTGTCTTTTCTCCTGTGATATTGGTTATCGGGGCGTTGATCAAGCTGGAAGACCATGGACCTGCCATTTTCAAGCAGGAACGGGTGGGTTATCGCGGAAAGACGTTTATGCTGTATAAATTCCGTTCGATGAAGGTGACGTCGGAAGCAGACGGGATTCCGAAACTTTGCCAGAAGGAGGACGACCGGCTGACGCGGGTGGGACGTTTCCTGCGTGAACACCACCTGGACGAGCTTCCGCAGTTGTGGAACGTGCTGAAGGGCGAAATGAGCTTTGTAGGGCCGCGCCCGGAACGAAAATATTTCGTAGACCAGATTCGGGCCATCAATCCGGATTATGAGATGTTGTATCAGCTGCGACCGGGATTGTTTTCGCCGGCTACGCTTTACAACGGCTATACGGATACTATGGAAAAAATGCTGGAACGCTTGCGGATGGACTTGAAGTATTTGGCTACGCGTTCGTTGTGGCTGGATTTGAAGATTATCTTTCTGACGGTGGCATATATTTTGCTGGGAAAGAAATTCTGAAAGATAGTATGAATTAATTTGATTACAAAAAACAAGATGGAGACAATGAGACCGAAACCGGACTTGCAGTTGCGCAAGATTGGCAGTCAGTATATGATTGTGGATACTTGCCACGGAAGTGTGAACATGACGAAAGTGTTTGAACTGAATGAGACGGCGGCACGGATATGGCAGTGGCTGGGCGAACAGGCACTGGATGTGGAAGGGCTGGCCGACAAGTTGTGTGAGGAATATGAAGTGGGAAAGGAACAGGCACGGAAGGATGTGACCCGGCAACTGGAAGAATGGAAGAAGCTCGGACTGGTGCAGTAGAAAAGGAAAAAGCTTTCTGGAATCGGAGGGAGCCGGCGGCTTTACTGTCGTTGCTGCGTGCCGGACTGTGGGAGCAGATGCCCGATGGCCTTTCGCTTTTCCCTTTGTCGGAAACGGAATGGGAGGAGGTGTATCTGCTGGCCCGCCGGCAGACGGTGACAGGACTCGTGTGGCAGGGTATCAGTTACTTACCCGACGAGTGGATGCCGCCGGGAAAGGTGCTGGTACGCTGGGTGGCAGTGGTCGACGGCATTGAACGGAAGAACCGTTTGATGAACCGGGTGGTGATGGAACTGCAGGACTGGTTCCGTAGGGAAGGACTGCGGGTGGTGCTGCAGAAAGGCCAGGGGGTGGCACTCTTCTACGAGAAGCCCTTGTGGCGGGAATGCGGCGACATTGATTTCTATTTCCCCGACAAGCAGGAAAGTGAACGGGCGGTGGAGTTGCTGGCCCGGAAAGGGGTGAAGGTACAGCGGGCTGCCGACGGCAGCGTGCATTATCGATGGCGGGGAGTGGAAGTGGAACACCACGTCCGCCTGCTGGACATCTGCAATCCGTGGGCACAGAAATACCTTCGCCGCCTGGAAGAGACAGCCGGCTTCCGTGAGGTCAGCTTGTATCAGGGGGGGACGGTAAGCGTCCCTGCGCCGGAGTTGAACCTGTTGATGCTGAATGCCCATATCATGAAACATGCCATGGGATGGGGCATCGGTTTGCGTCAGTTGTGTGACATGGCGCGTGCCTGCCGGGTGTTGGAGAAAGAAGTTGATTCCGAGAAAGTTTGTGAAATATACCGCCGTGCGGGTATCCGCAAATGGAGCAACCTGCTTTATGCCTTTCTGAAAGAACAATTGGGATTAGCGGATGAATTTATATATTGTAAATCAGTGAATTATAATTCGACTCCGTTGTCCGAAATTGTGTGGAGAGGAGGAAATTTCGGCTGGCATTCGGAGGAAAGAGTCTGCTCTTCACAAAAAAAATGGAAAAGAAAGTTACAAACTTTTCTTTTTTTCTTGCAGAATGTCAAATTTTCTTGTAAGTTTGTAATAAGAGAATCCTTTTGGACGATTATGGACTTAGTAAGGGGACAAATGAGATGAGTACTGAATGGTTTTTCTGTGTGGCTGGATTCGTTTTCAGTGTGTCGGTTCCGGCAGAAACGGATATTGAACGGCTGCTGCCTTCGTTCCTGCCATTCAGATGCGAAACAGACAAAGGGGGCAAGCTACTTTTCAGATGGCGGGCAGTGTCTGGGCCGGCTCCAGGAAAGGAGGAATGTACCACCTTGCTGGAAGAAAGCTTCAACGACCTGGGCCATGTGAGTCTGTGGAGGGAGAAAGAGGGGTATCGCATCGGTATGCATTACACCGCTCAAAGTCCGCAGCACGTGATGAAAACCAGCCGTGACTTTACCTCTGCCGTAGCCTATATTCAGTGGGAGGATCCATACGTCAGTTGTGTCTGTACTTCACTGCTGAGAATCGTGTATTCGCAGGCGGTGCTTCTGCAGGGAGCGGTGTCGCTTCATGCATCGACAGTATATCAGGAGGGATATGCCTATCTATTTCTAGGGAAAAGCGGTACGGGAAAAAGTACGCATTCGGCTTTGTGGATGAAGCATTTTGAGGGGACAGACTTGCTGAACGATGACAATCCGACGGTGCGTGTGGAAGGCGGGAAAGTCGTGGCCTACGGCACACCGTGGAGTGGAAAAACACCCTGTTACAAGAACCTGTGCTTTCCGGTAGGAGGGTTGGTGAAGCTGGTGCAGGCACCGTTCAACCGGTTTACTCCGCTGAAGGAAGTCAATGCGTTTGTCGCTCTTTTCCCGGGATGTGCGGTGATTCGTCAGGACGGGCGTCTGTGCGACGGATTGTATGACACTTTGTCACAAATAGTAGAGCGTGTACCGGTGGGAAGACTGGAATGTCTGCCCGAAGAAGAAGCTGCGGAGGTGTGCCGGGAAGGCATCCGGAACGGTGGAAAATAACTGTGAAAAATAACTGTCTGACTAAAATCAAAACAATTATTATAAAAAGAGAGAAATGAACAAGCAACTTGTATTTTTGAGCTTACTGTTTGCCTTGCTGTTGTCTTCGTGTGCTTCACGCAAGAACTTTGTCTATTTGCAGGATATGCAGATGGGCGAAGGCTATCCCATGGATACGAAGCACGAGGCGGTGGTGCACCGTGACGACCGGCTGGGCATCGTGGTGTCTTGTAAGAATCCGGAACTGGCCATCCCGTTCAACATCCAGGGTGGAGTCTTCCAGATTGATTCGGAAAGTAATGTATCTTCTTCGGGAGTCGCTTCCGGAAAGGAAAAGGGGTACCGTGTGGATGTGAACGGAGAAATTGATTTCCCGATTCTGGGAAAACTCCATGTGGAGGGACTGACCGTGAGCGAAGTGACAAAACTGATCCGGGACCGGATTGTACAAGGAAACTATATCAAGGACCCGATTATTTCCATCGAATTCCTGAATTTCAAATATACGGTGTTAGGAGCTGTCGGACGTAACGGCACATTCAGTGTGGACGGTGTGGAAAAATCGGAGTATGCTGTTACATCAAACGAGCTGAAGAATCAGTTCGATAT